>Ga0179591_1314926_pt1 | contig 18038 bp, 22 predicted proteins | sample CZOMad2_1_08_16f_FD_182891 | JGI IMG/M metagenome (GOLD analysis project Ga0179591, IMG submission 182891) | Vadose zone soil fungal communities from Angelo Coast Range Reserve, California, USA - CZOMad2_1_08_16fungal (PacBio error correction) | ecosystem: Environmental > Terrestrial > Soil >... | reverse complement strand
GCTGCTCACAGTCATGGTTAGTCGACCTGCTAAAAACGCTCTAGTCTACTAGTTCTTTTCCCCTCCGAGGACCTTTGCGCCGCCGTGTTGATCAAAGCATTAGGGACTGTCAAGCGTGTTTCCCCCAAGTTTTTTTTTCCCCGTGCGATCCGGGCGCCTTTCTTTTTTCTCGTGTTCGGGTCGTGGATGACTTGATCGGTTTTCCCACGCCGCAACTGGGCCTGATGCAAGCTTAGTTTTCACATCAAGAGGTTTGGGCCTCAGTTGGTTGGGGGTTTTCGGCGGTTTTCCGCAAACCCGCCCCTTACGAGATCTTCCTCCCCGGTGCAAAGCACATACCCGCCGTCCGCTCCGGAGATTGATATATCAACCCAAGAGTTTTTGGACCCCCGCTTTTTCTCTCTTTCCCCACCCCTACACTCCGGACGTCTGTGTTGATCATGGCCGCAGCTTTTGTTCTATCTGCCGCGCACACCTGGCCCCGAATGCCGCTGGTTCCCCCTCTCCTTGCTGGTTTACAGTTCCGGCCCCCTCCCTTTCCCTGTTCTGGGCATCCCTGAGGTACCCATGTGCCTCCGCTGAACGTTAAACCCAAGGTGAAGCTGCGGCCGCTCCCTCCTCCCCCTCAGCGGCATTTTCTTTTTCCTTGCAAAGCCCCCCACTTTCCCATTTTGGGAGAGTACTGCCTTGTTTTGAGGGCCGTGTCCTTTAGGTTAACGTCGTCTGCGCCCACCCAGTGAACCGGCCCTGGTTTTCTGCGACCTCTTTCCCCTCCGTTGTTATCGGAGGCCTGTATCTTGTGTCGTTTTGAGTCAAAACATAACGGAAACGGCACTTTTCCCTCCAAGAAGAGGAATGATCGCCCCCCCCCCCCCCCCCCCCCCCCCCCCCAACACCCCCCCCCCCCCCCCCCCCCCCCCCCCCCCCCCCCCCCCCCCCCCCCCCCCCCTTTTTCAGTCTTCCTCGCCGCCGTAGTTGCAAGCGTCCCTTTTAGGAAGGGGGCTTCCTTACTACAGTTTCTTTTCGAGTCACAATTCGGCATCCAACTCGCATGGCTTCCGTAACGGTCCTCCTCGACCCCTTTTTCCTACCCCTTTTTTTGGGGGGGCGATCACGAATTTTTGACCATGAGAAGTCTTTCGTGTGTCCCCGTTAGACGGTTCGATGGCTTTCCCAGACGCAATCGCAACTCTGTTACGCCTCTTTGGTACCTTTTCCCCACCCCTTAGTAGAGCGAAGACGGTTCAGTATCTTAAATTGTTTTTATTTTTTTTTTTGTCTTTTTTTTTTTTTTCTTTTTTTTTATGCCTCCTCCCGCCCCGAAGGCCACCCCGAGTTGCTCGTCCTTTTGTATTTTTCACTTTCGCCAGTCCCGTAATTGAGCGACTGTAAAACGTCAGGTGCGAACCTTGTCCCTTCTTCCTTTTCTGCTCCAGTCTGTCTGAGCATTGGCGGCGGGTACACACAGTCCGTCGATTGCCCAGCGACCTTAATTTGATTGACACACTCTTCGAGTTGTATCCTGGAGGCCGAGCTCCCAAATCCTTTGAGGCGAGCAGATTGGTCTTTCTCCGGTGATTCACAGCGAATGCCCCGGGACTCTTCCCCCGTAAAGACTTCGCCGAGCGGATTCCAACGTTTGTTGTAAGAAATACCCCAAATTAGTCCATCGATCCACGTCTCTGGTTAAGGTGTAGCACAGCGGTGCAGTTATCTAAAGATTGGCTCGACCCCCTCCGTTCCCCATTCTTTGGCCCCCTTCGGAATGAGTCCGAAACGCTTTTATTCTTCCGCTACCGGGTCTTTTGCTCTCAACCGAAATAACTGTGCCTTTCTGGCCGACCGCTCGCCTTCCCTTTGGCCTGCGAAAAAGAGCTGAGAATACGTAGAAAAAGGCGTTTTTTTTCAATTTCCGTCTGAAAGACAGTTCCAACCTTGAACCCTGATGGTTCTTCCTTCCCCATTCCTGTAGTTTTCCCCGATGATCGGACCTCCATTTTTCCCCCCCATGCGAACTATACCCAAGTTAAAAACTAGAAAAAGAACCCTCTCCGGAAATATATTTCCTCCTTTTCATCTATCCTTTTTCTGTGCGCTCTGCTTCTTATGTCCCGGTTTACTGGTTTATGACCTGGGATCTGGGTGATGTCTCTTTCCCTTCGCTCACGGTCAACGATTCTCCTTAAGCGTCCCCCATTGGTTCTACTTCCCCCTGGTCTATTCTAGACGTTCAAAGTGCTTTCTCATTAAGCGAACCGAGGTAGCCATACTCGGAATTCTCGTACGTTCGTCGTGCGATTCCCTTTCCCGGTGATTCTAAGAGTACTCTCCTTTCTCAGACCAATGAGTAGAAGCAATCCTCTTTTTCGGAATAATAGTTGTCCACTTGGTACCAGATGAACCTCCTTGTGCTTTGAGTAACTCCTGCTTGGCCTCCCCCTTGCCAGTTTTACCCAGTCTCCCCCCATTTCGAAGTGGTGGGTTAGGAAAAAAGACGGTCTCGTCGTCTAATTTCTTCGTCGACTGTGAGTCCGCTTCGTATTTTTCAACCAGGTGCCCATTTTTGCCTGGTCCCCCTCCCACGCTTCTTGCCTCCTGGAAGAAGTGTGGTAAGAGGAATTTTGCGATGGATAGTGTTTTCTTCCCAACCCGTTCTTTCTCCGGCTCCGTGCTTGGCATCTACGGACTTTTTTTTTCCCTCCCCTGAGATGACCCTACCAGAGGACGTTGAGAAAAATATGAAAACTGTATGCCTGAACGGTCCATCTCCCGATCCTCCATGGGCTAAGTCTTGCCACAATGACATCTCGTGGCATTAGCCCTGCTTGTTCTCACCCAAACCCCCCCGTGAGGTATTCCTCCTTTCCCGAATGGAGTCGTTCTGAAGGGTTGGAATCCGCTTGTTGATGGTTCTGATTTTTCTATTGGTCAGCTTCTGCCCTTTCTCCCTCTCCACGCTCCTCCCGCTCTTTCAACGTCGGCGGGGTCTTGGCGGGGGGGTGCCAGGTGCTTATGACTGTCCGTATCTATATTCCCTCTCTCGAATGTGCTCCTTGTTTTCTTCCTCGTACGCGCCGTCTTCTTTTGGGTGTCCGCGTGCGCGCCTTGCTCGGCGTACTCGAAATTCCTTAACCGAGTTTTTTTGCCCCGCTGGCGTATCCCTGCTTTTCCTTGTCTTTTGAAGCACACAAAGCAAGGAGATATTTTCGTCCTTAAGTTCCAATGGCGGTTCCACGGGTTGCCCCCCTCCGTTACTTTCACCTGCATACTCCTACTTTCCTCTTCCTTACACGCTCAGGGCATTTCTGAGTTAAGAAATTAAGGTGTGTGCTTTTCTTCTAGAGCGTTTTGGTTGTTGTCCATCTCTTCACTGGTACACGGTACTTCCCAGCCTGGTTCCCCCCCGGCGATTTTGTCGATTTCCCGAACAAGCTTGCCATAGTCGGTGTCTCAGGTTAGTTTCAAGTCAGACTCTTATTCCCCCCCTCTGACCCCTACATTTGTAGGAGTCCTTTCTGGCCTCCAAAACGCTTTCCCCATCTTTTTGCTTTGATCTTCCCCTTCCTCAGGTAAGTCTTGTATGGCGGCCGTGATGACGCGTCCTTTCTGGGTGCAAAACCAGAAACCCCACAACCGGTGCCCTCCGTTCGGCGTAGGGTTGCCCAACACGAAAGTTTTCCCGTCCCCAGTTCGGCGTTCTTTTCCCATCTCTTCCATCAAGAACCGTCCGAGCTATGATAAACATTAAGGACTTTTCGTTCTCCAACTGATTTCCCTTTCCCCGGTCCAAAGCTCCCCCGCCTTGTACCCCCCCCTGCTTCCTCCCTTTTCGTCTTTTTTCTGCTCCTTCTAGGGCTCTTCGCGCGTTTCTTCTTTTCGCCCACTGGCGCGCCATCTTTTTATCATAATAATAGTGGTTGTTTGAGAGATAGCCCTATTTCGTAGAATTCCTCCAGCGGCCTAGCCTAGTCCCGAGCAGATCGATTCTTCCTGGTTCCCCTTACCTGGGAGTGTGACCTTCTTCGTTGGTCCTCAGTTTTTGTCCTTTAAAAATTTTTCAGGTCTACGTTGGTATAAATCGATGAAAGGATGGTTTCTTTTTAAAGATGTGGTTGAACCACCCCGGTGCTTCCCTTTTTTTTGGTCCACCTCCTATCCTCTTTTGGTTCCTTTTTTTGGGTTTCGGCATTTCTTGCCCCAATCCCTTTACGAGATCCCTCCCTGCACCTTCCCCCCGTAGATTCTGCTACTGGATAATTCCGGAAAGATGGGAAGTTGTCGAACTCAACCCCTTCCTCTTGGTTCCCTCCTGGACCAGCTCCTGGCTGTTCCTTATCTTTGACGAGAGTCACCTGTCTCACTCCTCTCCTCCATGACGGATGGTGAGTCCCAGCAGAGCTTTACTGTGATGGGCAACTTGGGCAACATGCCGCCGATGCTGGTCTACCCCCCACCCGACGATCTCGCCTCCAAGATCCCTCTTTCCCACACTCCCATCCTTTCGCCGTCCACTCCCCAGGCCAAGGGGGAGTTCGAGATGTCGCTTCCCCAGTATGAAGGTAAAGTCGGGAGTCTGGCCTCCCTTGAACCCGGGTACTCCTTCCGGTTATCTTCGTCCGGAGGTTCTTTGATTGTTCTTTCCCACCCTAGAACCTTGAAAGGCAAGGGATACCAAACAGACTGCCACACATATGTGACATGGGATAGTTCCTTCGTCGACTTGTATCGCCTCGTGGCCAGCTAGGTTTTTTTTTCCGGCGCTTTACGGACCTCGCCGTCGCAAGAGTCAATTCGAGTTTCCGACGGTAGACGATCTTCGACTTTCCCCGTTTCCCCTCGCCGCCAAACCTTTCCCCCCGCCGAGACTTTAGAGAGAATAGTGAACGAGTGTTGGACTGCCCCTCCGCACTCGGCCCATTCGTGCAGCAGTGGTACCTGGTTTATTTACAACCCTTCTCCCCGCTCCCGCCGACGTGCTTTTTCGTCGGAAGGAACGCATTGGGTTTGTGAGCACGCCAAGGCACATTGTCTGTTTGCGTTCTTTCCCCAGTTCCCCCAGACTTATTTCGCCAAGCGGTGCGAGGGCCTGACCTTCGAGTCGTCCCCTTTTCTCTTTCTTTCCTTTTTCTTTCGAGTTCGGGTACCAACCCGGTAAGTAGAAAACAGAACCCCCCCGCATAAGGCCCCCCTTCAAAGACCCCGTCGCGTTGTCTCCTATTTTCTCTTCCCCTCTCTATCCTTTGCGTACCCCTGCACAATGGCCATGCTGAAGAAGAGTGGTATTTTTTCCTTTGAAGGTGACTACCAATACTGACCGTCAGCCGCGCCTTCCATTGTCGCCCGTATCTTTTCCCTTCTGGTTGTCAACTTCACCCTGTCGAATTAGACTGTTTTGCTTGCCCTGGTTCTTTCGACCTTGGCTTTCTTCTTGCATGCCCTTCGTTCCCCCTGCTTTTGATTTCGTTTCCTCGGCGGCGCCAGATGTTGTAGTCTTTTAATTTCCCTAGTTATTCAGAATCAGAGAGGCCTGATTATAACAGCACGCATTGGAGTCTTGCCGCCGCGTGTCCTCCCGGAGATCTTTCTGACTCCCATGCCTTGTCGTCATGATTTCTTCTGCCATCTCCTGATCACCAGTTCCAACGTCAAGATTGCGGTTATGCCAATGTTTTACCTTTACCTTGGTTTCTTCAGCTTGCTTATCGAGGTACTTGGATGTTTTTATACGCCCCATTCCTGGTCTCCGGCTGCCCTTTTCCTCTCCTGTAGAAACCAGCAAGATCTAGGGTATACTATGTTTTGTGGTTTTGGGATTACTTTTTTTTTTCTGATTTATTGTTCTATCTCTTTGTCAGGTTTTACTTTTGTTGTGTGTTTTGTGACCGTCGTGTGGTTATCCTTTGTGCAGTTTTTGGGACGCTTAATTAAGATCATCGTACAAACTCGTTTTCTATGACCATAGTGCACCCGTTTGTTGTTCTTGAAACTTTGTCTGCTTCAGTGGTCGTAGGTTTTCCCTGTTGGTCTTTTTTGTTTGTTGGAGTAATTAAGGAGTCATTTATGTTAGACCTATGATCCTCGCAACATTACTGCCCCCCTTCCGTTATCTTTTCAGGAATCGCTTTTTGTTATGCCGTGTCCTCCCTTCTCACTGCTGCCTCCTCATAATTAGGTTGAAAGTTGTAAGGACACGAAGGGAATGTTTTTCTTCTCTTCCCATCGACTCCTTGCTCTCTCATTCTCAGGTGTGTGGATTTTTTGCCCCGAATTTGTTCCAGAACCGCCTTTAGTAGATATCCTGTCGTCCTGATTCCTTCCTCATGTCAGGAGGGGTTGAGGAAGACCGTCCCTCGCGAGCCTGAGTTGTTGTTCCTCTCTAGGGGACTTTCTCTGCTTCCCTCCAAATGCGACCTAGTTTTTTATTGTCTTCGCCCTCCTTCATTTCTGGTGCCTACGGAACTTTTGTGTTAAACAACAGATTCTCCTTACTGTTCCCTCCCTGAAACCACCCCCCCCCGGCTCTACTTTCGCCCCCCTCTTTTGTCCCCTTGCTACTACGCTCGTTTACTTTTAATTTCGACAGTCGCGAGTGTGGCTTTCTGAGCTTGCGTGCTCAAACAAGCTGACCTTTTCAACATCCTTCCCAGCCGACGATTTTTTAATCCTCCTCCTTTGTTCCCCTCTTGCGCCCGTAATTGTTTTTCTTTCGTGTACCCCTCCTTCATCGACGGATCGAGAGAGACGTCAAATGTTCCCGGTCGGTGCCCGTTGCCTTCTTATTTAGGTCCCTGTGAGTTGTGAGAATCTTCTCCTTCTCGATGTTTTACTCCCCCTTCATGTCTCTCATTTTTTCTAAACGCGTCTCATTCACTCCTCTACCCCCGTTCTCCTCTTCATCGTGCGCTTCCTGGCTCTGAGCCAAGTCGATAATTAAACCTGAGCGTTCCGATGGCGATCCCTTTCTTCTTTCCCTCTTTTTTCACTCTCCCCACCCCTGCACAAATGCATTAGTAAGAAGTAAAACTGACGAGCGCATCCCGTTCCCCTTCGGTTTCCCATCTGTGTCCTTTCTACATCTCCTCTCCCCTGAAATCTTTGACCAATCACATGGTAATTTTTCTTGGTGGCGCAAGAAAGGTGAAGATTCCGGTCTCGGCGGGGTTTTTAACGGTCCCCCTGCGTCGGCGGCCAGGTGCCCTCCCTTTTTCCCATCCCCTTTGCCTTTGCTGGTATAAAAGACAGTCGACAAGGAACAAGCGCATGTGGAGCCCCCCTTCTTTCGACCCCCCCTCCTATTTTCCCTCGCCTTTGTCCCCCTTATTAACCAACGGTACGGTCTTTTTTGTCTTTTTTCTCCCCTCCCCCCCCGCGTACAGATGTTGTAAGAATGATACTATATGGGTTATGAGTTTTTTCCTCTGATTTTTCCCCATTTGGGTGGCCTTCTTCCCCCTAACCCCCCCAAATGACTGCCCACTCCGGTTCGTAGGGTTTTCCAACGGAACGGTTCTCGGCCTCGTTTCGGAGTTTGGGCCAAACTATCTTCCTCCCTCACCTCGCATCGATGACCCCCTCTTCGGCCCGGTATCTCCCCCATTTTTTCGGAAACTTCTTCCCTTCCTCGTTCAACGATACTCTTGTGTCAACACTTCTTCTCGGTTTCTGTTGAGAGGATATGCGCGTGCATATTTGCGTGTTGAAATCCTTTTCCTGCCGTCAAGCTGGCTGTTTTTCCGCAATCTTCCTTCTTTTTTTTTTCCCTCCTCTTTGTTGTGAGAGCTCTATTTCGTAGACTGAGGATTAAACCGAGCAGAGCCCTTTTTCTGCGCATCCTGATATGGAGTCAACCCGGTTGTGATCACCCCGTGACCAGTCGGGATTTTTTCCTTCTTGACTGTGGCAAGCAGTTTTTTACAAAGGTCCTGATCTTCTCATTCTTTCCTCGCCCTTTTTTCCTTTCTCCTATTGGGTGGCCCCCCCCCGCTGCCTGGATAGACTTAGGGGGTTTTACCTGCGGATTTCCCACCGGTTGGTGGTCGGCCCGGTTGGCCCACCCCCCGCAATGGACGTCTCTCGTCATAACGTCACCCCTCTTTCCCCGCCTTCTCTTTTTGCTAATAGTACAACAAGATTGGGACAGCGGTTAAGAGGACTTCAATGATTCTTGGTGTCACCCCCCTTCCCCCCAGCCTCTAGCCGGCTCCTCTTCTCCGAGGCGAATGTTGAGCACAACCTCCTATCCTTTTGTTTCCTTTTTGGCGTCCGCGAGATTTGCCAGCAGGGATGTTTCCCCCGGATCCAACCTGGTCCTTCCTCTTCTGACTTTCCCACCAACCTCCGCTGCTTCTGATAAAGATTTTCAAAAATTCCGGAATTCTTGCGGCCCTTTGGGATTTTCGAAATTCGCTTTTCAGGGCTTTTCTTCTTTCTTTTCTCCTTCTTGCTTGTCCTCTCCGAGTGACACTTCATGGGATGCTGATACTCCTTCTTAGTTCTTTATCGGTGGGTGAGTGTGGATTCCAAATAGAAAAGCAGGTAGCGGACCAAAATCTAGGGGCAGGATTTTCTCTCGGCCTCCCCCCTCCTTCATTCGCATCTTCCAGCTTTCTTTTAGTTTTTGTTTCGGGAGTCTAACCACAGAGACCCTGCGATTCCTCCTCCCCCCTCCCTCTGTTCCCCCCCCTTCTTCTATCCGACGACCTCTTTAGAGCAGAAAAGGGCAAACACGAGCATCGGTCGCTGAACAGATCTGACTCCCTTTCGATGGGACTTCTGACATCTCCCCACTACGGCACTCCTGATTCCGTTTTCCCTCTCTTATTAAAACTTGTCGGCTCTGAAGTGTCTCTTTCTTAGGGAAGAAAGCGGGGGATACAGTCTTGCTGCCTTCCCCGCCGTCGACTTTTCCCTCTTGGTCTTCCATTTTCTTTCATTTCACGTTCCTTCTGATCAATCTTTGAGATTTGCCTAGCAAGAGTGTGAACAGTACGCTTCTCTTCCCCCCCTTTTCGGGTCGTTTTCCCCCCACTTTTTCCTTATAGTTCCCGATTCCGTGAATTAGACAAGAACATCGTCTTGTAGGCCTGGAAAGTCGCGTTACCCTTTGAATAGTAACCTTCCACAATTCTCTCCTGCTGTTTCCCGCTTTTTCTTGAATTCCCCCCCTCCTCGCTACCATTCCCAGTACTCCCCAATTCAAGCGGGTATGACTAGGGGAACGTAGGGGGTTAAACCCCGTCCCCTAATTTTCGATTCTCCTTTTTCTTTCTGCTTTGCCATGTGCAACCGCCTGGCATTTGCTCTGCTTTTTTGGAATGCACAGACTGTGAAACGGGATGGATAGCCTTCTTGAGTTGATATCCCTTATTTTATCGGACGAAGACAAGCTATTTTTCCTTTGTCTCCCCCCCCCTAGACACGTTTTTCGTTCCTTTCAAGTCTCAGCCCGAAGGCCTCTCTGGCCGCCCCACTGAACTCCCCCTCTTCTCCTGATTACCCGGGGGGACATCTCGCGACCCACAGTTTTGAACACCTTTTCTTTCCTGACCAAATTTTCGGAGTTACCTCCGTTCTTCTTCGATCTTCCCAACCCCCCTTCTCCTGCTCGATTCACCCCCTTGTACAAAGACTAATCGGAATATCCTACCTACCAGAACTGTTGTTTGTCTCCGATTCGTCTTTCGGTCTTCTCCCCGTTGTTTTTTCCTTTTCGAGTTTCTCAGTTTGGGTCCCTTCCCGATCTCTCCTCTTATTGTTAAGCCGTCAAAATCGGTTTAAAAGTTGTTAGGCCCCAGTCTGATTCCCCCCTCTGCCTTGGATTCCTAATTCCTCCTCGTTTCTGTTCGCCGGCCCCCCCAGTCCTCCCTTTCTTCCCCTCTATCTTGAGTAGGGTGAGATCTAGTAGTTTCTTTCAGGAATAAAAATAGTAGAAGCAGTCGGCCCCTTCCCCGTTGAACGGGCCTTTTCGATGAACCCCCCTCCCCTGTGTTCTCGACCCTTCAAGGTTTCTCACATGGTAAAGCCTTCTAAGTAGAATGGAGGGGTGGAGCGTTCGGACAGCCTCTCTCACATTCCGTTCCCGCTGTCCTTCTCTTTTCTTCCTGTCAGTTTGGTTATCCTTTCCATCCTTGGGCAGCAAGACCAACGATGAAGCCTTACTGAATTTGGCTCTCTTTTGCTTTTCTTTGCCCTCTTCCTCTTTTAGTCCACCGGACGATCCTGTCTCTTCCTCCGTGAAGCGTTACACTATAAGTCCAGTGCGGTGTCGTAACAAGAAGGTGCAAGAGACGTTTTTCTTGACTCCCCCTCTTCCCCAACTTTTCCCTCCCCTCTTGTGACCGGGTCTCGACTTAATTCCCTGAATTGGACTAAAATTAAACAGAGAGAAGACATGCGGTTAGACCCTCTTCGTTCGCGATTAAACAAACCCGTGCTTCCCCTCCCCTCTACGACCAGACGTACTGTTCTTCTACTCAGTTTGTTGACTATTAAAAAATGAGTCGCCATCATTTGCAGAGGTATGCCGCGTTTTCCTCCTCGAAAACATCCTTTCTTTTTTCCCCGTCTCGAACTCCCTACCTTGCTTCCGGCGGTGTTTTCTGCCCGGTGGGTAGGGAGCCTTCTAAGGACCTTTTCAAGTCCTGCGTCTCGCTTTCTTTCCCCCTCCTGCCCCTCTCCGTAGAATTCTCACCCTCTCCTCCCCCTACGCCGTAAGATGGAAGATCATTGATTGGCCCCGACCCGATACTCCCCGAAGATTTTGTTTCTTTGGTTTATTCCCTTTCCCTTCCTGGTCCTCTTTTTGCGATCCCCCTCCCCCCACCTATCCTTGCCTCTAAACGTGCGTAGTAGAGGGAAGAACCTTGGTCACGTCTTCTTCCCGACCCCCTCGAGTGTAAAACGCCACACGCTTTCCCGCGGACCTTCCCGCACCCCTTTCCTTGTTTCTTCTCCCTCACTTTTCCGATGATTTTCCCTGATCTTCTCCTGAGAGAGGTCCTGGGGTAGGTCACAGGATCTCTTTGTCCACCTCCTGTATGCCCTAAGGATCTATCGGCAGACTGTCTCCATATTCTACTCCAGGTTTCGCCCCCTTAGGGGATAAATGGTCCTACTGATCAGTAAGATATAGGGATGGTATCACCCCCTCCTGTCCGGGTCTTTTTGTAGGTTTCCTCTTCTCCCCCCCTTGATCTTGTTTCGATGTCCGGTAAGAGGATAGCCGTTTGCCATGCTGGGCCGTTGACTCATAGTACAGGTGTTGTTTTTTGATCCCCCTTCCCCCCTAAACCCCCCAACCCCTCTGCCACCCGCCTTTCTCGTGGCCCCACCCCGAATTCTCCATTCGTGGGGAAACATATAACTTGATCATAAACTTCCCGACCAGATGATAACCTCACCTCCCTCTCGCACGGTTCCCGGTCCCCCCCCCTTACTGTCACGCCATGTCCCATTTCACTACTTTCGGTGCTTTTTTCCCCCTTCGTCTCCACTCGTGTCTGTCCCTTGAGATGATCGATTTTGTTTTCGGCAGGTCGACGACCATGCTGCTTTCTCATCTTTTGTTGTTGTTTTTGAGAGCTCTTTTCCCCCCTCTCCCGATTGTTCGTCGACCTGCCTTAACCTTCCGCGAGCATCCCTTTTTCCTCTCTGCTCCTTTAGTCCGACTCTTTTTATAATGACCAAAGCGTTTCGGATTCCTTGGTCATCCCGTTGAAGATACGATGAACTCTTTTTCGTAGGTGATCCATCCAGTTTCCCTTTTGTCTTGATCATCCCCTCTTCCTCTGTTCTCCCACGCCTACCTTGGCCGAGAAAGCTTCTTTTCCCCCCCCACCTCCCTTTTCGGGGTTGGAAGGTGGAGAACCCAGCAATGGTCGAGTCATACCCAAGTCAGACCCCCCGCCTTCTCTCCGCTTGCACCCTGTATCCCATCGTAACCCCTTGGGACAAGCTGTTTGTCAGACCGATTGATTTCCTTTTCCACTTTTTTCTCGGTAATAATGCCCAAAGAAGATAGTTTTGGAGTTCCTGTTCTTTGCGCACCTACACCTTTCTTCTTTCCCTTGTTTCCTTTAATCGTCCGGCTTTTGATTCCGTCATTCCCGAGTCCGAAGCCTGGCTTTGCCCCTCCCTTCTGTCCCCCCCTGGCCCGTCGTAAAAAAAAGAATATCGCGGACGAAATTTCCGTAAACCTCAGCCTTCCTTTTTTCTTGCGATTTCCCACTCCCCAAGTGTCCAATTGGAGCGTTTCTACATTTCGCAATTCTGAAGGGAAAGGGGATGACACAATACCCTTTTTTAATTTGCTGTCTCTACGACGTCCCTTTCCTTCGTTCCTGTATGTTGTGTCGTTGTGTGTAAAAACCAATCCGTCAAGGGATAGCCGCTTCCACGATCGGCAAGGGCTCTTTTTTTTCCGTTTTCTCCTCTCCGTGCTTCTCACCCCTTTTCCCACTCGATGCTTTTTCTTTATTGCTCTTCGTTCTCTTTAGACCGGAGAGACTGAGGCAGAAACGCTTAGGAGTTTACCATGACTAACTCATGATCCCCCTCCCCTTTTTCCTAGAAAGAAACGTTTGCAACTGCTTCCCCCTTTCAGCATCCGTCTATAGTGAACAGCCTCCCCTCGTTTATCCTTACAGGCTGAACACGACGCATACCGACCACACTTTCTTAGTTGGTACCCCAGCTAGTTATTCCAACCCTTCTTCCTAGCGACCTCAGTGCTTTGATTCTCTTCACTCCTCCTGTTTTTTGAGAACCTGCACGCGTGTCCCAGCCATGAATGCTTGCGGGGGAGAGCACTTTAGCCCAGTCAAGGAACTTGTTTTTACAGGTCCCACTTTGCTCTTGTCCCTCCCCTTTTTTCTCTGTGTCATTCGAACGTTCTTCTGTCTTTGTCATCGGCTGGTCTTGTAAGGTTCCTTTGTACCAAGAGGAAAAAGATGCATCAAAAATTTTTTTTGTTCGTTGTTCCCTCTGGGGCAGCTCCTCTCCCTAAGAGTACTTTTTTTCCACAAAGTCGTCTTGGAGTCCCTCTCTGCGCCTGTTGTACCAAGGACTGGACCCCGCGTTCTCACAGAATTCCCCTTAGTCCTTTTAATCTTTTGTTCGACGCGCGGGTCCATCTTTTTTTTTTTTCCCCACACTTCTCCCTCCTCATGTTCCTTCGTCCTTTCCCATGGTGGTTCGAGTTTGCCGTTCTTTTTGATCTACCGTGTTACCCCGGTCTTTTAGAGTACTGCGGTTCCACAGCATCGTCCTTCCGGATTTTTTCCGTCCCCTCGATTATCTTGCGACACATAAATTCAGTGAATCTATGGCCGTTTGAAGTCATATGGAATCCACTCATTCCCAGCACTGTCCTTTCCCCCCCCCATGCACTCTTTACAATCGCCTTCGAAACGCCAGTTTTCACCGCTTTCCACGATTTTCTTCGGACCCTCCTGGTATTTCGTGATGATGAAGAGTTAAAAACCATGCGCCCTTAGAGCCGTTCCCACCCGTTCTCCTCTTTGACGCCTCTTCCTCTCTTCTTTTTCCTTTCCCCTCTCTTCGAGAGCGGAATTTTCGGCACTCCAGCGTTTAAAGGGGTCAGGGGCTAGATTCTAAGGCCTTGTGTGGGAGCTTTCCCTGAATCCTGTAACTTACCTAGTATTTCTTCTAAGGTCACACGTGTTAAACGGTTTTCGGAACTGGTTTCCCCCTTTTATTTAAGGCGATGGAATGTTTTATAATGTGAGCGCGCTGTTCGCCGGCCCCTCTAGCCTCTTCCGAAGTAGGCCCGCTGCCACTTCTTTCTTTTTGATATTTCGACTTTCTCCTTCTTTATGTACCGGAATCTTCCTCTTCTTCCGTTAGCATAGACTACTTAGTTTTTCGACTTTTTCGTCTTCCAAACGCCCCCACTTTTCCCGGAAACTGCCCTCTTCTCCACCCAAGCGACGGACCGTTTCATTTCGACGGGGGCGTATACCAGCAGGTGACCCCGCTCGTCCTTTTCTTGTCTTCCTCTTGGCGTCGTTTCATTTTCTCTTTTTCTCACCTTAAGCTGGGGTCAGTCCTACCCTTTGCTGAGAGGGCCCCTGACTTTGTGGTCCAGTACGCTTCTCTTTGCCTCGCTTTCCCTCTGGCTCACCCCTCTCTTCTGTGTGCTGTGTGAATAGTGAAAACTAGACGGACCGTGGTTGTTGTTAAACTACCCCGCCTATTTCCTCTCCTCGACTCCTTTTGGCTGACAATCTTGACAAATGTGCACTCCTTGTTATGAAATGACGACCGGAAGGATTTAAAGCTCTCCCCTGTCCTAGCAGCCTCTCCTTTTTACTCGAACGCTTGCTGTCCTCCCCCCACCCCCCTTCGGTCCTCCCGAACGTTGACCGCCCTTTCCCCTTTTTTTTGAATACTCAGAGCTGTTTTTTGTACCCAACCTGCGCAACTTTTGAATTGTTTTTAGTCTTTAGTTTTTTTATTAGTAAGCCTCGAACCGCCGTCGATCCTTTTCCCCCCTCGCCGACCTATTCCCCTCTCGCCGTGCACGTTGGACCCATTCTCTTTTTGGCGATTGTAATTAGGGATCCGCCGTCTCTCCCCTTTCCTTACGCTAGCGATGTCTTCCTCATAGTAGGTCTTAATTTCCCTACGCGCCCCTTATAACAAGGCATTCCTTACTTTCTCGTGTTCTCCGGCTCTATTCCGAAGAACCGACTTCCTTCCCCCGTCTGTGTTGGCTTACCTAGCTGGGTCGATTTAAACTCCACCCCCCCCTACCAAACAGTTAAGATCGCTTTCGTCCGTCTGACCCTCCCCTGTTTCCGTTTCACTTCTTGGCATCGCCGATCCTTCAACTGCCTCTCCTCCCAGCGATGTGAAAAGATAAAGGACCTTGTTCTGAGCGCAAGAACTCCTGTATGATTTTAAAATTCGGGATATTCGCTCTATTCCCTTGGTTTGTTTTTTAACGTTAAAGCGATAGCGGTCCCCGGCCTAAGGGATTCCCAGACCCTCTTCCCCCATCCTGAGGACGCGTTCTACAGACAGTTTCGATCCAATTGGGACAACAAGCGGTCATCGCGGTTGTCAGGTGCGTCGTCTCCTACATTCCCGAGCGGTCACGGGTTACATGATGTCCACCCAAGAAGTAATCTTTTTAGTTATTCCCTGTCTCCCAACCTTTTCCCCGCGTGTTTTCCGATTATCCCCCCCGGTCCGCAGGGACGGGGGTTCTTGCGGATGATCAAGATATGCTGTTGCTTCTCCCCCTGGACCCCTAACCAAAAAAAGGAGGACCCTCCCTTCTTTTCGGTGCTGCCCCAAACTGAAGTCTTCTCGGCCGTTTCGGAGTTTTTGATTTCCCCCACCATCCCTTAGACGAAACCGCGGAGTCCTCAACCGACTTCGCAACAATTTCGGCCCAACTGCTTCCAGGTCCAAGGGTAAAATGAGCCTTCTTTCGTTTTCTCCCCCCTCTTGCTGCCCTTTTCCTAGTAGCGTCTTTTTTTGCGAGCCTAGGCTTGATCTTTTTTGTTGAGTTTCATTGCCCATGGGAGAGCAAATACTCTCTTTTCATCCTCTCCGCTATTGGCTGCTCCATGGTCGTCTCCCTTGCTCCCCACGAGCAATGCAGCGCCCGCCTCATCCTCTTACTCTCCTTCCTCCGCCGGGTTTCTCACCTTACCAAGTCTTGAGCCTTGGTCCTTGCGTGACTTTTCCCAGCCTTTAGAACATTGTGGGGTCGTGATCATCGATGACGGCGGTTCTTGATGAATTGTGGTCCTCCCCAAACATTCCCCCTCCAATTGCCCCCCCAAAACGACAGCTTTTTTGTTGTTCCCCCCTACGACCTCCGGTTTTGCACCCCGGTGGGGTTTTGTTTGGTACCCAGCAACCTGTCCTCTCTTCGGAGAAATACCCCCTGCTCCCCTCTTCAGGGTTTTCCTCGTAAACCCTCTGTGACCTCCTTTTTTTGCCTGAGGACTCCTCACCTCCCTGACGTCGGGTCCTCCTTTCCCCTGCATACGCGAGTTCATTTTTATTAGCTCCTACTCCGATCCGGGTTCCTGTATTCGATTCTGGGAGAGTTCCCTCCGTCTCTTGTCAGCGGTTGGCATCCCTTCGGGTTTCCCCAACCTGGCCGCGACGTTTTACCGTTACACCAAGACGATCGCGCCCGAAATCCCTCTTTGAAACCTGCAGCTTAATTTCTGCCCTCATCCCCCTTGCCCATTTGGGATCTTTCGACAGTAGATGTGCCCCAGGAGATGTTAGTTTTTAAGTTGGATGTCCCCGTGAATCTCCCTGGTCTCGATCCTCCCTTCACGTATCGCGGCCTCGATGGGCGTGTTCGTCCCTCTCCCCGTACCGTGCAAGGGAAGCCCTTTTTACACCGCTCGGGCAGTCTAGTTATCGTTCGAGAGCCGGTTGAACGGACAGTTCGTCGGCGGCGTTCTTCGTGGTCTCCGTTTACTTTTCATCGCCGGAGCGTCTGCTTCAGACCTTTTTCGCGCGCCGTAACCGGCTAGGCGACGAAGGTCCTAATTGTCAACCACAAAAGTTGTTTATCCCCGGTCCACCGCCGATCTGTCGAGCTGCGGTTTTCCCCCAGCCTATCTTTTGAATTTTTTTTTACGTTTTTTTTTGACTCCCCCAAGGAACAAGTATTTTTTTTTTCAGCCCTTTTGGTACCGCGGTTTTTCCCTTCTCTAGCGCCGCTGGAGTTCGAGGAAGAGTGGGTTTTGTTTTCCCCCCTAACGCGTTCGAAGCCCCTTCTTCTTGGTTAGGTGTTGGGGCACTTCTGCCAGCACGTACTTCTAGCCTTCAATCTGTCGTAGTTCTCCCTTTTCCTCGTGTCGCGCAACGTGTTTCTGAGATGTAACCCCTTTGTTTTCGGGCAACACCACCCCCCACAACCCGAAGCTCTCAAAAAAACAACAAAACAAGCCCAACCAAACCGATGACCCACACGCTGTTCCCACCGTTCACAACGAGATCCCCCACATGCCTCCCCTAACACACCCACAACGATCCCACCAACCACACTTTTTACGTTTAAACACCCGCAACAGACACAGACTCGAACGCGACACGCAACCCCCCAACCCCTAAAAACCCCCCCGGCCACCCACCCCACCCCCCCACCCCCCCCTCACACTACACCACACACCACACATCTACCCCCGCAACAGCTGGTCTTGCCATACTGCCCACCCCACCACCACCCAAGGCACATGTCCCAACCTTCATCTCCAACCGAGTATCAGTGCCAAACCCTGACTCCAGTGTTCAAAGTAAATGGTGAAGCATAGTTTTCAAGTTTGTCGCCATAAACCCCCGAGTACTTTTTTCTGATATTCTTTTCATTTTTCCCTGTGATCCAATCCTTCTTTCAGCGCCCCCCTTTTCCGTTGGACTCGACCAAGTTCCACCCGGATTTCGGCCGAGGAAGTCGTCTCGTATTTATTCCCTTCCTAATCTTATATCGTTGAAACGCAGTGTCACCCGTGGACGGACGGAGCCCGCATTTGCTCTTTCCGGCGAACAGCAGCGGCTCCCGCATTATCCCGCAGCGTTTGCCACATTCGCCTTCCCGACTCGGGAACCTTTCCCCCGGAGAGGTAGACCATACCTCGGTGTTCCGATGCACTGAATGAAGCGTCCCCCCAACAACTGCGCCTTGCTCGGCCCCCGGTACACCCCCGTTTTTTTTTTTTTTGAACCCTCCGTCTATATATCTCCATCCTCCCGTTTTTTTTTGAGCGATCTTTCCCCTGAGATGGTCGGTTTCTACCGTGGTTTGGGTCTTCTTTCTTTTCGCGTTGTTGGACGTTTTTTCCATTCTATCATACGGTAAACCCTGATTTGTCCGTCCCCCCCCCCCATCTTTTCAAAACGGTTGAAGTAGATGTCGCGGTCATTTTCCACCGCTGACTTTTTCTTAATTTGCCTGCCTCCCGTGTTCAGAGGCCGATCGCCTCCCTGCTACGTGACTTCTCATGCGTTCGGTGAGATCAGCCCCCCCTTCTCTACTTCCTAATCTG
>Ga0179591_1297765_pt1 | contig 18041 bp, 13 predicted proteins | sample CZOMad2_1_08_16f_FD_182891 | JGI IMG/M metagenome (GOLD analysis project Ga0179591, IMG submission 182891) | Vadose zone soil fungal communities from Angelo Coast Range Reserve, California, USA - CZOMad2_1_08_16fungal (PacBio error correction) | ecosystem: Environmental > Terrestrial > Soil >... | reverse complement strand
AAGCCGATAGCAGTTTAATTGACACGTCGCCCGCTAGCCCCCTTGTCACCGAGAGCGATCCTTTTTCTTCAGTGTATTGCATGGTAATTACTTTAGGATTTCTCTTGCCGTTTGCCTCCCCTGCGAGTGCTCTTTCGGTGCGTCCTCTCAATCTGTGTTCGCCGTCTCTGGACTGGATTTGCGGCGGTAGTGGCAGACGGCCTTTTTATTTCGTGTTTCTTCGTCCGGGTGCGTAAGTTCAAAGGGTTGGCGGATGGCTTCCAAAGCTCTTGAAGGGTTAGCATCTCTTTCCGCTGGGCTGCAACTCTTGGTAAATCCTCTCCGGCAATGGTCTCCCTTGGGAATCGTTTTACCGCGGTCCTGTGGAAAAACTCCTTTCCTCCTAACCCTCCGCTTAGTTCCCTCCGTTGCGCTACTGAGGCCTCTGTTCATCGACTGACCCTCTTCTTGACATTTTCACTCTTCTTTTTCGTCCTTGGCATCTCCCCCTCTCTTGCTTGGTTCCCGAGTTAATCACATGACGATAAAATAGGCGGCCTCCGCTCACTGCGTTTGAGTTGATCAGATCTTTTCGGTTGACTCGTTCGGGTCGTTCGCCGAATTCAGAGTACTCCGGCCCTTGATACCTTCCTTCTTCCCGCGATCACCGACAGAGGTACGCGTACCTTTTCGAGACCCGGATCAACGCTGTCAGACCTCCTCTTTTCCCTTTTCGCCCTTCTGGATTTTTTCGGTTGTTAACGGCCTGTTTTTAGCGGGCCTTCCGTCCTGGTGGGTTTTTTTCATTTTTTACCTTCAGTTGAAGGGTTATAAAGGAGTTTTCCGCTTTATACGAAAGGTAGTCCTCCTCCATTTCTTCGCCCTTTCTTTTCTTTTTTGCGTACTTTTCCAGCCCCGTAGCTGGACTTGAAAGCCGGTGACCTTCTTCGGCAGATTGCACACAGAAAGGCCCTTTCGTCTGTCGCCTCCACCAGACTCGATGGAACGGTTGGTTCTCTTCTTTCCATGCAGGCAGAATATTGCGTCACCTCCCCTGGGTTATCAACCTTCTCATGGCCCTTTCCCCTGACAGCGACATTTCTCCCTTTCTTGAGCATCCTTGATCAGAAAAAGACGACCTTTTCTTAGATCCTTTTGTCCCTTAGAAGAAGAGGTCTGAAAGGATGCTCTGTCTTTTCTGTTCCCCCTTCCAATATCTGATACAGCCCATTCTATCGGGTCGTATTAGCGCACCTCTCGTCTTTTCTCGCCTTTTGAGTCAGTCTACCGGTAAGATAAGTTTCCTAGTAATGATACCTCTTTCTCTTGCCCCCTTTTCTTTTTTTTAACCTGGGCTGATGCGGTTTCCCACCAAAATGTGGCTCTTCCCTGGGGTGGTGGTCAGTTCTTATCCCGCTGGTGGACCTATCTCTGGGTGATTGAAGAGGGACCCGTTTTTAGTGCTGAAAGACTTCTCCCCTGCTTGCTTTTGTTCCTTCTTCCTTTGCTGACGACGGTTCTGAAAACCTAGGTCCCGGACCGGCCCCCTCCTGATTAGTCAGCTCGACTTCCGTTGATAGAGGTACCTCTGGACAGTGGTGAAATTGCTTTTTTCCCCTGTATTTTGCCCTCCGCTGCCTTTGTTCTCGTGGTCCTGGTAATGGCTCATTTCAAAGAGGTGGAGAACCCCCCCCCCCCCCTTGATTCGCGGGCCTTTTTTTTCTGCCTGGAAGGACCCGGAGAGGAGACGGTTCCCCTATTTTGCTCTCTCTCCAGTTCCTTAACTGGAAGAGAGTATCGATGTTCCGGCAGAGAAGGTTTTCATGTTGATCTACGTTCCTTCCGAGTGTCCTCGCTTCGCTGTCTCCCCTTTGACTCACGCCATTTCTGAACGCCTGCTTTGGTCCGAATAGTTCGTTCCTTTCTGGCACTTCGGTTTTCCCTTCTCCAGATCTTCTTCGCTAGGTACTAATTAGATGCAGTTCAGTCTCCTAAGGAGCCTTCGCCGCCTTTTTCCCCTTGTGGACGGTCCTTGCGCCCGGACCTGGTTTTGGGAATTAGAGAGCAGCCGCTTTAAACCCCTTTCTTTGACTTTCCCCTCCCTTCTCCTGAAGTAAAAGTATCCCCCAACCAAACTGGACTAAAAAGAGTCGGCCCTCTCTGATCGTGCCGAATGCTTTCTTTTGGCCCTGCGCCCGCGGTCGTTTGCGCATTTGCGCCCGGGCCGTATTTCTTTTCTTTTCATACCTCGTGGTTTTTTTTCTATAGATACTACCTTCCCCGGGCAGGACCGTTCCGCTCCGACCTTCGCCCCTTCCAAGCGACCGCCCCGAGTCGTTTGACCCTCTCTTCCCACAGTGGTTCGTCTCCCAGGAAGTTTTTCTTCCTTGGGTCCCAGGTAAGATGCGTTGATATTTCAGTTTCCCCTTCCATGGTTTCCTCTCTGCTTTTTCCCTATGACCAACAAGTAGGGTCTGATTTGCTCGGTAAACAACCTTCCCACGGGAGCGAAGTAGCCTCGTCAGAGAGTTTATTCCTCCTCTATTACTTCGCCTCTCGCAGCCTTTTTTGCCTCCTCCCCCGGTTCGCATGTCCTCCTTTAGCACGTCCTCTGTGAAAAGAAGGACCTGTCGTTGCTTCTCATGTGCTTTTCCTATAGTCGAGAAGTTCCAGATTTTGAAAAGTACCGGGTGAGATCCCTGTCCGATCACCCATGCTTTCCTCTTAGTTTTTTTTGATCTAGAAGACTAAGGTATTCCGGAAAGATGAGGCGCGAACCCTACGGGGGTCACTTCCTTTCTCATCTAAGGAGCTAGGGGTCTGAGTTTGTGCCCCTTTTTGGAGCCACTAACCTGTTCACCGCACGTTTTTTTCCCACTCAAGGACTGCACCACCCGCTCCCCACTTTTCCTCCTCGTCGAAATGTGGCAGATTTTTTTCCCCCCACGTCCAGCTGCATTCCCCAGAATCATCGCTGTAGTCTTCCTTCTCGTTAGGCTGGTCTTCCTGATGCCGTTCGGACTGGATCCCTTCAGCAGCTTCCCTCCGCAGGCTTTCCAGCAGGCCTCGCCTCCCCCGCCCTGCCTCCCCCGCAACAGCGGTGATCACCCAAAACACCCCCTGCCTTCCGCCCTTTCTGCAGATAGCTTTTCCGACTGCAAAATTGCACCTTACCCCTTCCAGTCCTCGTTTTTTCTACTGCTTCGTGCTTGAGCTTACCGAATCGGATCCCCTTCCTCGACCTCCTCTTACCGTGTGCGCGCAGAAGCATACCCAGAAGGCAATTTTTTTTGAGTTTCTGGGCGTCTTCTCTTTTTTCCCGTTCGCATCTAGCGCTTGCCGCCTCATCCCGAGACTCCTTCCTTCGTATGGCTTTAAGACCCCCCTTTTATGCGTTTGCTGAAGATGTAAGAAGACAGCCCCTGCTCTTTCGTTGGTTGCCGCCCTGACGGGGTGATCGAGAACTATCGGATTCCGGGTTCCCCCCTCAGACCTGGAAGACCGTCCTAGACGTTATGTGTTTCTCTCCATTATCCCTTCGGCCCCTTGAAGCTTGATATCCTCCCCCTAGGGCACCAAGCTACTTCGGCGGCCTTTTCCTCTCTTTCCCCCTCCCACCCCGCTCGCCCTTTTTGGATATGCGGCGATGTTTCTCTCCTTTTAACCCTTCCTGTCTCACCTTCCCGGTTACAAGAATCTTTCAGTGCCTTGTCCCGAGGTTTTCACCCACGCGCCCTTGCTTCGTTCCCGACCGACTCATTTTAGGTATTCCCACTTTTTTGGATGTGAGACGATGGCTCTCCTCTTTTCGCTTTTCTTTTTTTCTTCTTTTTTGCCTGACAGTCTCTCAGCTATGGAAGTTCTCGCCGTTCTCTCTACGCGTCCTTTCCCTGTCCTCTGACCAAGCCCGCCCCATTGAATAGGGAATGCGCCTTAGTGAGCGGTTCAGTTTGTGATGCCTCTTTCGTCCTCGCGGGCTCTGTCTCGGGAAGAGGTCACACTGTTACCCTCTTAGTGTCGATTGACTCTTCCAGCGCGCTTTGAAGGTGCGGCCGAGGATTTTTCGGCGGCAGGGACCTTTTCCAAGGAAGACCCTTTCTGCTAAGGATTACATTGTCCCTTCCCGTCGTTTTGAGCCTCCGTTTCCGACCGAACATTTCTCTGCCCCGTCATGTAGTTTTTATCCGTCCGCCCCACAGTTTCCGTGACGGACCAAGTACGTTCCTCCTAATAAGAATCTTCGGACCGCCAAGTAGCCGGGACCTTAAAGAAGATGGGCCTCGATGTCTCCCCCCCAGTTAGAGAAGAATTTTGGAGGGCTCTCCTGTCTTCCCAGGCTACCTTTTTCTCAATTGCCCGGGCAGGAATGAGCTTTTCCTTGTCCCCGCTCTACCGCGCTGAACTGTACTATCTCCCAGCCCTTTGGCCCCTTATCTTTTTCCTTCCTTTTCGTTTCCTCCCGCTGAGTCTTTTAGGATCTCTCCTTTCACTAATACTTGTTGTTGTTTTCTCTTCTCCTCCTCGCCGTAATGAAAGTTCCCCTCCTCTTCCCTGGGTAAAAGATCGTATGTCGGTCCTCCGCTTGTCTTCTTTTTCCCGTCAACGCGTTTCATTTCCTTTCCGGTTTTTTTTTTTTTCTTGGACCGAACGACCCGGCGTTTAGAAAGACGCCCCCTTTAGTCCTTCTTCTGCTGGATCCGCTTCTGGTAGTGGCCTACTTTCCGCTCGGAGGGGAGTACCCTCAGTACTTTTTTTCCTGCGTAAGGGCCCACGGTTTTTTTCTTACATGGATCCACAGCCTGCGGGTCCGTGTAGGTCTTTTACCACTTTGCTCACCTCTACGTGCCCTGCCGCCGGGCTAAAGGGTCCCCTGCCGGGATCATTTGTTTAGGTAAATGACGCCTCCTCGCGCTTTCCTCTCTCTTACCCTCCTGACTTTCCGCTGGTATACGTCCCCGACCTCGGCGGTGAACCCTTTCCCTCGGATCGCTCCTGCCTATCCCCCTCTCTGCGTCCCGCGGATCAACATTTTGGAACGTCAACTAGGAGGCCTTCCCGTTTCTTTCTTTTGTGGATCGACGGACTAGTCCCGCTCGGTGTCTCCACTTGAACTCCGGTCCCCGTACTTTTCACTGTGTACCCTCTTTCGGCAATCCCCTCCATCAAAGGTTCCAGAGGAATCTCCCCATGCTTCCGCGCCCCTCTGTTCACCGTCTGATCAATCAGAGTCTGACCGCTGTTTGCGTCCGCTGTTTTTCCCCGGCGGGGCAGATTTCCAATGCCCAATTTCGTAGGTAACCCCCAGGAGTCCTTTTGATACTGTACTTCTTTCGACGACCAGTGACGTTCCTCTCCCGAACAAGTTCGGTCTCCTTGGCGTTTTGTAACCTCCTCGTACTTTACCGTCCTAGTTATAATGCAGCGGTTCCTTTCTCTCTTCTATGTCTTTGTAAGGCCGTGGGTCGGCGTCTGGCGTAGAACTCATTTTGTCTTCCCTCTTTCTGGTCCTCCCCTCTTCCCCAAAAAGTTTTGGGGGGGGGGGTAATGGAGTGTCACCCGGGATCCCTTTCCCTTTTTGTCGGCCGTACAAGGAGCTCGTAGGAAGTTTCAGCCTCCTTAGCTTCCCCCCCGCATCCTGTGCGTGAGACAGTACTTTTTTCCGTTAGATCATCGGATCGTGATTTCTTCCCTTTTCTATGATGCCCTCGGTCCCCAGTCGTCCCTTCCCTGCCTCAAAAGATCCTTTTTTGGCATGCTTGGATAGTCTTCTTTGATCCACAGAAGGTCTAGCTTTTGCTTACCCCGGTTTTTTTCCGATATAGTCGCGTCACCTTCTCGTATGCCGCGTGACGTCACCTTGTCAATGAGTCTTAACCGGTCTCGCAGAGCTGGTGGTATATTTTCCAAGGGTGGGTGGGATTGATGCGTTTGTTTTCCCGCCGCCGAGTTTTCTTCTTGAGGTTGCCGGTGATGTTCCCTCCCCTGCTCTTTCTTGCGTGAGTTTAGCCTCTAACATTTACCCTTCATCTTCAGCCGCTATCCGTGAGGCCTCCGCGCAGGACGACTGGTCCCCTCGGTACCTGGTACGTGGTGCTTGTTCCCCTGTCGAGGCAGAGCTGAGCCTTTTTTCCCTTTTTTTTGTCTGTCGGGCGGTCACCGCTGGTGTCCCCCCTGTGATAGCGTCTCTCCTTTCCTGGCCCTCCCTTGGACGACCCGGCCTGAGAGGAGCCTTTCCGTTACCACATTTGTTCTAGATTCGCAGATGTACTTAAATGGGTTTTTCTCGGTTGCGGCCTCTCCTCTTCGCTGATGGTGTAAAGGAGAACCCCTTTTCCCCTACTTTCCCCTTCTTTTGCAGCCGAGCTGGCCGGTCTGCAGATGCCCGAGCCTTTCCTCCTAGGGGTGACTTTTTTTACTTTGCACGGGCGTCTTTCCCTCTCCCCGCGGTTTCTTGAGATGGGTGACTTTATACGCAGCCAAGAACGCCTCCTCTGACTTTTTCTTTTTCCCCCCTTTCTTGACCCGGCGCCCCGGTTTAAGGTGACGGATCGCGAGCGACGGGCTCGTGAAACCCTTCTGGTTGTTCCCTATCCCGGGAGTTGAAAGGGAACATTTATCAAAAGGGGAGACCTTAACCTCTCTTCTCTCCTCATCTGAACGACCTGTTGCGCTTCCTTCTACAAGGTTTCTGCTAGCTGCCCCCGGCGACGGGACCTTTCAGTAGTTATATATCTTTTCCTTCTACTTAACGTTGGTTGGTGAGATATCCTCTTTTTGTGGACTTTCCCGGTTTTCCGGCATGGCAATTCTCTCCGAAACGTTTTAGCTTCCACAATAGGAAAGTGGTCACTCTCTCTTCCCCCAGAGCTCTCTCTTGTGCGAAAACCTGGCCAGTTTCGTCATGCGATGACAGAACACCTGCACTTCCCTCTTCCCCCTTGTTCCCGGTGAACACGGAGGCCCCCAACTAGGGCGAAGGCGCGACCACTACTGGTCAGCGGCCAGCGCACCCCCCTCGAGTACCTCGGTCACGGGCCTTAATAAGGAATTTAAGCGCCCACTTGCTTCTTTTACCGGATTGAAGATAGCGGTTCTTACAAACGACTTGAATCCTAACAAAACCGAAGGACAGTCTTCCTTGCAGGAGGAAGCCCCCCCCATACCTCCCCGGGCACAAGTCCAGGCACAAAAACAGGCATTCCCTGCTCCCTCGTCACCCCCCTCCCTTTGCACTCCTCCCTACCTTCCCCCCCCGTCTTGAAGCTCAGGCGTAGACTCTCCATATCCGCCCCACCTGCGCTCCCGCCGAGCTAACTTCGTCCCTCTTTCAGTTTTTCCCCCCCCGAGTCGATATTCATCTTTTACCAGTAAAAAACCCCTATTCCTCCTCGTCTCGACTTCCCACTAAATAGCCCCAAGACACCCCCCTCTTGTTCTCCTCATCACTGGAACCCGAAAGTTCCCCGGTACCCTTCCCCACTCCTAATCCCCGTAAACCGGGAAAACGACTAAATCCCGCGCGGCGGCTTTCCAAACTGAAAGGCAGCCCTGCCATCCTGGCTACCCCCCCCCTGGGTCCCATAAGTGCTATCCGTGCAGAAACTTACCTCGGTTCCGTTGGGGCGATATAATCGTCAACGGAGAAGCAGTCATTCAAGAATTCGCGGATCAGACCCCCTTCTGATTTCCACCATCCCCACCGTGCGAGGACGGAGAGGACCACCAGAAGGCCTCAAACTCCTGTTCCCCACGCCCCAGATTTGCCAACGGCACGACAGAGCAAGACACTCGGCCACAAATTTCGTAATCACCCTCACTCCTCCACTTACGCGTAAAACTCGGGGGAAAGGATTGTCACTGCGAAGGGACAGGCGTCGGTCCCAAGGTCATTTAAACGGAAGGTTTCTACACGACACTAGAGCCCCCGTCGTTGACCCCCCTACCCTTGTGTGACCCTAAGCCCCGTCCCGTGACACCAAGCAGCTTTCGCAACTATTAACCCCCCCAGTGGCGAGTTCAAACGTCACACGCTTTTTTTTTTGGGGGGCCCCGAATCCATCTTGACTGAGAGTATTTTCCTACCTCTGATTAAGCCTCCCTGTGACATCTGTCATTGTTGTTTCCTGTTTATGTAAAGAATCATCCCCGCAGCCGCTAGCCTTGATGGCCCATAGGTCAACCCGAGCCCGGCCTCACTTTGCCCAGAAATGCTCGCCGAGCAAACAAGATTGTCAGAAGAACGCCTTAACACCCCACCCCCAATGACGACTGAAAGGCCCAAGAAAAGCTAATCCAGGTTTTGACGCCTTTTTCAGGGCAAACCCTGACCAAAGAATACATGGGTTAAGAAGCTCCGTATCCCCATTTTTTATTGGGGACCGCGCTGGCCGGTTAAACTGACTATGGCGCCCCGTGCCATGCTCCAAGCACCTCCGCTGGTTGGAATCGCCTAACGACGACGAGCAAAAGACGGCCCCGCGCGCGGTCTTCATTCACGGGACGATCTCCTTTACGGCGAATCCGCAGTCTCCAGTTTTCGCCTGGCGCTCCTAGCGCGTCGAATTTTTTTCCTTCGCACTGGCCCTACGTACCTTGACTGCCCTTTCCGATGCCTTACTGCCTCCCTTGAAGAACGCGTACTATGTCGATCCCCGGTTATTGCCAATGATACCTTTTGGTGATACTCGATTGACTCCTAGTTAGGCCGGTTAGGCCTTTCACTAGTTTACGCCGAAGAGAAGTTTTGGGCTCTCATTTCCGTCGCTTCGTTTTTTTGCCTCGCGACGTGAAAAGAGTAAAGTCAAGCTACGGCTTTTCCTTTTCCCTTTGTGACTTGACTGTCTCCGACCTGGGAGGATAGGTATTACTTCTGTGTCGCCATTCCTTCCCACTTCCATTGATCAATTTATGGTACAACGACGGCGTTGGAAGGGCTTCTGGACCCGCTGTTCACACACATCGCCGCCCCTGTCAGAGAGTTTGCGTTACCTGACTCTGAGTGTGATTTTTTCCCCCTTTCGTGTCCACGCCGAGGTAGAGCAGAGGGGAGAGGCCCTGATTTTTCGGTTGATGAGGAGGGCCCGCCCTGCGGGGAGACATGCCATTCGCCGCCGGGAAGTGTTTCTCCGAATCCGCGCCTTTACTAGGAAGGCTGCTTCGCGTCTCTCCCGCTCCACCTTGATCGGGCCTGCCGCCTAGGTGTGCGGCTTTTTCTTTTTTCCCCTCCGTGATGTATGGCGAGAATCCGATTTTCCCCTATTTTCCCTTTGAGGTTTTTAGGGGTCGTCTGACCCCTGACAGGAGTATTTCCCTTTTGTGTACCTCCCTCTGATGTTTAGGGTACGGGCAACGGTGCCCCCGTTCTCCGCGGTTATGAGGCGGTTTTCCCGTCGCCTGACCCGTTAAGAGTTGGAGACGGCCTTGTTCATCAGACTTTTCCTTTCTTTCAGATCGCGGGACCCACCTCCAAGTGGGTCGGCTGTTTGACAGTAAGAACCGTGTTCTTCCTCTCCCACCCGTACGATGTAATCAACTCTCAGCCCTTGAATCGGACCGCCAGAGCAGCGGATACATGAGACTGACTCTTCCTGTTTCTTGTCTGGTTCCTACGGGGAGACTAGTCACTTTCGTGATTACTTTCCTCCACGCTTCAAGCCGTCACGCGGAATTTGGACTGAAGCTCGGTCACCCCCCTGTCTCTCATCTCTTACACAAGTTTTTTTCCATAGCCATTGGTACCCGGAGCTGCGGCTCGCGAAGCAAACACCCAACCACCCCCCCCCCATGGCCTTTCGGCGGTCTCGAGGTTTTATTAGATATACTTCCTCATTTTTCTTTTCTAGTATTAACTCTCATTACTCCGCATGGCAATGTCGAAGGCCAGAAGCTCGTACCCTATCTCCCTATTCCCCTTAAGAACCGTTTCTGAGCGTCCCGTGACCGGAAAAGAGTTTAATTAGGAAAAGGTCATTCGACTTCTTTTCCCTCACTTACGACCATGTTAGGTTTGCGCATAGCCCTGGCTGCTCGCAAGAATCGGTTCTCTCCATCGCTTGCGGATTCAGGGCTGGGGTATTTTCAACTTCATTCGGGAGGACTTGGCGTGAGACCATGATCGGGTGCGTCAGCTCACTTCAGGCCGTACGCAGTGTACTTCGCCACTGGTGGATTTGACTGTTCTTCCACCTCCCTTACTTTTGCCTGGCCTCACGTCAATAGTATTTATTTTGATTCACACGGCGGTTCCACGCGACTTGCACCTCAGGGCTGGTTCATTCCCCTCCCCTGCGGATACGGTTGTCAAGGTCCCCCCGTAGAACCATGGAGATTTGAACTCCGAAGTTTCGTCCAGATTGTGAGAGGTCACTAGACCGAATCGGCTCCACGCTCTTGCCCCCATTCATGTTTTCAATAGGTTTTCATCCAGTGCCCTCTCAATCGATGGGAGAAAGCCCTACCCCATCTCCTTCCCTTCTTCCTGTCATCTAACTTTTTTGATGGAGTATCCAGACCGCTCCTTACTTTCGTCAGACTTGTGTCGTCTGTCGACTCAAGCGTCTGATGGAAATGATAAAGGCTTTTTGCCCTTCGCCCATAACTACATATTTGCAGCCACCAATGTGCCTCGCCATCGTTTCACGTATGCATAAGACCTCTCAGTAGTTAGACGCTCTGGGCCTGCCCTCTTTTTTCCACGCGGTTTTTGCAGGCCCCCGTGTGTACCGGGAATCTACTGCTCCCTGAGTCAGTTCATCGACGACCCCTTCCTCTTAGACGCCCCAGGGTTAAGACTTTAGGTGTAAATCAGAGCAACGGACCACAAGAGCGTCGCTTTCCTGCTGGAACAGAATTCGGTGCGTAGCAGAAACGCTGACAATTTAGATTTACGCATACACGTAACCCCCCCACCCCCACCCCCCACCCCCCGCCCCCCCCCCCCACCCCCCTCACCCCCCCCCCCCCCACACCCCCCCCCCCCCCCCCCCCCACCCCCCCCCAACCCCACCACAACCCCCACCCCCCCCCCCCCCCCAACCCAACCCACACCCCCCCCCCCCCCCACCACCCCCCCCCCCCAACCCCCCCCCCCCCCCCCCCCCCCCCCCCCCCCCCCCCCCCCCCCTCCCCCCCCCCCCCCCCCCCTCCCCCCCAGACACTCCCACTAACCACACCACACAGACGGTATCTCCCACCCGTCTTACATCTGCGCTTGCCCTCCCGTCCTGTCCGTCGCATGCTTAAATAGTATACCAGTAGATTGTTTCACCCCTACATCAGCTTTTTGATTCAGTTGCTTATTGTCCCGCCTCAACGAATTTGCGGGTCGAGCAGACTTCATGCCCTTCCGCAAGAAGCGGATCCCATAGGATGAAGCGATAGATCCCTCTGACCTTTTTCCCGTCCCCCTGCCCTCCCCCCAGCTTGGTCCCGGATAGTATTAGGCGCTGACCCCCCAGACTCGTATCTTTTAGATGTGACGTTGCTCCCTTATAGGTCTTTGGATAAAGATATGATAGTAATGGTCTCTTTCCCTACTTTTCCTCTAAGAACCAGGGCTGACCAGAGTGGAGGTATATGTGCTTATTTGGAGTGCAGAGCCTCTGGTGCCGAGCGTTTCCTGCAGTTTGAGGAATTCGTTTTTTTCCCCTCTCCCTTCTTCGGGCGTTTGTTCGACTGATGAATATTTCCCACCTGCGCCCAACCCGACTTCTGCCCTCACGGTGAAGATTCGGACTGTCAACTTTACCGAGGAATTAGACGGTATCTGCCTTTGTGAACGGATGCAATGGAGTTTCGCCCCTCTTCGCTTGGTAGATGTGTGTCATTGTCCTGGAGGGACGGTTCAAAAGGATTTTGGAACGTTCGGGGACCTACTTCTCCCTTTGCCTCCCCCCGTCCTGTGTAGTTGCAGTTTGCGTGCCCCCCGTTCTCCCCCCCCCTCTTGTCCTTTCGACCTGGCCGATTTCTAGCGGTTATCCAGGTGACTTTCCCCCTTGTTTTTCCTGATTTTATTGACCCGTAGGTCCAATGTTCTTTCCTAGCTTCGGCGCTCTGCCAGCTGGTCAAGCAAGGACGATGTCCCCCGTCTTTGCTGGTTCCCCTTTTCCCTTTGACCGTCTGTTCACGTTGCATTTACATGCGTCCCCCTCGTGTGCTTAGGGCTCCTCATCTCGCGGCAGCCGCCGAAGAAGGCGGTTAGAAGAAGTGACCCCCTTCCTTACCTTCTCCCCCTTCCGGCCGTAACCTGGTTGGTCAGAGCCCCCTGTGAGCGCGGTGACCAACCCCTTTCTGGTGCATGACCGCGCCGTTCTTTGGCCGCCCCTTTCCCCCTGGCCGACCCCCAAAGAGCGGTTCCCCTCCGCTCGTGAACCGACCGCCGGCGATTGGAAGGCTCACGGGTAGGCTCGATGAACGGGAAGGAAATGACCGTCTTCTCCTTTCCTCCTCTCCTCCCTTTTTTTTTTATGTCGATACCCCCTAAGCGCTTTTAGTCACGTTGCATCTTTCGCCGCTTGAAAGGAACGCCCCTCCCCCCCCTCTCGGGTCCAAGAGATCGTGGCCGCCTTTTTTCCCCTGCGCCGGTCTCTTCGATACCGGTTGACACAGGAAGAGGAAGTATCGAGTTCAGTCCCCTTCCCGGGTTAAAGCCTATGGACGACGACCTGACACCAACAAATTATAAGGGGCTAAGGGACAAGAAGGAAAAAGGGTTCGACACGTGAATTCCCGGCGGTTTACAGACGTAGGAAGGAAGTAAACCATCTACCGAGCGTTAGTCATGTTCCAAGAAGTCAAGTCCAGTTTCCAAAGGCAGCGCTGTACCTCCCCTTAGGCGTCACATCTTTTCGAAGGCTTGAGACAGACTCTTCTAGAAGCTAAGAGGGTGATGCCCCCGTGGCATGTGCAGCGTCTCACCATCATCAACCCCTTCCCGCTTAGATTAAATTCCGCCCGCGTCACTACCCTCCGGAAAGTTATGCATTGCCCAGCTGACCCGTAGCGCGCACCCACCAGGCCCCGGCTCACGGCAAGAGTCAGCTACCAGGGAAGGGCCCCTTTGGGCTTAGAAATTTCGATCTCTGAGCAGCCAGTCCACAGCGTGTGTACCTCAAGCATAAACACAACTCCTCCACCCGTTTCTCCTCTCAGGACACCTCCTTTTTTTCCTCCGAGCACTTTACATGAGTCCTCTTCTTTTCTCTTCGTTTGCCCCCGCTAGACGGTTCTTTTGATGCTTGTTTTCTCCGTGTCCTCTGCAGTCAGTGGACATCTGTCCGCCAGGGATCTACCGAGACGAGCGACGCCCCTTCCCCCCTTGAGGGTTATACCCCCACTTTGACGCTACCCCCCCCCCCCCGTCATTCTCAATCCCTCCCCCCTTCCTCTTCCCACAACGGGATCCGCCCCCACCCCCCCCCCGAAGACCCGCCAGTATTGCCTCTAAGCCCGGTTTAAGCTTTCATCCGAACCATTCCTCTCTTATATGCCTCTTTGAGAGCTTTCGATGACCCTACTATGCGCAAAGTCACCCGCGAACTCTTCCTCGTCCTTTGCTTCGCGACTCAATAAGCAGGCCCCATGAGTTTGTCGGCAGCCTGTCCTGAGCGTTCAACTCCCTATCCCTGCCGCTTTTCTCCCCCCCTTTCTCTCTCTTCCAACTTCTGAATATTACCCTCCCGGTCTGCGTTTAGAGATGAATATTCTCAGTGAAGAAGAGAGCTTTTCTTATGTCGTGTTAGAGCGAAGGGGTGATATACGCCCTCGGCTGCCTTCGGGCCCTCTCCTTTCCGCCGACTTTCTCCTTTTTTGGTTGACGACAGACTCGGAGTCCTCTGTGATGCATTGAGAGAGTCTTTACCAGCGAACTTCAGCTACGCTTCCCTTCCCCTGGTTTTAGAGTGTCCCCCTCGGGGCAGACATTGGCGGATAGTCCGGCAGCTGGTGAGGAGACTGCCCTTGGTCTCCCCCGTCCTGACTTTCCCCCTGAAGAGTTGGGCACTTTCCTCTTGGAACGTTGGGAACCGCCTCCGGTCCGAGATGTTCGTCTTGAGCCGGTCTGATGAGTTACAGCGAGAATTCGCTCCCTTTTGTATTTCTTCTGCGGGCCTGACTTCCGGTATCCCTTGCCCTTGTCGACGCGGAAAGTTTGAAGGTCGACGCAAATTTGATTCTCTTCCCTTTCGCCTGATTCCTTTCCCCCCCCCTCCCAGCACGCCTTGATCTTGAGCCGAAGCTGTTTGCTTCTCCATGGTGATGAATGTCCGAGGGCTCTCCTCGGACGAAACTGTACGATGTTCACGATTGGTTCTTCCTACTCGGCCCCAGGAGCAGTATCGCCTTGGCTCAGAGGAGGTTAGTTTCGGCAGGGACGGTTACCTTATCCTTTGCGGCTGCCGGGGAGTAATGGGCTGTTTCCCGCTCGCTGTCTCCCTTCTTTTCCTCCCCGGATTTTGTCCCAGGAAGTAGTGCTGTTTCTCCCTTCCGCAACACCGTGTTCCCTTACCCTCCGCACCTCGATGTCCAAAAGACTTGCGTCGGCCCCCCTCCCCCCACCCCCTCCGACCGGAGGATCAATTACATCCGACCTTGCGATGCGCCCGAGAAGACGGGTCCCCCCCCCGATAGCCTCGCATTGCGTCCCTGGACCAGGAAAGTTTCGGTTTTTACGCTTTTCCCTCTTTCATCTCGGACCGGTACTTCCCTTGGTCCGGTTGATTCGTATCCCTTGCCATTAGGAGGTGATTTTTTGTCCCTCATCCTTTTTTTTGGTGTCTCTGAGACGAGCTCTTCAAGCGGAAATTCTCCTCCTCCCTTTTTTTTTTCACCTATAGCGATAGCCGTTCATCTATTCTGATCGGTGTTTCCCAGTCAAAGGTAATTCCTTCCCTTGCCCTTGCTCTTTTATTGAAGCCCGATATTTTTTCTGACCCCCTTTTCGCGCCCGAGTCCTTTTCGGATACTCAGTCTGCGTGTACTAGGCCTCATGATGTTAGGACGGATGGGCTTTCTTTTTCAGTAATGTGCAACGGTTGCGGACTGGTATTCCAGTGTGGTAAGCAGTATCCTTCCTTCTGGGCCCGAACCCCCGGAAGGGCTACATCTCTTGACCCTGGTAACTCCTTGGATACGACCCCTCGGTCGTTGCCCCTTCCTGCCGCCGCAACCATTATAGGAGGCATTTTTTCCGACGCTTGCTTTGATCCTGACCCCGTCACCTTTTTTCCCCTTAGTGTCATCGATTTAACTCCGGTTATTAGTCCACTTTTCATCTCCCTAGATTTGAGGCCCGCTTCATCACCCTTCCCAGATCACTGGCTATGCTTTCCCCTTTTCTTAGGATCAGATCCCAACCTCTTCCAATAGTAAAGTCCTAGGCTTCTACGCCTTCCTCGTCGACTGTCCCGTGGAAACGGAAGGTTCCGATACCCACCGGACGCCCAAGCTTACGCCATCGTGAACAGTAGGACCCTACCTGAGTACTAGAAATCGCGACCGGGAGGTTTTGTTTACCGAGGCCAGCGGTCGAACAAGAGTCGGTCCAGGCATCCGGTAGGACCATGTCTACCTACCCGTCTGCTTTCCAGATGCCTGGATGAGAAAGGTTGTTGGGAACGCGCGTACGGAAAGCAGGATATTCTACGGGGTCAATCGGTGCCGCGCGCCCGGAAGCAGAGGCAGCTGCGTATGGCGCTCCCCAACTTGGAGTTGGCGTCCCGCAGGAGCGCAGCCGAAGCCTCGGGTCCTTCCATTGATCCACCCGTTTTTTCCCCACGGCAAGGATGTCTTTCGGCTTTCAGCGGCAGCTCCTAACGCAGACTTTTTTTTTTGGCTCTATGTCCCCTGCAGTCCCGCGCACGCGCCGGCCTTGTCAGCGTGATCTTCGGAGCGAACGGACCAGCTCGTAGCCTGACGCCACATCCCTGGGCATGCTTGGGCTTCCCGTTTGCACCGCCTCTTTAGAGGTTCCCTTCTTTGCCGATAGTATTTAGCATCAAAGCTCCTCCGCTGTTTCCTGCTCCGAGTGCGGGTCACCGCGTCCACTGGCTGATGCCCGGCCCCTGTCTTTGAAGGTCGTTGGTGTGTTTATTTTTACCAGAATGTACCGGGTGGTCGATTGCTAGGCAGATGGTGATTGACCCTTCCTCGCGCGCTCGGCGGTTTGGCCCGCTGCTGACCTCTCCAAGTTCGAACACTTCCCGTGCCCACAGCCAGTTTGCGCGTCTGGAGTCCCTTTTTGCATGCTTATTTATGACTTTACGATTTTTAATTCTTGCTGCCCCTCGGAGGTTCCGAGAGAAAGGGTAGTTTTTGGTCTTTTTTCCTGGCTGGATTTTCCCTGCTGTGCGCTTTTACGCTTTCCTTTGCCCTTTCCGGTGACCGGCCGAGCTATTACTGTCGGGACCCCCCCGAGTTCGAACGCGTACCTTCTAGAATGCCCTCTTTCTTCCCGAGACGCCCCCGAAGTAGAGTCTTGGTGTGATAGATCCTCTCCCCTTCCGATTTCCCCGCTGGCTTTGAAGCGATTCCAGAATGTCACAAGATTTTCCGCGACGTGCTTACCCTCTTGGACGGGGAAGGGGACTGGACTCGGGAGGACTTGCCTCCCCCTCTGCTTCTCCTAGGGGAAGTTCCGCGCAGCTTCGAAGTCTTCACGACCCTCCCCGTGGTTTTTGCCCCCGGAGGTGAGCCCCTTTGCATTCCCCTTGACCGGGGTGGGTTCATCGCCGAGCGCGTCGCCTGTTCCCACATTCTTTTGGAAGTTTGAACGAATCTCTGCGGCCCCCCCCCCGTCTAAATCCCCTCATCCCGTCGCCAGCTCTATTTCTACCCCTTTTGGTTTTTGATAAGGGTCGTCGATTTGGCCCGGCTTCTCACCTTTTCGTTCTATTCTTTTGAATCTTACCCCCCTGTTTTTTAATGATACGACGGCCCGGTCTTCCCTGGGCGATTTTTCCGCCGACGGCGGGCCACTTCTCACCTCTTCGAGGTCCCCTCTCAGTCGTTTTTTACGAAGAGAGAACGGTTCTTATACTCGTTTCACTTCTGCGAGTTAAGTAACCAGTGCCCCTTTTGTTTCCCGCTGTCCCCCTTTCTGCGAGACACACCACTTCGTTGCCTGAACAGTGGCTCAGTCCCGCACCTGAGAGCCTTTAGAGCTTTGCATGCGGCTGATCCACGAGGGCTCCCTGCTTTGGAGAATGTCAGCCGCGGACAGTTAGAACTTCCCCAGAGCTGGTGACCATGAAAGGCGGGGGAATAGTTAGAGGGGGATCCGCTAGTTAGCATCCGACCAATGATTTTCCCCCCCGTCGGCCTTTTCTAGTCGTAAAACTAAGACCGTCCTCCTTCTTTGAGCTCCGCGAATACTGGACCGGTCGTACCCTTTGCGATCGCACATCGTGCTTTTGTTTTCGGGTAGGACCTTTGAGTCCCTTACCCGTCTTCCCTTCAAGACTCTGGTCCCCCCAAGACTTTCCTTTCCCTTTGGGACCCCGTACCACACAGCTGAACGCGTTGCGTCGAGGCACCCCGCAGATTACCACGTCCAGCTTACCCCTAGCTCATCCTTCCTGGCGTTTCATTAGGTTTTTAGGCCGGATACTCTTGCTGGTTCGTTTTCCGTGACTTCCCCCTCGCCGCGCAGAAGTTTCTGAGGAGCCCCGTCTCCGGCTCGGCCCAGGTTTTTCGCGCCACCCGCGGGCTTCGCTACCGAACCCTACCATGACCCGATCCTGCAAGTCCCGAAGCCCCGGGTCAGACATTTTCAACGACCGCCGTGCTGGATCGGCCTGCGGGAGAGCTTGATGGATCAGCTTTCCCCTCATCACCCTTTCACTAATTCCTCGAGCATGAATGACCCTGATCCAAAAGAAGGGAAAACTACTGTTGGTGCCTTTAGTTTAACGATTTTCCCATGATATCAGACCCCCAGCTTCATTTTCGATCAGCTGCCTTTGTTCCCTTTCCCCTCGACTGTATTTGATCTATAAAAAGGTTACTGCGTTTAGCCGCTCCTATATCCAGGCGCCAAATCATTAGTCGGCCGTGCCTTTAAGTCTGGC
>Ga0179591_1140370_pt1 | contig 18047 bp, 22 predicted proteins | sample CZOMad2_1_08_16f_FD_182891 | JGI IMG/M metagenome (GOLD analysis project Ga0179591, IMG submission 182891) | Vadose zone soil fungal communities from Angelo Coast Range Reserve, California, USA - CZOMad2_1_08_16fungal (PacBio error correction) | ecosystem: Environmental > Terrestrial > Soil >... | reverse complement strand
CTCCTCAAGACCGCCCTTTTTAGTCCCTCCTTACCATGTGACCTCCCCTCTATCCAGAGTACCTTCGACTTTCTCAGCTTTTTTCCCTTCCCTCACAAAGAACCACCATCTGCTTTTCAGATACCCCGATCGACGTCATCAGCAGGAGATCTTCCAGCGATCGGATCGCTTTCCCAGCCCCCCGTTTTTGCTGCCCCGCCTTCTAGATCAGCATCCCACCTTGAGAACGCGCTAAATTCTTTTCCCCCTCCCAGAGATGTTCCCCCTGAGGAGCAAACACCGTTTCCTTCAGTCGTACAGATGACACAGTTATTTTCGTTTTCTTTGCCTAAACACCGTACCCAGCCTTCTATCTCTCCCATCTATTATTTTTATTGACGTAAGTTTGTCTGCGTAGCGATGTTTTGCCTGGTGTACTACGGCTGGTTACTTGTTTCTTTTCCACCCAGTCCAGATCAAACACCAAAACCCTGGGTTCCTTTCATAAGGCATCAACGTGTTGCTGCCGTCCTTTTTCTTCACGCCTATTTCTTTACGAGGGACTATGTAGGGCGTTTCCGCTTGATGTGTTCGTGTAACTTTCACGGCACGGTTGTCCGATGTCTAGACTATTGAGGATTCTTTCCTCTCACGGAAGGCTACGGGTAGTTCTACTTTCTGTTGGTGCTTTTGGTCGTTCCCCCCCCCCTATGCTACAGTTTAAGCCTTTTCTGTCGTGTTTATCGGCCTTTCAGCCGTTAGGATTTTTGTCTGAGACCGGCCTTCCTCTTCGCGGGTCGTTCCCCTCCTTGTCGAGAGTTTCCCCGGGCGCATACGTCTTTGATTTATTCGTTTCGAAGAAAGATTTCCTGCCTCTCTCAAGCTGGATAGGATCTTCTCTCTTTTTTTTCATTCTTCTTTGTTTGTGGCTTCCACTGTCGACCCTCTCCCAGGCCACCCGCTCTTTGAGGAATGCCGTCGTTTTCTGTTTAGATATGAATTATTCAGTCGCCAGGCTCCCCTCTCACAACATATGAGACGTTCGGCGAGCTTGCCCTGTAGGCTGTGATTAGCTGATCGACTTCTTTTGGATGGAGTCTTTGGCTTTTTAGATTCAATCCACGCGTTAACTGCAGTTGGTTTTCAAACTTTTGGAGCCCCCCTTTCCTGCTTAGACACTGTGAAGTGGTATTTCCTTTTATTGTTGGAGATATTAAGTGTCGCCCTCTTCGGAAGTGGGGCTGGTCGTCTGATTCCTTTCCCCTCTTTTTTCTCTTAGAATTTTTTTTTGTTTCTTTCGTTTCCCGACTTTCTGGACGATTCTTTGGGAGTTTTTCAGCATTTTGTTGTTGGTTTTGTGTTCGCTTCTTCCGCTTCTCGTTTTCGGCCCAACATGCGCCCACGATGACTTTTCTCCGTCTTCCTTGCCCAAGAATGTTTTCTCCCTTCGAGACCGCAAGCCCTCGCTTTTCTTTGGCGTCTTTGGGGTTTCCTCCATCCGCTCCGTTCTTGCGTATTTCTCTTTCAACAAGATACCCCCAGATCCTTCCTTTTTCCCCCCCCCCGTGCGTTTTTTCTTCCCTGGATTCCTCTTTGCTTTGTTTGCTGTCCCGCCGTTTCCTCCTTCGGCGAGCCTTTTTCTTCCCGCTCTGTGAGGCTGGCGGGCTCTTCCCTGGCAACACGCTTTTTCTTTTCCGGTCTCGAGATCTAGCTCTTCTCCGAGGATTGGACTCGTCCCCCTTCATCAATGCCCTTTAATGGCATATCCATTCCATTTCTACGTTGAGTCTGATATGTTTTTTTTTTCTCTGGATCCCCCCTCTCTGACATGTAGCTTCTCCTATCGTCCTTCCCCCAGACTTAGTCCACCCCTTCTCGGGAAATGATACGTATCAGTGTCCCTCCCCCCCTCTTTGATTATCCCGAGGTCCAATTCCCGTCTTTTGTGAGGCCCCGGTATAGTCCCTTGATGACTATCTTCCTCGACGCTTCTCTTCCCCGTGCGCATCGTAGCTTCCTTTTCTTCGTAGATCAGTCGTTGATTCTTTTACGCTTTACGATGATTGCTTGACCAAGTTTTTTTTCGCGCTCCTCGATGGCGAGGCTTGTATGCTGGCGATTGCTTTTTTTCCAGCACAACTTTTCTTTCTGCTGATCCCTTACGGCTACGGCTCCCTGCTTTCTTCTCTCACCCTGTGTTGTTTGATTCCTCTCGCCTTGTGTACCCGTCCTTCCCTCTTGGGAGGAAGACCGTTGCTCCCCCCTTCTGGATCTGAACACTACTCCGTTCTTTTTCCTTATATAATTCGTTGCTATCCCCGTTTTTTTTTTTTTTTCAATAGGAGTTGATTATATTCGCCTCCCCCTCTTTTTTACTTCTCGTCGTCGTCTTTATATGTGTGCAGCAGTCCAAACTGCCTTGTTTAAACACTCCACTTTCACGCGGACACCTCTCCCTTTCTTTCGCACACAAGAGTGTCAATTTGTTTTGGAAGGAATCCCCTTTTTTTTCCCCCTTCTCTTTTACCACCTAGGCTTTCCTCTCCTTGTTTTGACTCTAAGAACATCGTCCCTTTCCCCTTCCTTACACTTCTCGCATTCTTCTTCGATCGTTTGTCCTTTCCCTTGTCGTAACCAGATCCGACCGCTTTTTCGGCCCGTTCCCCCTCGCTTTCCCCTTCTCCCCCTTTTTTTTTTGGCGTCCCCTCAGAAAGTGGCTGAAAATCACGTTTCCTCGACTGGCTAACCCCTTCACCCACGAGAAGTGCCCTATTTTTTTTATGTAAGAGCTTACTCGTGCAAAACGTACACGCTTTTTCCTTTCTCAGGTAAAGATCGCCCCCTTCTACGGCCCCCAAATCCTCCCTTTTCCCGTCACGTCCATTCTGCTCGGCCCCTGGAGTAAACATTTGTTTTCAGGATTACGCTCTGTTCCCCAATATTAGCCTTTGGTCCCCCCACCTTGTCGCGTTTTTTTTCTTCGTCATGGAAAAAGTCCTCTCGCGGCAAATCGCTGCTGGGATTGTTTTTGTTGATGCTCTGACGAGCAAGAAGATTCCCCATAACATTGGTAGGTTTACCTTCAGTCTATGCGTTTTTTGATCCTCCTGCTTTTTTGCTTCTTCCCGCGATCTCTCTAGCTTTTCGGCGTTGCCTTATCTTTTTTTTGGTCCTAATGCCCCTTCCTTTCTCTTGACAGATGGCTATCCCCCCTTTTCCCCTATTCACATTATGCACGTCCCCCCACTCTCCGGATGTTTCCAAGAGATGGCTCTTGCTCACCCTCCTTTTTTTTGATGCAAGCTTTGGCAGTTCTTTCTTCCCGTCGTGAATTTTACCCCTCTTCCGAACCGTTCGTGTGAACTCTATCGGCGATCACCCTTCCTGAGAGTTGACGGTAGTCATTCTCAATTTTAACCCTTCGTTCTTCTTTTGAGAGGGTTTTCTTCGTTACGTTGCCCTGTTCTTCCCGTACCTCGGCGACCCTTTGGCAGTACGAGCCGCTCACTTTCCCTTTTTCCTTTAACTTGCTTTCGTCTATTCTCCAGGATGTGCCCCCTGACTTTTCTCCTTCATTTACGGACGCTGCCTTCTAATACTATTTCCATCCTTCTTTTTCTATATACCGGAAGCTTGTAGTCCCTTTTTCCCCTTGAAAGCCGTAGAATCCCTCCCTGTCACCGGTCGATTTGGCGGGGACCCCTCTCCCCTCTTTTTTTGCGAAGATGCCCCATGTCTTTGCTTTCTTTAACGTAAATAAGGCAAAGTCTGCTTGACTTTTCTTTTTTTTTTAGGCCCTCTTTGTCCCATTCAGACCAGCCCACGCTTGAGTTTGTTTTCCTTTTTACTTTCTTCTTTTCGATCTTTGGTCTAAGTATAGACTTTCTGTTATACAATAGATTGTTCCGACCTCCTTTTTTTCAGCCGAGCGTCCTTTTTGACTCATTTTCCCCTTTTCCACGGACTGCGGTTCCTCCCCCCTTCCGCCAAAAGACGGACACCGTTCCCCTTTAGCGAGTTCTCAGATCATCATTTTTTTTAATGAGAGCGCCAGCCTGAATGGCTGCTTTAGTTCACTCCCTTCCCTTTGAAAAGAAAGGTCGGTCCTTTTATTCCCTGCTGGTGAAATTTCCCCCAGGTCCATTGATTTTCTTTTCCTTCTCCCAACCTTAAGCGGCGTATTTATTTTTCCCCTTTTCCCCTTTTCCTCTCTAGTTGTTGTTGTTGTTTTCTCTTGTTTCTGGTCAGTAAGAAATACTTATCGAGGGTTTTTTTTTTCTCTTTCCTTAGTGACTGTTTATGTCCACATTGACGATGGCGAATGCACGCCGGTCTTTCTCTGGCCTTATGATTTCCCTTCCCATCGGCAGGATTGTTCTGCTTCTTTTCTTTTGTCTGTAGCTTTTAGTAATGGTCTGCTTTTTTCATTTCGGATTTGGAGTAGAAGTTTCTTTTTTCCGTTGGCCGTTGGCGCCTCCGGTTACTTTCGCTGAAGGCTCTCGCGCCCTCTCTTTTTTCCAACACGTCCCCTATGGTTTCCCTTTCTTTCCTTCCTTTTCCGGTGCAATAAACGTGGGTCTTTCGCTACTCCAAAAAGGACCATCTCCTCGTGTCTCTACCCTTCCTGCTTTCCCTCTGGACTAGTGCCGTCCTCTTTCCCCCGGGCATGCTGACGTTTTTTCAAGAAGGAATCGAGATGGCCTTGACGGCGTAATGTCCTCCCCAAGCCGCCCCGTTGCTGTTCCCCTTCTTTTCGAGTTAGGAAAAGAGGTTTCAGGACTCCCTCTTTTTCTCTAGACCCTAACACTTTGTCCTTTCTTCTTTTCAGTCAGGAGGTTTCAAAGACGGGTTGTCCCGGAGCGTTTGGGCCGATACTTTTTCTCTTCAAATCCCATCGGGATTCTCCGTTTAATGACGTGAGGCGCTGTTTTTTTTTTCACAGTTTGAAAGTTTTTGCTTTTTTGCCTAGATGGCTCTTCACTTCTCGAAGAAAGTACATGTTCTTTTTATTGAAAAATTTTCGACCTGCCTTTCCTCCTTCAGCTCTTCCCCCAGTTTGTATACCTCGTCAGTGTTACTCACCTTTTGAGGGGCTAGTTGTAGACCTCGCTCTCGAGTCCTTTTGTTATCTTAAGGACCTGTCTCCCCGATGAGTGTCGCCGACTCCCCGTCTACTGGGCGGTGGGGTGACTTGCCCTCCTTGCGCCCAGTTGCGAGGAGCCCCTTGAGCCTTTCCCTTCGGTACCCGCATGCCTCGATCTGAGTCGACTGAGCGGCCGTCGAGCCTGCCCCGCCTCACAACAATCCCCGCACGACCACTCCCCACCCAAAAAAAAAACCCAACAACCACAAAACACCACAAAAAACCCCAACAAAACCACCACCCCACAAAACCCAAAAAACCCAAAAAAACCCCCCCCAAACAACATTCCCCTTTCATTTGATCCCCTCTTCCCTTCTCTACCACGTGGCGCTGGCACCTGACAAATGTCTTCCCTTTTGCATCGTGGGATAATCTTTTCTCTGATATGCATTTCCTGTCTTCGTCTTTGTCCTGACTCCCTTTCTTCCTCAAACGCGACATTGTCAAGATTCTCCTGACTGCTTTCAAACCTTGTTTTTCCTAAAACAGCGAGTTTTTTCTCGGTCCGGTTCCTTTCACTGGATTCCTGGCAACGCTCTATGTTCCAGTCGCTGAGGATCGTCCCTCCCTTTCATTAGCATTGTCCTTTTTCCGAATTCCTCTCGGCCTGATCAGTCTCCCCATATTACCATGAGCTCTTTCGCTGTTTATTCGCTCCCCTGCCAACGTTTTTTCCTTTCAACCTGTTTCTTTAAGCCCCCGAGTTGTCTGTGGACATCGTCCATAAAACCTACCACCCCCGTCTTTCTGGTTATTCAGTTCTCCCACCTTCCCCCTTGATTCCTCTCTTTTAACAGGACGTTGAAGCCTGAACTTCCTCTTTATCGATCTTCAATTTCTGATTTCTCAATTTTTACCTACCCTCCAATGGTCGTTTTACCCCACCGCTTGCCGTTTCTCTTTTTTGTCCCCCCGGAAGGATTCTGAGTTGCTTTGCTGGATGGGTGCCCCCCTTTTTTTGGCGGTGTTTTTGCCTAAGCTTCCTTCCCGATATCGAAGCCCGCGCATTCCCTTCCGCTCGGCATTTCAAACGCCCTTTCCTTCCTTATCTCGCATAGCAACTAATGATTTTCCCTTAACTGCGTGTTATCCCCGTCTCTGTAATTGTTTCGGATGCTTCTCCCAGATGTCCTTTCCTTCCCCACGCCGGATAACGGATCCCCTTTCCCAAACTCTTGATGAATGCAAATTTTTTTTTTCCCTCGTTGATCGTTCTGGCGTCGATAAGTATCTTGTTCTTCTCGCAACCCGTAGTTGTGTGATCTCCCCGCCGATTCGGTAGCTAGAAGTCTGGGAGCTCCCAAATTTTTTAGTCTTCCAAGAGTCCATATTCTGTACATCCATCTTATGTTCCTCTTCCGACTTACGTGATTCCCTTTCCTTCTAAGCGGTCTCCGAGTAGTCCTCCTGTCTAGTTTTGTGTCTTTCCACCCCCTGCTTTCCCCGTAAGACGAGCCCTTTTCAATTAAACGACCTGATTTCCGGTCCCCTCGCCAGTTTTTTTGATCGTCCTTTCTAGTGGTTATTACCCCTCTCCCTTTCTGAGGTCCTCTCGACCTCCTTCTACCGTCCCCCATTATACTTTTCTTTTCTTCTTTCCCTCGTTCTTTTTAGATTGCTGTCCTTTGAATCTCCGATCGGCTTTTCGACTCCCTCTCGATACTTCTCTTTTCTTTCGCAGCGTCCGCTTTCTTAACTACCCCACCCTTCGCTACAGACGAAATTTCCCTTGCTCTTCGGGCCCTTACAGCACGCCTGGTTCTTCCCCTCTTTCCCAGAAACGAACTGAACATTCTTCCTGCTGTGGACCTATTCTCTTCCGCGCGTCTACTTTCGCGCGGTGTTTGCTCCCCATCCGAATGAAGCTTTCCCCAGGGATGTGGCGATAGCCATCCTTTCTTCCCTGCTGTTTATTGACGTCCTTTGATAAAGTAATCGCTTATTTTGTCTCCCGTCTCCTCCCCTCTCCTGTCACACTTTACGGCTTACCCCGCTGCACAGTCCTCCCTCCCTCTTGTCTGGAGAACGTAGCCCCCTCCCTCCCCTTGCTCGCCGTGCATAGATCTCTGTCCCCCCCCCCCAGGACCGCCCATAGTCCCTGCCCTTTTCCACCCCAGCCCCGTCTCCGTACCTTGCCTTTCGAAGCAACGGTCCTGGATCTCACCCCCCTTGTCCCCCACACCTTTTTTTCTCGTCCCCTCCTTTGCTTTTTGCGTTTCAAATCTCCTCAGCAGTCTCTTTCCTTTCGAGCAGAGCCTAAAGACTCTTTCTCGACGGCGCTCTAGCCTGTTTCGCCTTTGCTGTTAGGATCTGGTCATGCCGTCAAAGGTGAATTTTAGAGATCTTTTCCCCTCCCCGACCGCATCCTTCTCTTTTGCCGGTATCGTTTTTCCCCCCAGCTCTGACTTCCTCGTCGTCATGTGCTTTTCGTCCCCTCCGATTCCACCTACTTCTCCTTCCCTCGCTATTTATGAACATTCGTTTTTTTCCCTTCCATTCAGCTCACGCCTCTCCTCCCGCGTTTAGTCTCCTGACCTTTTTTTTTCTTCCGAAACGAATCCTTTCAATTCCGCTACAGCGTGACGCCTTCCCATTGCCCGTCTTTCCAATGTATGAAGCGTTTTTTCCTTTTTTTTCCCCCTCCCCCCCAGCAGACGTCGCCGCTTGACCTCTGGATCAGCAGGGTTGCCGCTCTGTTTCTGCTCGGCCACCTTTTGGCGTGTTGAGTTTCCTCTTTCACGGAGTAGAATTACCCTACGATCATTCCCGCCCCTTTGCCTTGCCCCGCGAGATCGTTTTCTCCCTCTTTCGCAACGGGCTCTTTCGTACCTTCCGACCAGTGTCTTTTTTTTGATCCAAGCCCATTCCAAAGTCCGTAGTACACTCTCACCCCTTTCCCCCTCCTCGTGTTGTTTCTGATCCTTTTTGCTTGTCCTACTTTTTGTTTTGTGGTGATTCTGGTGATAACCCCTGATCTCACCTGGGGCATCGTCCATCGTTTTTTCTTCCCGTTGTTGTTTGCGGCGTTTGATTACTTCTTCCCTATGTTTCACCTCTTTCTTTTTTCCCCCTGTGAGTAGCTTGGGATTCGCTTTATCTAGGCCTCTGTCGCTTTAACGGTTTCCTCCTCTGGCTCCCCTCCTTCGTGCTTGGCTTCCTTTTGAGGACGGTCCCCGGTTGCTCCCTGAGTCGAAGATGTTTTTTTTTGTGGCGTTTTTTTGCACACGTTCTGAGTAGTCTTCTCTTCCGTGATTGTGTCACGATGTCTCTTTTCTTCGCCGGCGTTTCGTCGTGCCTTTTTCTCTCTCTGTGCCCGACCGTGTTTTTTCCCCTTTCTGCCTTTCTCCCCTTCCCTTGCCGAAGAACTGCTGGCTTGCTGCTCCTTTTGCTTATTTCCTTGACGTCTTGCGGTTTTTGTGACGCCCTATTCCCTTCCCCTCGCTGCGGCTGCTGCCGTGAGCCCGGCTGCACCTGGACGCCTCTCCGCTACCGAGTACCCAAGGCTTCCCTTTACTCGCGGGTTCTTTTCCCCAGCGGGTATTCTTCCTTTTCCCGCGAGCCGGCCTTTCTGCGGCTGTTTTTATGGCCCGCCCGATCGCTACCCTTTTCCCCTCTGTGGACATTGTGGCTTGATCCGTGTTCCTTTTTCTTCCTTGCCTTCCTCCCTTTCTTGACGGGCTGGTTGGTTTCTCCCCTTTCTTGCTACTCTGGAGGACTTCCTGTTGGGGTCTGATTCTTTGTGAACTATTTCGTTTCCGAGTAGGATAGGGTGCCTTTTCAGCCGCATTCCTCTTTTGCTGGTGACCTGCTTTTTTTGTGATTGTTTTGTAGACTTTCTCCCTTTTTTTCTTCTGTCTGTGCGTCCAAGGGAGTTATTCCCCTTTTTTAATTCGGCGTCTCTTTTTTCCGTGGATGGTATTTGATTTGACCTCCAAGTAAAGCCTTCGTTTTGGCTGCGGCCATTCGTGCTTCTCCCCCCCCTCCTTAGCGCCGTCCGTCTGATGTCGTAGCATACTGATCTGCTCCCTTCCTATTCAGATTGGTTTTTTTGTTTTATCCGGCAGTTTGCCTGCTTTTTTTTTCTGCTTCGCCCGCGGTCTGGAAAGTTCCCGTTTTTCTTCGAGTGAGGGTTGTTTCTTTCTCGTTTTGGGCCGTTGTCCCATCTTTTAGTCGGTTCCGATATCCCCGCTCGTCTTTCTCTCTTTTTTCCGAGTCACTGGAACGCATTCCGCTTCCCTCGTATCTCACAGGCAAGTTTCCCTTGCGGCGGCGACGCCTCTTTGGTCGCTCGAGACAATCAGTCTGTCTCTCCTCCCTCATAGGAATAGGCCGCATTTCTCCCACAGCGATGTTTTTTTACCTCCCGGGATCCTTTCCTTCCCCACACTCGTCGTTTGACCAGGGCACGGTTGTGTGGTGGCCGACACGCGGTTTTTCTTTCCCCTCCTCATAGCCTTGCTGAGTGTTCACTTTTGCCTCAGCCGTTAATACGCGTCTTTCTTTTCGTACTCTAAGTCGGGATGTTCCTCTAGCAATTGCTATCTCCTCCCCCCAGTTGTTGATGATTTCTCCTTTCAGAGGTATAAGCGAGTTTGTTTTGTCTCTGTCTTTCCCCACCAATATTTATGGCCCGTCTGCTTTTCAAGCTCCTTTCTTCCGACGGTTTCCCGGCTTTTCTTTTTGCTCCACTTTTTTTTTTTTATACATTTATCCGCCAGTTTTTACCTTCCCGGCCTTTTTCTTTACTACCTTTGCTGAAACCCTCTCAGCGATTTTTTTGAACACCCGATAGTTTAAGTTTCTTTTTTTTTCCTTTGCTCCTGTATCCTATTTTTTGCAGTCTCCTTTTCCTCACTTCTCGGGCTTCGCGCTATTTTTTTCCTATCTGAGGCCAGCCGCCCCCCCTCTGGTTCCGGCAACCAGCCCCTTTCTATCCCTCTCATCCGCCGGCGCACACAGACGCCCTTGCTCTTTTGTGCAGAACGCCAATTTTGACCTTTTTTTCCAATTAGGATTTTTAGCCTTTCTATTACCTCCGACAGATTTCCGTTTCGTCTTCCTGTTTCTGCCTTTTTTCCCCTGTTTTGAATGGTAGGAGTTTTTTACATTCATTTCTTCTTTTTCTGTGGGTCAAACTATGGTCACGAAGATTCTTTTTCTTAGTCAGAATTTTTCCCTCACTTTGACCGTCGACGGTTGACCTTTCCCTAGAGCATCGTCCTTCTCTTATCGGTCGAGGGCTGCGTAACAAACATCTTTATAATGAGACCTTTTACCTAGTCGAATCAGCTGCAGTCCCCCCTCCATCGTGGGCGGAATCAGCGACCTTCGCCGGACCTTTGTAACACCTCGCTGTCTTTTTTTCATTTTCCGGTTTTTCCCGCATTTTGTGAGCCTCGTTTTCGTGTTTTCTTCTCCTATTCTCGGCCCTCCCACTGGGCTTGCTTCCCGTCTCCCTCCACTGCTCTTGACGGCTTTTTCTGAGCGGCATTGCCTAAGATGCCTTCGTTGTTCTAAGTTTTCATTGCCCGCCTTGATGTTCTCTCTCATTCAGTGAACCGAGTTCCTTTTCTGCCTCGACGAGCGATCTTTTCTCGATACTGGCCTGCTGAGGTTACTCCTTCTCGTCAAGTTCCAGATGTCCGCGCCCACGGGAGTCACTTCGTGCGTCACCCCCTCAAGGAGGAGTTCTCCTCTATGGACTGGTTTCTCCCGTTTGATGCATTCTTTGACTTCCACCCTGACTTGAACTGCTCTAGATCGTTATACACTCTTCTTCCTTTCTTGTCGAGGCGGATCACCAGTCTCGTTCGGGAAGGTCTTCCTTAGCAGGCATTTGGCATACCTCACTGGTTTACTGGTGGCGAGCCCCTTTTTTTTCTCCCTTTCCAGGCGATTCATTTTCCCTCCCCCGAAACTTCTCTGTCCCAGTTCCCTAGCGAATCACGCATATGGACGTTCTGTTCTTCCGGCTAGGCCCACTCCCAGGGAACCGCGTTCATTTTGCTTTGCCGTCGAATACCTTTGATCGGGTTGTCTAGTTTTTCTACCCTTTTTCTGTCGTTACCTCTTGGCTCCTTCCGTGTTAGAGCTGTTCAGCCCATTCCCCTTCGTGAGCTTTGGCGGATTTTACCTGATGGCAGGCTACAGAGGCGTCTTGTGTCAGGCCACGATTCCGCGTTTGAGGACGTGCTTTTTGACGCCGGTGTCCAGTGCATTGACAGCCAAGTGAGAGTTTTAATTAGGCTTTCTGCCAGGGAGGGGAGGGTATGATCGCGCGTTCTGACATAGGAGTGTTCGACACTTGTGCGTGTTTTCTATCCGCTCATTTTCAGACGTTGGCCAAAGGCTTCGCCAACCGGCCTTCTTCCTTTAGACACTGATCAGAAAAAACCAGCCTCCCCCCGCATTAGGTCAGCCGCGAGGCATCCATTCGTCCCCTGAACACCTCCAGGAAGTTTGACCCCATCCTTCAGATTGTTCGAATCACTATTCTTCACGCTTCGAGAGTTTTCCCCTGTTTTGTGCAGTATTGCGTCGTGATCCGTCATCGCCACCTCTCTAAAGGGGAGTATGAGACAGATTACGTCCTTGCTTCTCCGCTTCCCGTGTTTCTTGATGACGCAGGTTCCGACTACGAAATCATTATTTTTTTTTTTCTGCTATTTAACTGCGATCGGTCCAGCCGGTTGCTCTTTCTTCCCAGGGCTTGCAGCCGTTGACTGGATGCGGTCCGCACCAGCGGCAAGGGTGGCTTTTTTTTTGTTTTCTGGACTGTGCCTTTCTCAGCTGGCAGGTTTAATGGCGGTTTTCCTTCCTTTCTGCAAGGGGTTGGTTTGTTGCCGTTGCGACTTTCTTGGTCGAGCAGGGACCAGAGAGCATTTTTTTTGCTCCTGTCCGATAAATAAGCATAGTGTCATTCTTTTTTTTCGACGTCTGAACGCCCAGGTTGACCGATTACACCTACCCATCACGTTGGTCTTTTGTCTTCCAGCCGTTCTATTCATGGTCTGCCCGGGCTGATTACGTGGTGGGATGCATTTTTGTCCGCCTTTCTTTCAACGCTTTTGCTTTTTTCCTTCCCGCCGCGACGGGGCCTTTGGACGCTTGTTTCTTCTTCCAGAGTTTCGGCTCCAGGCCGTTCTAAGTGCCCAGCATGTCGAGGTCAGGTTTGGAATCGTTTTACATTTTCACGTGTGCGCCTTTAGACCCGAAGAGACATCCTTGTTCCCCCCTCGAAGTTTCTCTTGCGCGGCTTGGTTAGGTTTCGTCCGTGATGGTCGCCTCCGTTTTACGATGAACTCTCGCAGACAGTACCATGAGTGATTTCCCCTTCTGTCCTGGAGTCCCTTCCTCCCGTTTCCGGTTTTTGTCGCCCCCGTAAGTTTTTGTTTTCCCTCCCTGTTTGGCGGTCCTCTTTTGTAGACCCTCGTCTAGTGCCGCTCTGGATCCTTAGCTTTACCCGATTGATGTCAGCAGAGCCCCCTCTCCCTCGGCGTGGGTGGCTTGCCCGTTTTGCTCAAGTTTTTTTCTTCTCGCTCTCCTCCGTTCCATCTTTTTTGTCGAGCACGCTTCCTAGATTTTGCTCTCGTTATGCAGCCCGCTGGCCCCCCCCCCTTTCACAGAATGATCGAGCCCGATGCGTCCCGCTGGTTTCCACCTGAACTGCCGTTCTGCTCTCTGGCCGCTCAATGACGATCCCTTTGCATATCCAGCCTGTTTCTGTTTTTTAGGTATGGCATGCCGAGTCATAAAGCGCTGCCCCCATTTGACTCGTAAGGCCGGGAACAGAGCGCTCCTTTTACAAATTTTGTTTTTTTGGGGTTTTATCCGTGCCGGCGTCAGTGTCTTGCTGGACACAAGGATGTATATGTGGCCTTTATAGATTTCTTTCGGCGATTCCTGCGCAGCGTGTTTCGTTTTTTCCGGCTACGCTGGACTACAGGCAGCAATAGGTACCCTCCTCCGATTTCGAGGTTACACGTCGCGTCAATTGTTCACTCCACTGCGGACGTCAAGCCAGTCCTGCCTTCCGATGTGGCCCTCCCCTGCCCCCCTATTCGGATTGTTTTTACAGCTGTGTTTCCCTGCCCCTTTTTATTTTTCCCGGCGCCGTCTCACAGGTTTACTTAAGCAGAACGGACGATGTTCCTATCTTAACTTTCTCTTCTAGGTGGAACACCGTGCCAACGTCCCACAAGGGGCTTTCGCACAAAAAAGGCTGTGCTCTTTGTGCGCAGGCCCGGATCGCGTTCGACCTCGTTTGTTGCTGGTGTCCATTGCTTTGGTTTTGCTTTTTCCCCCTCTCTATCTCCTGCACGAGCAGATCATACTGAAGTCGGACTAAGGCCAAGACATCTTGAAGTTTACTTGCCTAGCAACGCTTGCTTGGCCGTCACATTAACTGCTCTCGGTTCCTCCCTCTCTTTTTTCAGGGTTTCGTTCCGTTCCCCTTCCGGACGGACACACGGCGCAACTTACCCAGACGAACCACTCATTTCTGCAAGACTTACAGCTGATTCTGCCGTCTTGATTTTTGTTCTGTACCTTCGCCCCCCAATACGTGTGTCGTTAGCGCCGATACTTCTTTCCTCGATTTGCTCCGTTCTCGACACAACGGTCATTGCGTGTCGATGCCTTTTCCCTCACCTCCTTCGACGAAGGCCTCTAGTGCTCCACTTGCCATCCATTTGAGAGATAGCATCGTGACGGCTCCTTCTTTCGCCACCCAAGCCGTTGTTGTCGTACGTTATGATGAATTCAACCCCCGGATCGGCATCTTTTTGGAATACGGCCTCTTACTATGAGACTGGTACGATTTTTTTTGTGCTCTCTCGAAAAGCTTCGTTCTTCTGCCCCCCTTTTTTGTGCCATGATATTGCTCGTTACTGGGTCTTATTCTTCCATGAGCCTTGTTTTAGATCGTTCTCGATTCCGTACGTCTTGTTTGCATAGCCAAAGATCCGCCAGCCTCAACCTCGACTCTTTTTCTTGCTGAAGGATTTTCCGGCTGGCACGTTCTCCCACCACGAACCTCCCCTCCTCGGCTATGTAAAGGCTGTTTCAGATTCTTTCGACTTCTGCAGGCGCGGGGCGTTTGCGTTAACTTCCTTCTGACAGCTCCTTTCTTTTTTTATCGAAGCCCGCCCATTCCGGATGGACTGAATCTTCCGTTTAACACTTCCTCTCGCTCCTTGGTCCGTTCTTTTTTACTCGAACAAACCCAGACACCCGGCGTCACCCAGCAGCCCTTAATCATCTCTTCCTGCTTCTGCCGTTTTTCCCACAGCGCCGAAGCGTCTTTCACTTCATGACGCGACCGCCCCCCTTTGCCGATCTCCTCGCCCAGAGACCCACAGCCACGTCGGTGCCTTAGTACCCGCGATCTTTCAGGTCCAAGTCCACGGTTCCTGTCAGTGCACCTTCACCCAACGGCGATGTTCTTTTTCTATTTTCGCAAACCTCTTAGCCACTCGACCTTTTCCTTTCAGTGATGCCCTGCCTTTTTACGCTGCCTTCGTTGTATTGCCTTTTCCGGGTTCCGTCAAGGTTTCCTTTTGATCTTCCTACCGGTCTCCATGCAGCTTCATCTGTTGGGCGGTCTTTTGTCACAGCTTTGACGCACGCCACTCTCCTTTTTAACAAGCCTTCGCCTCTATTCTATGTCGATCTTCCTTCCATCTTTGTTCTTTCCTCAACTGCGTCACCGCACAGCCTTGCGGAGCTTACCACAGACCGCACTCCTCTGAGATTCTCTTCCCTAAGACATTCTTTCCCTTCTCAGGCGATTCAGTAGAACTGTAGCAATCTTTTTCCCTTTGACACGCCACAAGCGTTCCCTTCCTCGCCGCTCTTTCCTAAGCATGAGTTTCTTAGTAGTAGACAGACTTCCCCACTTTTTGCTTATGCCGAGATGCATCCCATGCGGCCACCCCGCTGAGACATTCTTTCGCTTTTCATTAGCTCTAGTTTCCCCCCTTTGCAAAAAGTGCGCCCAGTAGTAAAGTCTCCCGTTGATCTTTTTTCCCCCCAGCATCCAACCTCCCACTTCGTTTACACGCGCCCCCCCACTATCACCTCTCCTTGTGTGTCTTGTTTGTGTTCCCCCTTTTTGGTTGGGGGTGATGTTTTGGCTACCCAGGATCCCCCAAATGGTTATCCCCCTTTCCTTTCCCCTTTGGTCTCGCTTGTTTCTGTGAATCTTTATTTGTTTAAGCTTCTCTGTTCCTTTTTAGTGTGCGCGGTTATTTTTCTTGTGATTCTCCTTTCTGTCGGCACGTGGATTGTTCTGACTCCAGCGGTCCAACGACTGTTTGCCTTAGGAAGGCGCTTTCGCGCTCTTTTCTTGGTTTTTTTCTTTGTTTTTCCACCTATCTTCCAGTTTCTAATATGTTTCCTTTCTTCGTCCCACTCTTTCTTTTGTACCTCTCGTCTTAGATTTTTCGTGTATTGTAGAGAGGATCCCTCTTTTGCGTCGGAGGTGTCCGCTGATGTGATTCTACAGCCCGTTTAACCTCTTCCGGACAGCTTTTGTGAGTGGATTCTTTTCTTCGGCTTGCTCTTCTTTAGTACGCTTTTTGAAAGATCCCGCCAAACGCGATGTCTTTTTCTTTCGTCTCTCCCTTTTGATCTTCGCCAATGTTACGGCGTCCCTTCTTCAGATTTCTTCACCCCACTCGGCTTTTTAGTCTTTTCCTTCTTGCAATTCCTAGGGGATCCCTTTTCCACTTTAGCCGGAAACTTTCTATTTATGGCGCTTTTCTCTCAAGAACGATCGCGACATAGACCTGTTTTTTCCCATTGTTTATCCCCAGGAACCCGTTCTTCTTCCGTCGCTGCTCGCTTTGGGTTTTTCTCTTTCTGCTAGGGAGGGAATCGACTTTTATGTTAAGATCTTCTTCCTTTTTGCTCGTCGCTGGTTGGGAAGTCTCGCGATGCCTTTTTTCTTTTTTGGTCCGCCTGTTTTCCTGTGGGTTCCAGCTTCCATCTCCTCTGTCTTTTTGGCCCGGGTCGCGATGACTTTATAGCCGGCTTCCTTTTCAAGACTGCTTGGCCGTGCTCTCGCCTTTCGTTTCTCTGTCTGCATTAGTGATTTTTACCCTCCTCTCTCTATCCGATCTGGATTGCTTTTTCTCACCCCCTACGTATCCGGCTTTTTTATGGGATGTAGTGGTGCTTTCGGCAGTTCCGTTTTGCGGTTGATTTCCCGCCGCTTTTTTCTCGTTCAGTTCGGCTCGCATTTTTAGCTCTTTTCTTCCTTTTTTGTGCGTTGACGCTGGACCCCCTTGAGACGCGAGATCTGTCCTTCTCTCGTTCTCTCTTCCCCCTAGTCACTTTTTTTCTCCCCGTCCAAAGACGGGTCCCCCGTCCCTCCTTTTCCTTGACTGGCCGTGCGAGCGACTTGTTCGCTAGTCTTCACTGCAGTGTTCCTCTACCTATTATCTCCTCTCCTTCTTCCACCCAGACGAGTTTTTTGCTCTGGGTCCTTCCTCTGTATCTTCGTCTTCCCGTGCCCTTCGTTGGTTCTTGCCTCCCCCTTGTAGTTCCGATCCTCTACTACCTCGGCTTCTCCTTTCCCCTGGACCTCTGCCGTCCGAGCGGTTCTTTCTTTTTCCTGAGTTAAGCTGTCATCGTACAGTTTTGGATCCTGACCCACTTTTGTCTCCGCGAGCTTCGTAAGGCGAGGCTTTTTTTGGGCGATTTCTCGTACAAGACCATATCTTCTCTATCTCCGCTCTTCGTCGACGATAGTCCTCCTTTTTCCTGGTTCTTCCCAGAACGTTGTTCCTTTGATCAATTTCACTAGGTGTACGTTTCTCTCTATGGAGGCAGCAGCCCTTCCTCTCCTTTGCGAAAATCTCCACCGCTTATCATCTCCTTCGGTTTGGCTTTTTTTTTCTTTTTCCAGGCTTAAAGTGAGTCTGTTTCTCGCTCGCGACGTCATGTCTCTTTATTCGCGTTCCTGCCGTTCGCTATATGAGTGGACCCTTACTCAAAGAAACTGAGGGCGCACAGCCACCTCGGTTTGCAACGCGCACCGTGCGTAACCCAAAGCGGCTTTTTGGCCCAGAACGCCCTGTTTCTCAACCGTTGGGCCCCCATGGATTTCCGCTCCCTTTCTGTTCCTGTCAGTCAGGCTTTTCGACGGTCGACCACTTGGACTGTGAGCACGAGCGTCGCCCCTGCATACTATTGGTTTTTTTTCCTTTCCGATTGGCACACTTTTTTTTTGCTTTCCGTCAGCAAGTTTGCTGATCCTTTGCCTTTGGATCAAATCGAAATCGAGCCGGGCCTGTCTTGCGCGATGTTCGAGCGCACTTTCCCCCGCTGCGCCTTCTTCCGTCCCGAGAGCCTCATCACGGCCACATCTACCCCGTTCACCCCAGTTCAGCTTTGCCCACTTGCCGCCCCGGTCCCTTCTTAAACCCCCGCTGTCTTTTTTTTTTTTACCGTTGATTTTTTGCCAATGTCAGAGTCTTCTTTGTGCACTTTATGCGCGGCGGTCCTGAATCGCCGCCGCCATTTCCCCTTTTTCCTCTGATCTTTTGATCGTAGGGATTATTCGAGGCAGACTGATTTCTTGCACCCTTTCTTCGGTGGACCAGCCATGCTTTTTTCTCAATCAGTTGACCGATGCCTTTTTATTGTATTTCCGGAAGAGCTCTTCTTCGTTGCGATCCTTTCCTTTTCCCTTCGAATGCCGAGGCGATGTTCCTGGCTCAGCGAAAAATTGTCGTTCACCTTCTCGTCACGTTCCCCCCCTCCTCTTACGCTTGGCTCTGGGGAACTTCCTCTTGTTTCCACTTTTTAAGTGATTTCCTCGATCCCTGCTCGCCTTTTCCCCCTTTCCTTGGTTCGGACCTTCTCTTAGATCAACTTTTTGTGGGGGGAAGGTCCTCCTCGTCATTCCTCATGGGAACTCCCT
>Ga0179591_1375436_pt1 | contig 18048 bp, 23 predicted proteins | sample CZOMad2_1_08_16f_FD_182891 | JGI IMG/M metagenome (GOLD analysis project Ga0179591, IMG submission 182891) | Vadose zone soil fungal communities from Angelo Coast Range Reserve, California, USA - CZOMad2_1_08_16fungal (PacBio error correction) | ecosystem: Environmental > Terrestrial > Soil >... | reverse complement strand
CCCCCCCGATTTGCGAATAAGGTTTCCCCGTTATTGTAAACCACAGGAAGGGGCCCAGGGCATAAGATTGAGAGAAGTAGTCCCCCCTCCCTTTCCAATAAGGCGATAGGATTTCAGGGCGGAGACCCTTGGTCCCGTAGGCCCCCGTGAGAGATGGTGTCCTTCGCGGCCTCCTCTCGAAGGACGACTTCCTCTGTCCCCCGGCGACCTGGATCACCTTCGTAGTCGGGCGCGTATCTTCTTCTCCCAGGGTCCTCCTTTCCTTCCAGTTGGTTGTTGGCTTCTTTCCTCCTGAGGCTTTCACGGGGCCCGTTTTTTACAAGCGCCTTTTCTTAGACGTCCAGGTCGGCTTTCATTCGTCCCCGTTTTCCTCCAACCCAGGTGGTGCCCTCTGGCAAGAATCCGCGCTTAGGTGACCACGACCCTTCTCTCCCCCCTTTGCCGGAAAATTTTTTTTGCCGACCCCGGTCCCCCTCGGCCGGCAAAGGCCGTTTGGCTCGCGTGCTTTCCTTGTTTTGTCCCCCCCCGAAGGCGGTCGGCACCGCAGTTCTTCGGGTTCAAGTCCTCTTTTTTGAGACCACGTCCCCCTTTTACATAGTGCAGCGTAGCAGTCCCTCCGCAGACGAGGTTATCTTCAGTAGGCGCCTCTTCTGGCCTCGGTCTTCACGGTCTCCTCCGATGATCACGGGAACTTCCCCTCCGGCGAGAGCGTTTTTTTCCTACCGGGCTTTTTTGCTCGCGTCCTCCAACGCTTCCCTTCTGATCAGGGGGAAGCGTGGGCAATTCTCTCTTTAAAATCAACGTTTTTCTTTCTCGATGGGACAGGACCTCGGCTGTCCTCCCCCCCGTAAGCACCTCGGAGGCCAGAGGTGGAGGACGTCCTTCATGTCCTACACCCCTGATCGACCACGGCGTCTTTTCTTTTTCCGACCGGAAGGACCCTCCCGAATAAGGCCTCTTCCTTCGGCCGCTAAACTCTTAACTGCGAAGTAGCCTCCGAATGGAAGTGTTCCTCCCCCTCTTTTCTACTTACGTGCCCTCCCCCGAACGGAGTTCCCTCATAAGTGGATGACTTTTTCAAGGGGATGAGCGCCTCCCTCTCTGGGGATAGAAAGGCGGCTTTTTCGGTCGGGGGGTCGGACAAGGTCCCCCCCGGACCTGGAGTGAGGGGATTGGTCCCCCTTCGCGGAGGCGGTTCCAGTTTCCCAGGGTTGTGGCGGCGGTTCCCCGGACGCCCTGACTTGGACGTATACGCCTTCTTTCTTGGCGGCGCGCTGGACTTTCTTTCCGGTTGCTGGATTTTTTTAGTCTGCGGGCGCCTCCAAAATGTCCGGGGTTTCTCCCCTGGACACCTAGGATACCCCCGACGAATTACGTGGTGACCCCTTGTAGAAGGAGATCCTCTTCGGCGGGGCGACCCAACGGAAGCCCCCTAAAAAAAGATGGATCTGAAAAGACGACGTCCCCCCGGCAGGTCCGCCGAACTTGAGAGACCGGTCTAAGATTTCCCGACTTCTCTAGCTTTCCCGGGGGAAGCCTTAGATGTGACTTTTCAAAGAATATCAAATGATGATCCTAAGGGGGATGCTCAGGGGCCTTGTAAAGGAGACTTCCCACTTTCCATGAGATAATCCTGTGAAAGAGCCCAAAAGTGTGACCCCCCTCTAATGGTACCACCGGGACGGGGGGACCGTTAATTTCCCGTTATTTGTACCCTTTATTGCTCTACTCCAGACACGCGAGGGGTCGTTTCTTTCTTGTCAAGACTCGTTTGGTCTCTTTTTTCGCGCCATGGGGCGCTCCCTTGACCCCCCGCAGAAAAAGGTCGCCAGCCCCTCCGTGGGGTTTCGACCCGCTTCGCTGGGCGCATAGCTTGAACCGGATCCCCCGTCTTCGGATGACTTTCTCTTCCGTAGGCCTCCCCTCCCTTGTACAAAGGCTTTCATTTTAAGCTTCGAGATTGCGGGCCCTTCAAAACACCTGACCCTTTTCCCTCTTTCGATCCGGGTCCCACCGTGTCGGCCCCCTCCAGCCGGGAACACCGCCACGGAGTACTTTCTTTTCCGGGGGCGCGACCGTAAGGTCGGCCCCCCCCTCTAATACTCGGCGTCCTTTTTGCGCGCGTGTTCCAGCCTGTGCCACGGTGTCGCCGCGCGGTCCCTTTCCGTTCGCGGTGCCAGGATCTCCTGGACTACGGGCGGGACCACGTCTTTTTTCTGGCCCAGGTTCAGGGTCTTTCAAGCTCATCGGCCGACCCGCGCAAAGTCCCAGGCAGCAGGGGTGGTAAAGGCGGTTTCCCCCCCGGGGTGACCCGTCCCCCCGGCCGTAGTCGGGACGTGGGAGAATTTTCTTTTCGGGTGGACCGTTCAAGGCAGCGATCTCTTTTTCGGTTCGAGCGTTCCCTTTCCTCCCAACTCCTCGACTGACGGTGCCCGTCCTGGTTCAGAGCACGTTCTTTTTCCTCGCCGTTGGAGTGCCCGGCTTCATGGCGAGTGACCGCAAAAAGCTCGTCTCCTTTCTTTTTTTTCTCCTCGACCACGACGGTGCCCCCTCCACGTTCGCCGGCCGAGCAGCCACGGGTGCTCTCGGTCTCGCAGCCCGGACAGAAAAAGCCCTCCCTATCTGCGCGAACCGCTCCTTTTCCCCCCTTTTCGAGCAGATGTATGAAACATTTTTCCCCCGACAGGGACCACCCTCCCCCATGCCGACCAGGGACGTGGCCGCTTTTTTTGCATGTCTCTCCCGCGGCAGCTTTTCCCCCGTCGGTCGTCTATTGTCCTCTCCTCTTTTTAGTGTTGTGAGCTGGCCATCGACCAGAAGGTTTTTGGCACAAATCCCTGGACGCGCGCCCTTTTCCCCCACATCGGCCCCCCCCTTTTTCGGAAATGGTAGTGTTCTCCTTTCGGCTCCGATTTTCAACCTTCGTCTTGCAGGGTCCCCCGGAGCGTTGGCATCGAGCGGTTCTTTCTTGAGGAGAGACCGCCGTCTCTTTTCCGGCAAGGACGGTACGAGTTTGGGCCCACCCGGCGTGGTCGAGTCTTTCTCTGATAGGCGAAGATTTGCGTCCCCTGTCATAGCCATGTGCCCCAAGCCAGGGCTTCCCCGATAATACCCCGTTGATTCTTCCCAAGGCCGGGCTGGTCCAGTCAGTTCGAGGTGAGTCGGCTACCTTGGAACTGCTCCCACCAGGGAATCTACTTCTATGCCGGCGCTTGAAAAGGGCCCCACGGCATTATCCCACGGAACCTCCCAACATGGCCCGGGTCCTCCCTTCTCCAGTTTCCCGCCTGGACCTCTCTGCCGGTGTTCCCTTTCGGCGGTGAGACGATTTTTCTAGACCCTGACCCCTCCCCCTCGTCTTTCATGGTAGCGGCCCCTCGTCAGTCCTTTTCGATTCTGGCAGGACCGCTTCTCGGCTTGGCCGTCGGGACATCGTCCCCCCTGGAACCAACGGCGGCTTTAGTACGTTCCTTTTTTTTGTACGGGGGCGACGGTTTTTTCTCCGGCTTTAGCGCCCAAGCCCTTTTTTTTTACTCAGGGGGGCGGTTCCGGCGGGAACTCCCTCCCGAAGTGGGAACACGGATCTTTGAGGAAGATTCTTACGTTCGTGACCGCCCTCTCTCGTCGTCCTCGCCCTGTGAGTAAGAGTCCGTCTCGTCGTCGTCCCTCCCTTCTCCCCCGACTTTCTCCGGTTGGACCGTTGCGATGCGCCCCTTTTTGGCTTGACGGGTCGAAATTCGCCCGTACTTCAGCTGGCTTTTTTCTGGTCTGCTTAAGTTTTCCCCCATGCTAGACCCCCCCTCCCGGGGGTCATGGCCCGCGTATTGTCCACTTCTCAAACGAACCCTCGCCGGTAGTTAGAGGGTATTCATTAATGTAGCACTCAAGGTCCTTCGAGCCTACTCAGAAGTATCCTTTTCCACCCCGGCCCCTTTTTTGTACCCCATATCTCTGCACCCGCGGTTCTCAGGGAACAAATTCCTTCTGTCTAAGAAATGCCGAGCCAAAAAGGGAAAAGTGTCCCCCCTGGTCTCACCACCAAGGAAACTCTCCCCGAATAATGTACCGAGACTGGTCCCGAGAAGGGAGTCTTCCAGGGACAGAAGAGAGAGCGGTGGAAGAAATAGGCCCTTTTTGGCGAGCCTTTTAGGAGGACCCTTTGGATCCGTCGGCAGGGGAGCGAAGATACGGTGTTTCTTTCCTTCCGCGGCCCCTTACCCCTCGTCTCCCCGGGGATCTCTTCCTGGATCACCCCCTTTTAGTCGTGTCTTTCGATCTACCCGCCGGTCCTCTCCACTGTGCAAGTTTGGTTTTTTTTCCGAAGGACGATCTTTTCCCCCTCACCGGAACTGGCAGCCACAGCTTGGGGAGTAGACTTATCAGTTGCGTCTTTTCCCCCCCCCGAAAAGCCTCCAACAAATTTTCAAACGATGGATTCCTGGAAGTAGGTGCCCCCCCTGCTAGAAATAATAGACAATTCCTTTCAAAATTAGTGGAAGCGCCACGCGGAACCGTTCCCGTGAAGGGAGAGGCCCCCCTTCTTTTGAGGAAGGAACCATCCCCTTTCTAGGAGGTAAACACGGTCCTTGTGCAGTTATAGGTGTCTCTTTTTCAAGTAGTCGACACTTAGATTTCTTACAAACTTCGGAGAAATACCTTGGTGACTCCTGCCTTCCCGAAGCGGCCTTTTTTCTCGAAGCAGGGCCTCGGTCTTTCTTCGATGATCAAGGCCTTCTCTTCTCCGGCGCGCCTTAGTTCGCCGGGCGAGGTTCCCTGCCGCCTCGGAGGCGTACGGGTGGACTTTCTTGCCGGGCCCATCTCTTTCTCTTGTTGTGTTGAGTCTGGTACCCGCTTTCCACCTCCTTCGGAAGAGGTGGAGGACCCTTTTCTTTTTGCTGTCCTTACAAGACCTCTCACCCCTTCTTCTGGAAGGCCTTTCCTTCCCGTGACGACCGAGGCCTTGCCGCTTAGTGAAGGCCCTTTTTTCCTTTCACAGACTGCGACGTCGTCCTCTGTCGCCTACATGGACTGTCGCCCTTGACGGCCGCTCCCTTGGCGGGGGAATCCTCAGTTTTCCCCCTCGGGGTGTTCCTGGGCTTCGCGCCTCCAGCGAGTCCTTCGACCGGGGGGATTGGTTCCTTGCGTGGAAGGGGTCGTCCTTTTTTCCCCCCATACATGGTCAGGAACCTTCCTCGCCTTCTTAGATGGTCACTCCGGCGGTCCCAGGGGTGTTGGTGGAGGAGTTCCTTCTTTCCCCTTCCATGATCCGGCGAACTGGTCTCCCCCCCCTGCTTTCCCCGTGGGCGGCCTTCGACCGCACCTTTCCCGCCTCCGTCTCTCCAACAACCACTCCCCCCCTTGTCTCAAGGACTGGCCCCTTTCTACGCGCCCCTCCAAGGAGGGGTGATCCCTCCTACGAGATCCCCCTTTTCTTCTGAGGTCGAACCGGCCGGAAGATCCTCCTTTCGTATTCGCCAGGGCCCTTCCTTTTTTCCCCCGGCCGCGACGAAGGCAAGTCTCAGGCAGGTTTGTATCGCCGATGAGCTCTGCAGCCTTTTTTTCCGTCCCGTAGAAGGTTTCCCCTCACCTATTCTCACCTGTCTTCCGGGGGATGCTCTCCGGGGCGGAAAATGGCTCCCCCTTTTCCCCTTTCAGGCGCTCCGTTCCTGTACCCCAAGCCGCCCATAATCGATATGGTCACCGGGGGGGAGCCTTGGAGGCGTTCCCCGGCTTTTTTTCCGCAGGTACAGGTATTTGGGACCGACCCTCTGTTGTAGTTGATCATCCTTTAGTGGGGCCCTTTCGTTTTTGTTTTTTCTCGCCATGGGGCGCTCCGCCAAGAAGCCCCCCCCTCCAGATGAAGTCTTTTTTCCCGTTGGGTTTCTCTTCCCCGCCTGCACCGAGGGGCGCCTAGCCACTTTGAACGTCATTGAGCCAGTAACGATTTTTATGACTCTTTTTCCGATCCGGACGCTTAGCAGCTGTACAACGGAGAGCTCCGAATAGATTTGAGGGCCCTCTGTACACCTTCCCCCTCCTTTTCCCTGCCACCAGACGAAGCGATCTTTCGGCCATTCGGCTTTTCTCCCCCGGAGGTACGTTCTTTCCTTGCCTACCTTGCCAGTACCCAGTACCAGCCCCTCGCGTACGATCTCTCAGCCCGTTGTTCCGTCTCTTTTCTTTTTCACGATGTCGACTGCCTCTCCCGGCCCGAGTCGCGGTCTGCCAGGATCCCCCAAGGAATACTTCCCGGAGAAAATTTTTTTTCCCATGTGAAGGGGTTCTTTTCCCAACCCAAAGGGCGTCAAATACGGCCCCCCCCCCCGTCCGGAACACCGGCCTGTTTGCAGAGGTACATTTCCAGGAACTCTTTTCTCCTTGAACAGGTTGGGTTTTTCCGGTGACGTGGGAGAAGTTTTCCTTTTGACCTTTTTTTTTCAGAGACAGGCAGTCTCGATTATTTCCCGGGTAGGTCTTCACCCCCCTTAGAAAAGGGGACTGTTTCTTCAAACGAGAGAACCTGGTACCAAGAGGTAAAGAAGCCTTCTCCCGGAAGACATCCCCTCCCAAAGAGAGTCCCTTTCTCAAGAAACGGTCCTTCGGAACGATCCACAAGGAGAGTCCCACAACGCCCGAGAAGAGCTGAAGATCAAAAGCAGGTCTAACAGGAAAAGGCTACCCTGGAGAGACCGGAAATTTTTTAGAGGCCCGGTATAGAAGAAGCAAGGGGCCCCAGAATCGGAGATGCCCATTTACGATCGGCCGACCGGGTGGACCTCTCCTTGTAGGTCCATCGGGCTAGGCGTACCACCATTTTGAAACCAGGTCTTTTTCGTGCTTGTCCATCCCTCGCGGACTTGGTGCTTCCGAGAGACATACCAGACGCTCGAGAGGGAATAGGCTCTCAAGGTGTAAACAAGAGTATCTTAAGAGGCGCGACCAGGAAACCTACCTGGAGGACCCCGACCTGTTTTTTTTTGCGTACGCCGAGACGAGGTTACTAATCGCAAACCTATGGGAAAACAGGTTTTCTTAGCTTGGCGGAGAGATATTCAAAGGGAACCCCCGTGAGGGAGCTTCCTGGGGCTCTCTACTGCAGAACGTGAGGACCTCCTCAAGCAAGATCAAACGGGGGCAGGACAGAGGATAGGAAGAACTCCTCCCCCTCGGAAAAGGGATCCTGGGGTTTCGATCGGGATTAGACGCCCGAGCGGGGGGTCGGGTACAGGCTCCTCTCCTGGCCGCTCCACTCAAACTTTCCGTGACTGCTCCGGCTGGAAGCTTTCCGTTTAGGTCGATTCTCCCCTGGGCGAGTCCCGAAAGGAGTATTCTTTTCGGAAAAGGGACACTCCAAGAACTCTCAAATCTCGGACATGGAGGACACTTCGTCGCTGTCCTGTGCCCCCTTCTGGAGGCAATGGAACCCCGGTGTTCCGGACCTTTGCCCCGAGGAGGGACGTTCTTTCCGACCCTGACCTTCGGAATGCGTCGCCTCTGGTAAAGAAGGATCTTCCTTCCAATTTTTCCTGGCGATCATGGCAGACTGGAAGTGCATTCAAATAGTGGAAAGCGGCCTTCCTTTCAACAAAGGCGTCTCCCAGGGTACTTACGCGAGTAGCGCTTTTTGCGGCCCCCCAGTAAAGTTAAGGGCCCCTTGGGCGGTTCCTTCGGGAAACGCCTCCTTTCCCCCCGGTGGGACCCGATCGGCACTTGGTTTTTTCCGGTCAGGCGTGTTTCGTGGCCGCACTCTTCTCTTGTTAGTCCTCGACGTGGTAAGCTGTGCGTCTTTTCTTAGTCGTCTCCCTCCGTCCTAGAAGGGTTCCTTTCTTAAAGTTTTCCCGTTGGACAAGGCCGTGAAGGGTTTTTTCCCCCTCGAAGTATTCATGAGAAATTTTTTTTTTTCACTTCCCCCCCGCGACCCATGGATCGACTTCCACCGGGGATAATGGCCCCGCTCCTCATGGAGAGAAACGACCCGAGGACTAGGGAGAGGTAGTTCAATACGGTAACTCTCAAGCTTACGACATTGCTCCCCCCCCGCACCTTGTGACCACTTCACACGGTATTGTTCCCGGCTTTCACAGTCCCCTTTGAAGGGGCCGCTCGGGACCCCTCTTTCTTTCCCTTATGGCGCATCCGGTGATCCTTTCACACGGCTACTTTTCAAGGCATCCCTCGAGAGCATTCGGATACCTCGGAACAGCTTTTTCCGTCGGCGGAGACCTCTGGGAATAAGTCCTTTTTTTCCCCCGGGAGAGATTCGTTGTTGCGGCCTTGGACTCGCCCCCTAGAAGTGGATCCTCCTTTCTCAACCCCGCCGGCCCCCACGTCTTCTGGCGAGTAGATCGCCAGGTACTTCTCCCGGTTTTTTTGTTGCGGCGCCTCCTCCCGGAGCGGTCAGCACCTTCTTGGTCGTCAGCGCGCCTCAGGGGGAGTAGACTTCCCTATCAGGGCGTTCCTTTTTCGAAAGCTACCCCCCCGGGTTGGTCCTGAACCCTCCGCGGGACAGAACTCTCCCCGGTGCCGGACCTAGTGTGGAAGACATTGCCGACCCCCCCGGCGGACGGGGGTCCAAAAGGCCGGTCCTCTTTTTTTTTTTTCTCGGAGGGCGCGCCCCCACACCTACGGTCAAGCACGGAGGAGTCCCCTTTGAAGCGGCCCGTAGTAGAACCTCGCTTTCCCCGTCCCATGTCGGCGACATCTTTACTTCGGCATTCTCAGTACGGGCCGCCCCCAGAGGAAGAGGCTCAGCAGGGCCTCGGTCTTTTTCCTTATACTGTCGCCGCTTCCCCTCCGCCTGGTCGAGTCAGGCTTTCGAGAGTTATTGTAGGACATGACCCGGGCCCCCTCTGCCTCCTCGGAGGCGTCCTTGGTTACCGCCTTTTTTTCCTCCTCCTACGTTTTTCTGGGCCCGGACCCTCTTTCCCCGTACGCTCGAGGAGGCGCTGTTTTTTTTCCTCCCTTCACCCCCAGCCGGTTGAATGTAATACCTTTGACTCGACCACGGCGGCGGTACGACCCGGCGACAGTGCCCTTGCTGCGAGCCTACGTCCGCTTCTTTCCCTCGTGCGGCCGCTACGTCACTCCTTCCCCATGTCGCCGACATTGGGTCGGAAGCGTTATTTCTTTCCTGACCGCTCCCCCGAGCCCCCCTACTTTACTCCTCCTCCTTCGGTGTGTTCCAGGGGATGCGCTCCAAGTGGGCTAGCCCTTTTTTCCCTGTTCGGGTGGGCCGGGGTCTCTCGGCCACTACCCTGGTTTTTTTTTTTTTTTCCCGGAACACATGGTAGAGAGGTGTTCACCGACGTACCGCGCTTCTCGGTTTGGCGTCCCAAACGGGGTTTTTTTTCCGGGACCCCTGATCCTTTCTTAAGACAACTTTTCTCTATGGAAGAACGAACCCTCTTTCGACCCTGTAGTATTGAGGCGCCGCCCACAAACAATTTCTTGAGAAGGAACCCCCGAGGGACCTATCAGAGCCAGACTAAGTGGTCCCCCGGGTGATAAAGGTCCTCCGGATTAGGTATTCCTCCCCCTCAGGAAAGGAATCTCTTAGACCACCTGGATTTCGCCTCGAAGGAGTAACCAAGAAGATGCCGAGCGACGGTCTCCCCCCCTATGTCTCCGACTTCCTTCTAATGGATGACCCGTGAAGAAAGTAGCCGGGTTCCCGGACCTGAAGTATCGCGCCCATCGGGGTTGAGGGGCCTCCCGGAAGCGGCCCTCCTTCGCGGGGAGTCCTGTGAAAGCCTAACCCGTGTGACCCTCTATGCGTCAAACTTTTTTTAGCATGTCGCTTGCGTCTTCCGTACGGTAAGCAGGTACCGAAGAAGGAACCCCCCCCCCTCCCTAAATAAGAGGGTAGGGTCCAACTGGAAAGACTCCCCCTTTAGAAACGTCGTTTCCTCCATAAAGACATGGGGGGGAAAAGGCGAAAAGGCCTCAGCTGAAGTTTGGAGACTTGTGTTTCTACCCCTTCTCAAACGCATCTCCCCTCTTTTCCCGGTCAACCCGGACTTTAGACTTTGATGCACGCGGGTCCTCCGCCTAGTACTCCCGGAGACTAAGAAGAGTACGAGGGACGAGATTTTTTTCTTTCCCCCCTGCATGAACATTTATAGCAGATCAGGGTCCCCCTTTTTTCCTTGTTTTCCCGCCGGGAACCCCCCCCGGAGTCATGGAACTGGAATTCTTCCGTCGGCACAGCGCCCCCCCCCTGCCACTATCCTACTCGGGTACGTTCCCTCTTTTGCCGTTGTTCCAGTCTCCCAAGATGTAGCCGAGGCCAGGCCCTAGTCTATTTCTGCCAGGATCGCTTTAGGAGGGAAAACCCTCCCCCCCCTTTTTCTCCTCCGATGCCCCCGGGTATCCGATCTCCCCGGTATAACCTCCCGGCCACGGTCCGGAACACCCGCGGTACAGGAGGGCGTGCCTTTCTCCCCCCGGGCAGGTTGCCTGCCCCTGCCGGTTCTTTGTGAGCAGGCGTGGACCTCGGTGCCCCCTTCGCCAGGCAGTCCAGCCTCTCTGTTAGAAGCATTTCTTTCCTTCAGAAATCCTCGATTTCCCCCCCAGCTTCCCGAACTTCCTGGTTAAGCTTGACCAGAGAGTTTCCTGAGTGAAGAAGTTTTCTGGAGATGACCCCCCCCCCCTCTTGACCTACCGTCGGCCGCGAGCATCTTGACCACGCCGGTGGCGGCCACGTCGTACTTTTTTTTCCCCCCCGGGTCTCACCGGTTGCTCCTTCGGCTCGCCGCCGACAGTTTCTTTTCCACACAGCCTCGGCGATTTTCGGCGGTCCTTTGACATTGCGCCGATCGTCATGAAGTCCTTTTGCGGCCGCAGACACCCACCCTCCCATGACGACCAGGTTTTTTCTGGTGCGTGCTTGTCCATTCCCCCTTGCTCCTACCTTGGGGACCTCGAAGAGGCTTTCAGAAGATTTGTTGTTTTATTGGAGGGAGATTCGGGACCGGACGGCCTGGCACAATTTCGATGTTCCGACACCATCGTCCCCTTTGTCGAATGGTCGTGGCCCTTTCTGCGGCGCCGAGATGACCTTTTTTTTCCTTCGTCGGCCCCGATCGGGGCAGATCGTCAAGGGCCTGGGTGATGGCCTTTTCTGCGGACGATACCCGCCGAGCACACGGGGCCCGGAAGGTACTCCGGGAAACGTGTGGTAGAGGCGGAAGCGCTTTCTCCTGGCGGCCGAGAGGGTTGCCCGTGGTCCCTCATAAGGGTCCTTCTACTACGCTGGTCAGGCACGTCTTTGAACCCGCTTGCTTTCAGCTAGACAGTTTCTTAGTTACGGAAGACCTTTCCAAGATAGTAACCCCTTCGCTGGAAGGACTGGATCTTCCTATTCCACCTCCTTCTCCCAAAGTCCCTGGGAGGCAAAACTGAAAGGGTCTTCTCAAGAATGGAAAAGGACCCCCCCCCCCTCTGCAGGTGTTCCGGACTTCTATTTGAGAAGATGGACAGAAAATGGGCCTCTCAGTCCTACGTCCGTGGACACTCCGAGCCTGGCAGAACAGCCCTCAGGAGGACCTGGAAAGAGAGGACTGCACAACCTGAAAGCTAGAACCAACGGCTCCTAAAGACCCCTGTACGGGAAATATCAGAGTGGGATCTGTAGGTTTTCGAGGCCTAAGGTAGAGCCCCTTCCCCTTCCAGGTAAAGGGACCTAAGGGGTGGTGTGTGAAAGGAGTTGAAACGCGAATTCTTCGGTTGTAGGATAATTCTGGGGTAGGACTTCGGAGTGTGTTCCTTTCTCCCCTGCAATCCTCGTCCTCCTCCCTTCGTAATCGCCGTTCTTGCGTACGACGTATTAGTCGTAATTCCTTTTTTCCTCGCCTCTCCTTGTTGACCTGTGGCGTTCCAGCTTAGCTTGCGTTTGAAAACCCACGTTCCTTCAGCTGGCGGGCCTCTTTGTTCCCTGGACCGGCCGACCCGAAAAAACCCCCAGCGTGTTCTTTCATGGACCTCTACCCGGAAAACTAGGAAGGAGACCCGAAAAAGAGAAGTCCTCAGATTTTACGGACATTACAAACAGATGAAAGAGCTTAACAGTCTCCGTAAGAACCACCCAAGGGCTTCATTCAGGTAAAACTTTTCAGGATTTAACCCTCGTAAAGGAGACCTTTCGATAATTTGACCATTGTTGGGCTTTCCTTTTGAGGGGCGCATCTTGTCTTGTCACCGGCCCGGACTAGTGCCCACGGCGGAGACTATCCTCGGCCATCCTTTCCTTCTGCGAGCCGGTGGGAACTTGGTGTACCCTGCCCGGGGCGAAGATATCCCGTGTGAAGGCTTGCCTTCTCTCAGACTCAATCTTCCCTCGTCTTCTACCGGATCACCCCCGTTTTCGAGTAGAGGATCCAGGTCCTTCTCCCCGGTTTGTTCCCCGTTGGGTTTTTGGACTCCGCCGCAGAAGATTCGGTCAGCAACCTGTGCGGGTCGTACATCTCCCCCTCTGCAGCTTAGCGGTTTCTCGTCCAGGTCGGCCCGGCCTTCCGTGTCGGGCGGAACTCCCTTTGCCGCCAGCACCCGCTGCCCTCTGCTTTCCGGTGACTTTTCCCCTCCTCGACCACCGTAGTGGGCCTCCTTTCCACGCCGACCCGGCTTGCCAGTCCTGGCTCTTTCCGTGGATAGAGGAGGAGCTCTTTACCCTCTCGGTCAGAAGGATCAGTTATCGGTTTGGTCACGTTTTCTCCTCGCTGATCCCACGTCCATTTCGGCGACATATTTTCCTTCCCGTCGAAGGCTTTCTAGGCAGACGAGGTATCCCTCTGAGCGCAGGCAGTTCTTCCTTCCGCTTAATTCGTCGCGATGATCTTTCCGCCGTGGTTCGCGATCCCGGAACATGCCCCGGTTTCCCCCTTCCCTCCACCGCGGCCTACTCGGCTTTTTGTCCGGTGTTTTTACTCTGTTACCGCCGCTTTTTTTCCTCTCTTTTCTCCTCATCCTGAGAGAGATGGGCCCGGTTCCTCTTTCCACCAGTACGCCTCCGAGGAGGCTTTTTTTCTGGACCTTCTAACCTCGGCCAGAGGGCATTCTCTCTCGCCGGACTCGACCACGGCGGCTTTTTCCGGGCGACACGGCGACCGTGCCCCCTCTTCGCGGCTAAGGCCCTGCTTCTTCCTCGGCGGCTATACTCACCCGCCTCGCTCCACCTATGTCGCGAAATTTCTTTTTTTTGAGAATAGTGCCCTCCCAGAACGGCCCTTGTACTCCTCCTTGAGGACCTCCTTTCTTTTTTCCAGGGGATGTATCCAACCAGTGGTGCTCGCCTCTTCGGGCCGGGTCTGGCTGTCGCCAGGGCCCCTTTTCCCTGGTCCGGCAATTCTCGGGCTCGGGTCGTGGTCCTCGTCCGCGCGTTTCCGAGGTTGCCCCTGCCCCACCCGGTGGGTGGAGCGCCGACACGGACGCCGAAATGGACGTCTCCTCGGGCGGAGCTGGTCCTCCGCCGGTGGATTCAGACCTCCGGTCGTCTTCTGAACCCCCCACCCCCATGGCAAACCCCTTTTTTTCTTTTTTTTGCCGACCGCGGGGACCTCTCCCGACTTCTTTTCACTCCTTCTGTGTCTCCAGGTCGCCCCCTCTCTTCCCAACGGCTTCGTAGTCGCTCCTGGCAAAGGCCGCCGATCTTCGACACCCGCTTGATCCTTCGCCCTTTCAGACGGTCGGTCTCCGCAGACGGCTTCCTTATGGCCGAGGTAGGCCGTCTCCGCTCCATCCTTCTGCCCCGGGGTTCCTCGGGTGACCACCTGATGCGCCATCCTCCTCGGAAGGGGGACAATTTCTTTAGCTTCCCTCCGTCGCTCCGGTTCTTTGAAAGCCGCCTTTTTTGACCTGCAGCAGATAGGTCTGGGCCGGGTTTCTCATGTCGTACGGGCGGATTCCCTCTTTTAAGCAGGTCTGCGGAGAAGGACCCCGAGTAAACTTCCTTTTTTATTGTCGGTTTCTAATTTTCCTTTCCCGAATAGGGAAATGATTTCTTGGCGGGGGAGAGCCCTCGGACGGCCAAACGGCCCCCCGCAGGCAGATCCCGCTGAAGTACTTTTCGACGTTTTTTTCTTCCCAGTTCCACGCTTTCTTCTGCGCATCGCCAACTTTTTCTAAAACCGGATCAGATGAGGATGACTCTTCAGGATCCCCCTTACTATCGTTCTTTCCCTCCACGGAGGCCTAAGAATCCAGAGGCCCTGCGGTCCCACTCCCGTAAACTCTTCCCGCACCAGCCGATAGCAGTTTGGAAATTAGAGTTAACGCCTCCCCCAGGAGGTCGGTCCAACTTTCCGGGAATCCCTTTGGGCGCCTACTGCACGCGACCCAAGTACCCCTACTAGGGGTACGCTTAAAGGTCTTTCCGTTCCCTCCGTTGTTCCTCCTCGCGGTAAAAGAGTCGCAGTCAGTAGAGGTATGAAAGGACCTTTTCCACGGGACTAAGGCGGTCCTTTTAGACATGCCTCTTTCCCTGTTCAGGTTTGCGTCTCCATCCGCTTACACGGCCGGAATTCAAGGTGCCTTTCCCTCCGGTTTGCAGGCCCTAGGGGCAGGTGGCCGCCCTGGCCTTGACGTGGTTTTTCTGGCCTCTGTTTGAAATTTTTCCCTTTGCATCAGCGAGTTTTAGAAGGTAATCGCCGTGACCTGATTTTCTAACTTCCCCTCATGCATGGTTTTTCCTCCCTTTCCGGACCAGCGAGTTTCTGAAGCAAGGATTAAATGGCTCTCCCAGGGCTCCCCCCTTCCAGAAAACCTTCAGCAGAGAAGAGCGTCCTGAAAAAGAAGGCGGCCAGCGAAGGCCAATCGTAATACGTCGGGTGATAGGAGATTTCTCCGACCAGGGCGAAGTTTTACACAGAACTCTTTAATGACTCTTATCTCCCCTCCTAAGGTTTTTTGCCGACGAAGATTAAAAGAGGATAGGCCCCAAAGGTCGTCCCAGACCCCTTTCCTGACCCGTTTGTGGAAGATTTTTTCTTCCATCGCCGAGCTTCCTGATGAAAAACCCCTCAGGAAAGAGAGATTTTTAATCCGCGTTTTTTTTTTTGTCTAGAGAGGGTCCCTTCTTCCCCGAAGGGGTGTCCCCCCGGTAGCGTCGAGGACACCGCCCCGTTTCCCACATCTTCCCCTCTTTGCATGGTCGGGGACCCCCCCGGTGGTCTCTACGATGTTATCACCCGACTACATATTTCAAGGGAAACGAGAGGGGTAGCGGAAAGGGCCTCGCATCTTTGGTGTTTTCTTTGGTCGGAGGATGAAGAGCACCCTTTCCCCCTTCCGATAACACGTGGCCGTCCTTCACCGGAGTGTTTCCCCCTTGACGCGCTTCCTCGGGCGGCCTCTGGGTGCGGTTTTGGCATCGTAATTTTTTTCGGGCGGGCACGTTTGTTAGGCTATTATTTTTTTCTCTGTTTTGTTTTCTTTTTTTTATTTTTTGTGTTATGAAGTGTTTACCAGGCCGGCTGGACTCTTCGGTCGAGGATTCCCTTTGAGATTTAATGCTCAACTGCCCTTCTTATACTCTCTTTTTTCCTGGCGATGAAAAGGGCCCCCCCGAATTATCCTAAAAGGAGGGAGGCGCGGAAAAAACGACCTTTTCACAAATCTTGTCCTTCCCTTCCGCCTGAGACCGACTTTTCTGGAACCCAGATGAAGGTTCGAGGGGAGGCCCGTTTCGACTTTGTCTCTCCTCAGACACTTGCCCCTTTCTCGGGCATTTTTTTTTCCCAAGTGGTAACGCCTGTGGAAAAGGTCTTCCGATCGGCCTCCTTCCGTTCTCCCCTTGCCTATCGGCGACAATCCTGAGAATGGACTGAGAAAGAATTAAGGGGCCTTCCTCCGCGTGAGATTCGTGGTAAGGTTTCTCTTCATGACGGTTCTTCCCCTTTAACGGAAAGTTAAAGGATCTTTCTTGGGAAGGTGTCCCGTCGGGTGGGGAAAGACTATTCCGTGGAGAAAAGGATCAGGATGGGAGGCCGCTTTTCAGGAGTTTCCGGGCGTGGAAAGCCCCTATAATTAGTATTTTAGCAGATGCTTCCTTTACTCGGAGTTTCCTTTCTTCGTAATCCGTTGATAAGGGTTCCCTGTTTCCCTTTTTTTGGACTCCTTCCTCTCGTTTGGCCAGGTCTTTTCGAGAAACCCCCATTCAGATGAGGGTTCCCTTATGCTTTCCTGGAACCCGCGCAAAATGGCCCCGAAGGGGTCATGGCCCGAGTATGCCCGCTTCCCCTCTTTCTTAGAAAGACCCCTCTCCTTTTTTTTTCTCGGGTAGGCAATAAACGGTACCGATTCCTCTTCCTCGACCGGTTCCTCCCGTACGAACCTCTCCCGGAACACGGTGTGACTATCGATGATTTGTTCACACTGTGGTTTTCGGGAGTCCTTCCTTTTCTTCCAGGAGCGCATTGGGGCCGCTTTTCCTTCCGGAGGATTAGCATCCCAAGGAGGTCGCCCCTTTGTTGAGAATGCTTGTTCCCCCCTTCTCGGGCGGATTCCCCCTTAGAGGAGAGAGAGCCTTTACATTAAGGCTTCTTTGACCTCGGTCTGAGGAGACCGCCGTTTTGCCCCGTAGGCCTTTCGTCCCTTACTCTCAAAGCGTGGTTTTGAAGATATTCTGGTCTTTTTCTTTTTCGCGTCTAAGGCCTCCTTTTTCTTTTTTCGTCGTCCCTCCCTTTCGGCCTTCACTAGTCGGGTCGAGAGGATCCAGTCCCTTCAGGTAATCCTCCACCCCGGTTTGTGCCAGTGGTTTGGCGGCTTTTGACGGCGGGCGGTACCTCCCCTTCAAAGGTTCCCCGGTATCCCTCTTTTCCGCAAGCGTGTTTTTTAGACGTCCCTTTCCCTTTTTTTTGTGTAGGCAGAAAGAATAACCAAAGGGTTTGGCAGCTTCACCCGATGGAAAGCATCCGCGCTCCCTTTTCCCCCTACCAGAGACATCCCTCCCAGGAACAAAGGTTGTGCCCTCCCCCGACCCCGCCCACTCCTCCCCCCCCCTTCCCAAGGCAGTTCTCTTCCTTTTTGCTCGCGGAGGCTTCTCCTTAAACACACAGAAGGAGTCAGCAGGTGAGTCCCTTTCTGTGAGAGGAGTCATTCCCCCCTCGCTGGAGACCCCTTTCCCTTTCCTTCTCCTTTGAAGACCTTGCCAGTCTTTTCCTTTTAGCGGGCCGCATAGTTCTCACTCCTTTCTCGAAGCATGGCATCGGTTTAACTAGTCTTCCCCGATGATAAAGGCCTTCCCCTTTTTTGGTCTCCTTCTCTTATCTTTTATTGTATTTACCTTTTGAGAGGTTGAGAGCGTCCAACACGGCATCCCCCCCCTTTTCACGGGTGGAAGGAGGGTAAAGCCTTTTTTCACCCATATCTTTTCCTCCTCCCTCTTTTTTTGTTTCTAGAATGGGCCCGCCCTCGGCGGTACCCGATTCCCCACCTTCTATTTTTACGCGCCAAACTCTCCCCTTTCCAAGAACGCTCTCCTGCGTCCCCCCCCCTGCCTTCGGGAAGCCGTATTCCTTGCGGAACGTGAAGACCGCTTCTCTCCTAAGCCTCTTCGTTCTTTCCCTCGGCGACTCCTTCCCCTGCGAAGTCGGAACCTATGTACTCGCCTTCCTCCCGAGAGTGCTTCCGGGACGCTCCCCCTCTTTTCCTTTGCCGGGGGAATCCTCCGTTTACCCCGGGTGTGTTTCCAGGGGATAGCGCATCCGCGTCTCCCCTTCTCCGGAATGGCAGGCCGCGGTCTTCCCTTCGGCAAGGTCGGCCACTACCTTCTTTCCCCCTGGGACGAGGATTCTTTTGTCACCGAGTCCGCGCGGAGGCGGAGAGTTTCCCACCCGGGGGTGGATTCTCCCTTCCGACCTGTCCGGGCCGCTCTTCTCCTCCAAACTGCTCTCGTTCCTCGCGCTGGTTGGTTGCTGAAAGCAAGCGTCGCCGCCCAAACAACCACTTCACAAACCCGGGGTGTCTCCTCGATTAAGGGAAGACAAGACCTACCGATAAACCACCCCTCGCCAAAGAAGAAGCTCTCCCAACCTCTCCCAAGGAGGGGTTCTCCTA
>Ga0179591_1375132_pt1 | contig 18049 bp, 31 predicted proteins | sample CZOMad2_1_08_16f_FD_182891 | JGI IMG/M metagenome (GOLD analysis project Ga0179591, IMG submission 182891) | Vadose zone soil fungal communities from Angelo Coast Range Reserve, California, USA - CZOMad2_1_08_16fungal (PacBio error correction) | ecosystem: Environmental > Terrestrial > Soil >... | reverse complement strand
TTTTTTCCAAATTCCTTTTTATCTAGCTTCCACCCACCCTGCTTTCCACCCATCCATTGAGTGTTTTTTTGCTTTTCGACCGGGACGCTTTTTTTTGTAACGTTGGCGTTGCCGCATGCCTCTCCCCTTGTTTCGTCCTCCCTTAAAACCAAGGCTTTCACCGCTGATCTTTAGGGTTTCAAGGTTTTTCCCATTTTTTCTCCCCGATGATGATAAGGCCCTTTATTCCAATTTCAAAATTGTCTATGTTCAAGAGTTCATTCGGGTTGATCTTGCTTCCCCTCCCGAATTATTCTTTTTTAAAAGTATTGATCTATATATTTCTTTTTTTTTTTTTTTTTTTCTTCTCTTTAAATTTTTTTTTATTTAAAACGCTTTCTCCTTGGACCTCTATTCCCCTTGGCTGCCCCCTTGATGCAAGGTATTCCCACTCATTCGAGGGAATCCCCCCCCTTGGCTTCTGCCGCACAACATTCCCTTCCTCCCCACTCTTGTGCGTTTGACCCTGGTGCTCTCAAGGGTGATATACATCTTTTTGCCTATTTATCCAAAGCGGTTGGGTGTTTTCTGTCCCAAATTGACTTTTTCACTTAATTTAGCGATTATAAATCGTGCAATTTTCACATATATACTCGTGGCCCTCAAATTGGTTTCTTGTTTCGGAGGCCATTTCTGTTCCTGTGTCTATTCACGTGAGCTCCCAATTGGCTGTGTCATGTCCCCCAAGTCTTTTCTACCCTACTTGAACTCAATTTTCTCTTTAGTGCCCCGGGAGGGTTTTTCTACTCTGTTTCTGCCAATTTTTTCTTTTTTTCCCCCATTTTTTTTGGGTCCAAGCTTTCCCCCTCCCTGCAAATTTTACCCAACTTTACTTAAGTTACTTTTCTTTTAAACACAGGAAGTTTTTCCCCATAGCTATTAATTTTCTTTCTATAGCGAGGTCCCATTCATTAGGAACATCGTTTGTCACTGAAGCTTTCCCCTTTTTTCCCCACCCGATTTTTTTTTCCTTTTCCCGACTTCGTGTTCCACCCCGGCTTTAGTCCAGCGGTTTTAGGTCCCAACGAGCTATTTTTCTGTCTCCTTTTGCTGTCTGAAAAGTGCTATTACCTTTCGGGTACACTCCCGTCTCCGATTCCGGTTAATTCGTGGGCCCGCCCCCCTCCCGCTGTTTTATTGTCCTTTCCTTTTAGTTCAAGATCTGTATGTCACGACTCCCTTCACCCTGATTCTGGTTGATTTCCCCCTGGGAACACCCAGCCCTTTTCCTGCCTCCATCTGACTTTTGGAACACGCGGACAGATCCGAACGATATGCTTTTTTTTCTTTTCGGTCCTGAATTGCCCGACATGTCTATTATTTTGGCCAGTTTTTATCGGATACCCTCTTTTTCATTTCAAAACATTTTTGGATCCCGTTTTTTTTTTTTCGTAATGGAAACCCCACCCCTGCCGTACCATCCCTTTCCTTCCTTTGGGTCGTTCCGTCATCTAAGACCTTTCGGCTGGGCGATCCCCTTTCCTTCTCCAAATGCCCGCTCCCCCCTTAGATCAAGTTCTCATCTCACATTCAACGTCGTTTGTCTTATTCTTTTTCCCCCCGCAAAAAAAAAAACCACCCCACCAAGTCCCTTGACTTCTACCGCAGGTTTTCCCCCCGGTCACTGGGGTTTATTTCTAAAGCCCCCCCAGATTATTCGTTCCCTTCTACCTTACCCATTTCTCTCTAGGCCCCGTTGTTGTTGTTCCATTCTTCTTTTTCTTATAGTTCCTCTTGTTAAGACCCCTCCCCCTGACCTCTATTTGTTGACCTCAGGGTGGACTTTTTTTTTGTCTCTATCAGAATGACTTTTTCTAGCAAAAAGCTCTACCCCCCCCCACCTTATTCGTCTTTTTTTTTCTGGAATCGACTTTTCGATTTGAAGTGCCTTTTTTCGTTGACCCTTTTCTTGATGTCTTACCCCTTTTTCCATCCCCAGCTTTCCCAGCGTCCCGGGTTTAGGTTGGCCCATTTGGTAAGTTTCTTCTGCGCACCTGCATGGTATGAGTGCCTTTTCCATGTGAACCCAGCATATTTTGTAGCCGACCCCAACCCCGGTTCAATACTGTTTCCTGCACAGCGTTTCCCCCAATGCCTGTGTTTTTGCCGGTTCCAACTTCCCCCCTTGCCGGCGGTCCTTCCCGTCCCCCGTTTTTTTCCTTCCACTCTCTCATCTCTTCCTTACATAGAACCTTACAATCAGCCTGTTCCCGTGTTCCCCCCTTTGAAGTTTCAACGTAGGAAATTTCGCCCCCTTGCGGAGTGGGACCCGCCTGTGTCGTCTCCCCTTACATCAACATTTCCTTACATCGATTTCCAAGTTATACCCCTCTGTGCTTGAGAGGATCAGGATTTTCGATTTGCTTTTTCCCCCACCCCAACGCCTTCCCCCTTTTGGGCGTTCAAACCCCCTTTTTTTTCCTGACGTACCCTCATACAACTACCGTTCTCCCCTTGATTCCGACTCATAAACCCCCCCCCTTACCTCTCTTTCAACCCCCCTTTCTTTTACCTCCTTCTTTTCTTCCGGTTAAACCTTGCGCTTGCGATCTCCCCACCCCCCCAAATGATTCCTCCCTTTCAGGATCCCCCACGCTCTGTCGAACCAAAGTTTTTCAGATTCTCTTTCCCTTTCCCCCTCCCCTTTCCTTCGTTCCCCTCCGTTATGATATACGACCACCCCCGGTTTCGGCCGACGCCATTCTCTTGTTGCCCCTTTTTTGGCGATTATTCTCCATGAGTCAATTTTTTACCCCCCCCCGTTTTTTGGTCTCCTGAATTCCCTGCGCACAGTAATTTCTGCTGGCTCACCCACCCATCGGGGCCTCCGCACCCAAAACTCTACTGGTTCCTGGTTTCTCCCCTTGGTTGTGTGCTACAAATTTTATTCGGAAACTTTCCACTGTGTCCTCCCGTTTTCCCATGCTGCGTCTGCCCACGCTTTTTAATTTTTTTGTAAGAACCCCTTTCCCCCAACTCGTTGATCCCTTTTTTTTCCAAAATTTGAAAAACGGGATCCTTTCAACCCCCCCTGATACGACTCCGCCGTCTCCGCCCCTGCACATTTGGCAAGTGGTAACAAATGAGCGCCCCTGATTCTATTCACCCACCCCCTCATCTGCTCGTTACTTTCACTGGATAAACAAGAGGGAATACTAGCTGCGGGACTTTTTTGCGCAGATTCATTCCGTTCCCCCTTAAATCGATTAATTGTTACTCAGGACTCTCAGCTGGCTCTTCCCCCCCCCCTTCATTATTATTCCACCTCCTCCGTTGTTGTATCTTTGATCTTCCCAGCTTCGCTTTTTGTCATAAAGTTGAATCCCCCCCTTATTGGTGGTTTACGGTGTCCCGGATTCCGTGCGCTACGGTTCTCCCCCAGAATTTATCTTTGGGATGGTCCCCCACCCAATCCCCAGTCCCACAGTAACGCGCCCGAGGGTTTTCGAAGGTTTTGTGTTTCCCGGGGTTTCATTTTCCCCCTGTCCAAATTTTTCTTCCCTGGCCTTAGTTCGCTGCCTAGGAAATGTGGGCTTTTCAGATTTTCCTTTTCCTCCAATTCTATTTTTTTATTTTTTTTTTTCCCACAAAAGTCTCCCATTTGGCCCCCCGATTAGTGGGCAGCAATTCAATGAATAATTCTTTTTTTCCCTGACTTTTTTTCCCCCACCCACACTTAGTTTTTTCTGATACCTTTTCCCACTTATTTTTTGTGTGTGTGGGGGTGTTTTTTTTTTTTTTTCTTTTTTTTGGCGTGGAAACAGTACTTGATCTCTGACTAATGACTTTTCTTCTCTCAGTCCTAACCTCCCCCCCCTTTCCTTGGTTTGGTGTACTCTAAAGTCCCTTTTTAATCTTGCCCGTCCGCCAAAATCCACCCCCCGCCCCTTATGTAAATATCTCTTAATTCCCTGAACCCATTTTTTGTCGGCCTGATCCGTTTTTTTTTTTCCCCTAGCCCGCTCCATCCTTGAAAATGGGCGAACTGAAAAGGCCCCTTTCCCTTTCTGGGAATAAACCTCCTCTTTTTCCATGTTTTGTTTCTGTGACCCCCAAATTTTTTGGTTGTTTCGATTTTCCAATCGCAATTTAAACTTTACTAAGTCTAGTTTTCTTTTTTTTTTTTAACCCCCACCTCTTTTTTTCAAAGTCCAGCGATACTTGGTGGATTTCATCAGATACTCATTTTCTGGAACCCCCCGTAAGTTATTCTTTCCTGCTTCCTTTCTCTCAATATCACAGTTCTTTTCTCGTTTGCCTTTGGATCACGATTGTACTCAAATTTCCCCGGTTCTTCCCTCTTCAAACTCCCTTTAAGAAATGTGTCTTCTGTACTTAGGTGTTTTATTTTCCCCCTCCTTTCTCTTAACCGGCGAATTAGGTTGTCTCCTCACTGTAGGTTCTCAACCACTGTAGGTCTTCTCGCGTTTTCACTGACCCTCGATTTTTTTAATTGTTTTGTTCCCCCTTTTTTTTTTCCCCCCCTGCATATTTTCCGGTGAGTATTTCTCAGGAATTTTGTTCTTCCGGGGAAAACACGTTCCGGAAGGGACCTCCGGAATGTCTTCCCTTTTTTCTTTTCCCACTTTACGCCCGCTTTTTTATGGTTTCAGTTGCCCCCCTTTCCTGTTCCTTTAGATATCTTTGACGTTGGGTGGATAGTTCCCCCCATTCGGTTCCTTTACCATGTCGCGACGTGTTCGTTTCAACTTTGCCCCCTCCCGGTTCTTACCCCCCTCCCCTGGGTTCTGTCATGGTTGCACCCCAGTGGAAAGAAAGGCCCGGTTGATTTTCTATGTTCTCCTTTCGAAAATTCGTGACGCCTACGCGTCCCGTCCCTGTAAACTTCTTTTCTACCCCAATGTCGTTGAGTTTGTTATTTACTTTGGTTCACAAACCCCCTATAGGACATCGGATTTTCCAACCTTTTCAGGGCAATTCCCCCCAATGGTCGGAGACTTTTTTTCTTCGATATCTGCTGACTAACCCATTTCTCTTTTCTCTTTTCATCACTTCTTTATAGAGCTGGTTTCTGTTCCTGTCAGTCCCATTACCTCCTTCGTTACGAAATCCCTGATTCTTTGCGCATTTGTGGGCTGGTCTCCTTTATGCCTATACCCCCCCTTTTTTTTTCCTTTGCCGGCGCCCAACTCCCAAACTCTTGATTTCTCAGTGGTCGTTTGTCTGACGTGATTACCCGTAATGTCCCGGGCCTCCACGCAATCTGACTCTCTTCGACTCCGTTCATATGCCCCCCTTTTTTTACGGTTCCGGGAGGGGTATGCATTTTTTGAACTCTTTTTGCAACGTGGTTTCGGCAGGTTGAATCACTTACCGAATTTTGGGTACTCAACAAATGAATACTCTGAGGTTGGCTCGGCCCTTTCCCAGGGCCGAGACCCCCCACATAATCGTCTGAGCTTTTCCCCCATTTCAGTGCAGGCCCTCCCCAGTATTTGGTACCCCCCCCCCCTACCACTCGATCCCCCCCCTCTGTTGCCAACTTGAACTAACCAAACCCCCCAAAACCCCAAAGCGGGTCTTTTTTCCAGGGTCAAACAGGTCAACGTAGGTAATAGGCCCCTTTCCCTTGCGGAGTGGCCTTTTTCCTCCTTTTTGAGAAGTCCCCGGGTCACCCCCCCCAACCTTGCCCTCTCCCCGTTCCTTTTCTTGTGCGAGGACTCTCTTTTCTTTGAACCTTCTTTATTGGAGCTCCTGGGATTTATGGTTCCACTTTTTTTTTCCCTTCCCGTAAGATACCCCCCCGATCCGTCGAACTGATTGCCTTGAACCACCCCATCCCCCCCCACTTGTTCAAATTTTTCCACCTCGCGTAATTTTCCCCCCAATGTTGGTATTGTGCGATCTGCCCACAAAAATGTTTTTCAGTTTAATTTTTGAGTCCTTTTCGTCTAAAGCTTCTTTCCTTGCCACGATTTCTTTCCCCGATGTTGGCCACCCCCGCATTTCGCTGTGCCAAATCTCCGCCCATGCTAGTTTTTCCCAGAAGAAAACCCTTTCGCCCCCTTCTAGTTACATTTCCGTTGGATAACTTTCTAAACCTTGGAGTACTCAACGTAGTCAATCCAACACCGATGCTTGTTCTTCATAACCTATTTTAGACATGCCTAGGCTTTTTTTTCCCCGTTCTACTGCCCCTCACCCCCCTCTCCTTCCCCTCTTTTTGTCTCCCCCTTCTGGCCTTTTTCACACGCCCTTATATTCTCCTCCCCTTCCTCCCTTCCCTACCCCCGCCCCCCTTCTCGCCCATCCCTCCCCTCCTCACCTCCTCCTTTCTCCACATCTCCGTCTCCCTCCCCCTACCCTTTCTCTCCTTCCCCCCCCCCATACTCCCCCCTCCGCCCCCCACCCCTTTTTCTCCCCCTCTTCCCCTTTTCTCCCCCTCCCCCACTTTTTCCCCCTCTTTAACTCCCCCCCCCGGACTGCATCCCTCGTTTCACTCCTCCCTCACCAACCCCCCCCTCCCCCCCCACTTCCCTCCTGCCCCCCTCTCCTCCCCCTTCTCTAACCCCCTCTCTGTATCCCCTCTCTCCCTCCCCCTTCTCCCCCCCCCCCCCCCGTCCCTCCCTCCCCCAGCCCTCGCTTTGTCCCACCTCTCGATTCTCCCTTATTTTTTTTCTTTCCCTTCTCCTTCCTTCCCTTCAACCTGGTTCCCGAACAAAACCTGATAACGACCTTGGCTTTCGGCCCCTCCCCCCCCCCCAGGTTGTTTTTGCTCAGCCCCTTTCCCGGTTACGACCCCTAGCAAACCTGCCCAGGCGCTTCTGGTCCCACACGAATGGTCCCCCTAACCCACAGATCCACCTGGACAAATTTTTCCTCCCAGTTTATCGTCCTTTCACCCATCCCCCCCCATTTTTCTCGTGTGGGGAGTTAGTGGAAGACCTTTGTAAGGTGAAAGTCTAGCATATATACATACCCCCCCACATTTTCCGATTTCCCCTTTACTTGGACCTTACACCCCCACCCCCTAATCGCTTCCCCGAAATTTCGTTCCCATCATCTCCCATCTCCAAACCGGTTTCCACCCCCCCCCACAGGTTTTTCCTCCATTTTTTTAAGGTCTTTTGTGTTGTTTCTGCTCACATATTTCCCTGCTGTGAAATCTCCTCATGTGTTTTTTTGAGAAGGTTTTTGAGTGCCAAAGGTTATGAAGTCATAGATTCCCTTTCGGGATTTTTGTCTTACAGGACCTTTTCCTTGGGGGTGGAATTGGTTTGTCTCCCCGTGATCCCCTGATTATACAAAGTTGCGCTTTTTTTTAGCCCTCGCTTCTGTTTTATCTTTGTGGGAGGGTACACCATTTTTGACCCCCTCCCCACGTTTCGGAGTTCCTTTTGGAACGTCTTTTTGTGGGACCTTCTGAGGCTAAGCGTTTTTGCTTTTCTTAACTTTGAAAACTTTTTTTTCTTGTTTCCTACTCAGTGACCCTTTTGATCATGGTCTTGAGTCCATTTTCGCATTTTAAGATTCCCGATTATTTCTTTGGGTCTTCCCCCAAAACTTCTTCAATCTGCCCAGGTATCCTTGGACGGAGCAGGTCCTTCATATGTTGGCCTTAGCACTATCCAATCCTTGATTAAAGCCAAAGTCTAAATTTTCTCCGACACTTTTTTGCTGCCCTTGCTTTTGGTACAGGTTTCTTCAATTGTTCTTTACTTTTTCTTTTTGACACAATCTTTTTTTATCCTCCCCCAGACATTGGTTTTGTTCTCCTGTCCATTCCTATTGGTTCCCCGTTTTGGTTCCCCCTCTCCCAAAATCCCCCCAAATCAACTATTTTTATCAGGCTGACCTTTGTTAGGAGACATTTTGACTGCCCGCCCCCCCCCTTCCTCGAATTCTGTGAATTCAAAATTTTTTTTTTTTTCTTCTTGCCCAGCACCCTTTACGTAGGTGGCCCCCTTCCCAACCACTTTCGCCGCAGACTGTTTCCCTTCTTTCAAATCTTTTTGTGGTTCGATCGCCCAACCCCAATTTTCACCGTTTTCCAGTTACTAAGAGCTTCAAACTTTTTCCAAGCTTTCGGATTGGACCTGCCGAGGCGTTTTACCCCCTAAGTTTCGACGTTAGCTTGTTGTTTACGGCTTCAATTTTTTTTAACTACTCCCGTCCCCTTTCTTTTTTCGGCCTGTTCCAACCCTCCCAACAATAAGCTATTATCTCTCACTCCCTCCAGGCAGTCAGTTTTAAAAATTGACTCGAATTTTTTTCTCGTTTCTAAGCGTCCTGGGCCCCCAGTCATCACCTGTTCCCCCCCCCCCGCCTCTTACGTCCTTCCCGGTTTATCTTCTTCCCAAATTGCCCTTTCCTTATTGTCCTTTTATAATGTTCCCTCCTTTCCGGCAAGAGTTCTCTTCAGTCCCTCTTGGTTGTTGAGGGAAAACACCCTTTTTGTTCTTCCCGCATTTAGTGTGTGCCCCCTACGCTTCTCACGGCCATACTACTCTTGGCCTGGCCTGTGCCCGAGACTTATTAAAGCTTTGTTTGTTCTCCAACACCTTTTCGTTTTTTCACCCCCCCCCACCAGTCTTGTCCGGCCCGTTTCTTTCGTAACCTCCCGTCCCGTTTAGTTACAGACGTCCCTCCGCGTTACTTCGGGGACGGTCCCCTCTGGTTTCTTATTTTCCCTCCTCCGCGAAAACAACTACAGACATCCCCCCTTCTCTGGCACCAACGCTTTTTTTTATATTTTCTTTCTTTCTATACTTTAGTCGCCCCACCAAAAATTTCCCCTTTCTGTGACCACCTCCCCCCTCACACTTTTCCCGGCCTTTTTTTTGCGGCCCCCCCCTATTTCGTAGGATTTCTTTACCCCTGATACTTCATAAGGCTTATCCCCCCTCCTCTCTCTTTCTTTCCCCTCTTGTTTGTCTTCCCCTTGTTTTTGTAGGTTTTTCAGTTTCTTTAATGGGTTTTAAGAAATCTCTTTACCCAGTCCCTTTCCCCCGCCCTGGGTGTCAAAGGTGTCGGTCTCCCCCTTCAGTTACTCCACTTTTTCCGCGGTTACCCAACCGTCATCGCCTTTTTTTTTCTTTAAGCGATTTTTACTCCCCTGACTGACGTTTTATCGTTAGGTCTTCTTGTATTGCGCCCAAGCTTTCCCCCAAGCCCTTATTCGCCTACTTTCATAGACTTCCCCACGATGGTACAGTTATCTTTCTGGCCCTAAACGTGTCCAGGTTAGGTCCTTTTTTTTCTTCCAGACCCCCTGACCTGTTGTGCCCCAAAAACTCCAACCACCCTGGTTTCCCCATACTAGCCTCTGTCCCGCCCCCTCCCCCTGCCTTGATACCACGTTCCCCCGGTCTTTTTTACCCATTCCCCCATTTTCGGTTAAGTAGTTCCTGAGTGTTCCCCCCGTCCAGTCAACCCGATAACTCGTTTAAGCCCTTTGAAACCTCCCTCGGTCCTTACCCTTCGCGGCCGGGGTTTTTCCACTCCCCCTTTTCTTTTAAGTTCCTTCCCATTTTTCCTTTAACCCCTGATTCGCCTGCCGTCTGTTAAAGCCGAAATAAGAACTTCTTCCCTTTAACGCGCTTTTCTCTCCCGATTATTTGCTTTTGAACCTTCTCAGAATGCGGTTTCCCTTCTCTTTCAACAACAATTCGTTTTGACGACTCCACCAACGGCATACGTGCCCCCTCTTGATCCCCGGCTTTGCCCACCCCCCGTTTTTTTTTTACGCCGAGTATCTTTCCCTAAAAAACTTTTCTACTTGTTCCACCCAACCTGATTTTTTTTTCCCCTAATGGCCTCCCCTTCGACGGTTCTGGTGACCCATACTAAAATTCGTCACCGCTTCGCCTTTTTTTTTTGCATTTCCCTCATTTTTCCCTTTCCTTTCTCCTTTCTGATCGTCCTCCAAAACCGGGAGTGGCGATTACTTAATGCACCGTTTTTTTTGTTTTGATCAGTTACCCCCAGAGGTCAATTACCACCCACGATATGCAGGAACCGTTTCCGTTGTCCCCACATTCTCCTTTCCAGGACTTTCTTCCCCTTCCACTTTGTTTTCCCATTCCCCCAACAAAAGCTGTTTATAAGTGGCCTTTTCAGCCGAGTGGGAATTCCAGGCACCTGACCTTTATCGACTTTCCCCCAGATGTGGTCCCCCATCTTCTTCCATTTGTGTGACAACATTTCAAATATCGGGTCCCTTTTAAATGCTGTTCAAAAATATTTTTCCATCCTCCCCCTTTTCCATTGATGACTCTGTGGAATCCTCCCACTTTTTTTTTTCTTTTGTACAGTTTTTCATTCACCCAAATGTCGTCCTTCCTATTTTTCACCCCCCTTTCCCAGTGCTGTACTTTCTTTTTCCAACCCCCAAGTTTTCCTTTTTTCGTAATGATTGTTCTTTTCCAGTCCCCCCGTAGGCCGCATTAATCCCTGTCTCCCCCCCCTCCAACCCCCAAATTTTCCTTCCTTCTACACACTGTTTCCCAGTGGTCTCTTTCTCAATTCCTATATTCTTTTTTCCCCCCCCGTTGTTTGTTGTTTTTTTGATCTCTCTCTTGAAAAGCCCCTCGGGCCGCTTTTTCCCCCAAAAATTGTGACGGGGAATCCCCGTTTGAGTTGGGCTTCACTGGACTATTGAGTCTCGGCGCCGTCATTGGCATGAAAGTCTCTTTGTTGGTTTTTTTTTGGGTACCACATTTGGAAAACTTTCCCGTTCGCATTTCTTTAAATTTTAGCTCATCACATTTTTGTTTGGGTGTTGTCCCCCCCCCCAATGACTTTCAAACCGTGCGGGCGGTCCCCAAGCTTAATCGTGGTGTTGTCTCCTTTACTGGTTAGTCTCGTATCCAGTTTAACGCCCGGAAGCATTGATCCCCCTCCTGCGTCTTACCCAAAAGTTCCCCAAATCTTTGGTTTTGAAAGTTTCCTGGATTTGCCGTCTTCCGTCTTGTTTCCCCCTGGTCTGCCTTTTCTCCGGTCCCCACTCTGATTTTTTGAACCTTAATACACTTTCTTGAGTGTGGCCCTTGCTCGTAAGACCTTTTACTGCTCTCCAACTTTTTTTTCATAAACAAGTTACATCTGTGGTTACCCCATTTAATATGTTTGGTTTTTGTTCTTTGAGTTCTCCAGAACCCCCCTTGCCCTATTACCAATCAACAACCCGTGGCCCCCCCTTGTACCAATATATACCGGCCTCAGTTGAGGTGGTTTTCTTCTTTCTTCACCTTTCAGGATCTTGAGATTGCCCCGCGCGCCCCCCTCCTGCTTTCACAATGGCCTTTGACGATCCAACAAAGAACTTTTTCCCCCCTAAGTGGCCTCATCCCTGTAACGGTACTTTCGTTCCTTGACCCCCCACCCCCCTTTTGTTGGCCTCTCGGGCCCCCCCCCAAAATAAATCAACAGTCTCCCCCGAGACCACTTTGATTCTTTACAAGGACCAGTTTGCAACTCTTTTAAGGTGTTCCCCTAAAGGAGCTTCTCAGTTTCGAAGTTAAGCGTTACTGGGTAACTCTTAACTTCAAGATGACATCTTTGGAGCCAGTCTTTTTTTTCTTCACTTCCCCCAGCCAACATATCTTGTTTCTTTCAAGTTTCACAACCTCCGGAGGTTCCCCTTTTCATAGCTTCATTCCGGGGGCTTTTTTTTTAGTGAAACAAGGCGACCCCTATTTTCACTCCCCGCCCCCTGTAGACCTTTTCCTACTTTGACGTCCCCCCCTTCCACCGCGTTTCTCCTGGACTCTTCTTTCGATATTGTACTTTCCCCTATTAGCGCTTTCTAATTTTTTTGATTTTTGAAGGATCACCCCAAGTCTTTCCTTGGTTTTTTTGACTGGCCAGGACAGCCTTTCCAGGGCGGACTTTCCCGTTCTCATGGTTATCGGCCTTTTCTGCTTGCAGAGCCACCCTCTCTAGTATTTCACGTTTATCCCTTTTCACCCATTCTTTTTTTTTTTTCCTTTCCCACAGTCCCCGCTAGTCCAGGACGTTGCGTTTTTTTCATGCGACCCGCCCCCCTAGTTTTTTTTACAAGTTAATTGGGAGTTGCCCTATTCCGTTAACTCCTGGGATCTTTTTTTTTGCTTATGCTTATCTCAGGTCCCTCACCCCCCCACCCTACGCTACGGCATCCCTACGTCCCCCCCTCTACGTTTTCCCCAACCCTTTCGATTGTTTGTTTCCTAGACTTTGTCCTGGCCCTTTTCAAAAAAATCTTTCTTTCTTCTGATAGTTCCCCCCACCTTGGACCGTGGCCACCCCCTGGTCACAAGGAACTCCCTTCCTTGTATTAATGCCGGTCGAGATTCCGCAACTACATAGAGCTCTTTCAGACCCCCGTTGGTTTGTCAAGTCACCCACGCGGTGATATTAATATTTCCCTTCGGAAAATCTCTTTTGACGTGACCGCGGGTGTTTTTTTTGTTTGTGTTTGTCTGGTAGGCTTTTTTAATTTATACTACTTTTTTCGCAAAGTCTATGTATATAAACCACCCAGCCGACTTTGATGCTCTTGATGTTCTAGAGATTTTTTCCTTTGTCCCGAATTCGGCTCTCTTTTTTCTAAAACCCAACTTTATCAATTCTTCTTTTCGTAACTTTTCTTGGCACATTCGCTTGTTACTCGGCTCTTGCCTAGCATTCCCTCCCCCCACCAGGGGTTGCCTTTCCCCCTTGGAATGTCCAGAACAGTCCTGGTTGTCTCCTGTCTGAACCAACGTCCATAGTCTTTTTTATTCCTCTTAACATAGGGCTCACAATAGCCGGCCCCGAAGCCCCCATTCAAAACCAACTGAACCCTTTTTCCTTCAATTTGGTGTTCCCCCCCCCCTTGCAACCTCGTCTATAATTTTCCGTACACTTTTGTCCTGTCCCCCAGGGACCCTGCACACCCAAGTCCCCCGCGAGTTACCTTTCCGTCACCTTTCGTGCAGTTTGGTTTGGTTTACCCGAATCGCCGAACAGCGGAATCCCGCCTCATCCCCCCCATAGTTTTACTTAAAGTTTTTGCGAGATTTGCTTTTACCCTCCTTCCCCCCTTGAACCAATTGCTATGGGATTCCTTTAACCCCAATCGTGTTACCCCGCCCGCTTCCCTACACAATACTTTTTCCTCTGCTTCCCTTGTGATCAACACTAGATGGGACAACCTTTTTCTTTTTTCCTTTTTTCGAAATTCTTCGTAAACCGACAAACTTTGCCTATTGTGCTTATCTTTCCCCACCCTGTTTTTCCTCATTTACCATAACCCGGCTCTGTTCTGCAATTCGCGAAACAGTGATTTTCCCCAAGACTTTTTCCCTGCTTACAATCTTTACTTTGTCTCGTCTTTGCCATCCCCCGGTCCCTCTAGTCCCCCCATCCCGTTTTTAGGGCTCCTTTGAGGATCCTATTTCCTTTTCTGTTCTGCCTTAGACAATTACTCTAATTTACAAAGATTTCTTTTTATTTGTCATAACCATATTTTTTTTTTCTCACATTTTAGGAATTCTTCCCCCTTTACCCCCCCGTTTTGCCCCCCCAAACATTTACAGTGTTCTTGCTTTCCTTTATTTTGTGTTTGCCGTTTTGAAACCATATGACCCCCCCCGTTTACTGGCATCCTTGGCCCTCATGAGGTTTTGCCCCGATTTAACTTTTTGTACCCCCTCCCACATTCTCCCCCCAATTTGCTTCAACCCTTCTTTCCCCCTTTGCTCCCACCCCCCCCCATGACTCTCCCCCCGGCGTGTTCCGCAGCCCCTTTGGCCTTCCTAACACACTTGTGCCTTTAGACTTTTTCACCCTTGCTCCACTTTCTTTGTTAACCACCGAGGACCCCTAATTAGGGTGCTCTGTCACTAATTTCACACGATTTCCCCCGTCCTAACACCCGACCCCCCCCACCCTGGATCCCTTCGCAGATTGGACTCTATCGGTCCTCTGCTCCCCCAATCTTCCCTCATAATGGAAGTTTGTGTTGTTTTTTCTCATTGCCCCGCGTGTCTTAGCGTACAAATTTGCTGAACAGGCCTCTCCACTCTCTGTGGGTCTGACTTGTGTCTGACTGCCTATCTGGTCTTCCCCCTCCTCTTCTTAGTCTCCTGTTTTGAGCCCCAATTGGGCTTAATCCGTTTTGCAAGGGTGGTGTTATCCGACTATTCATTTTTTTTACCTTTCCCAAATTGAGGGTTCAAAGTCCCTGATGATTTTTGACTACTGATTGGTCTCATTTCTAGCCCATTTTAATCCCTTTCTTTAGAGGTGTTACCCCCCAAGGTTAAATTCTTTGTCACATCATGCTTTCCCTTCCGGTCTGTCCCAGTTTTCTTAACATTGAGTAGTGCCGATTCACCCCTTTAGTGGGCAACCTGTCCCCCCACTTTTGTTTTTCCCCTTTTTAAAAGGTGGACGTGATCTTCAGCAACTCTCTTCATTTGCTACAAAAACCCTATTGCCTTGCATACCAATCTTCTTTTTGGTCTTTGTTTTATATTGAAGCGAGGTACTCCTGGTCCTCCACACAGTATACCTGTGCCCTTTAACTATTTCACGTGACCTTTTGTCGGGGTTCTCGTTCATGACGTTTGCTTTTATTTTGACAGCTAGCACTTCCTTAACTTCCCCAACTCCTGCAATTGACCCCTCTTATCTTCTGGCCTAAACCCGAGCTTTTTTTTTCAGTTTGCGGTCTTCCATCTGAAAACAACTCATTTTTGGGTTCCTAGGACCCAAATACTTGCACCTTAAACCGTACTAAGATCTGCTTCCTTTTACAAGATTTTTTTCCCCCTGCGAGTACGTTTGTGGCCCTACGCGCATTTACTTTTTTTTTCCTTTCGTCCTGACTTCCCCCTGAGTCCTTTTTCCCCACCCCCTGTCATCGAGTGTCTGTTTTTCGTTCCGACTTTCTTTTTTTCCGTTTAAAGTCCAAACTAGGATCTTTCTTCTTCTTTTACCGCGCACCCTCTTCCGTTAAGTAGTCCCCAATAATTTTTTCTATTTCTTTGGCTCCAAATCTTCCCTCCTCCAGTTTGGTTTGGTTCCCCCTTTCCTTCTAAGCTTTCTCGTTTTTTTTCCCCCCCGGGGAACCGTCTCTTTTTTTCCTGTTACCCTTTCTTAACTTTCATCTATTTTTCCTTCCCCCTTCATATCTTTCTTTTATGTTTCTTTCAAAGGGTACCCCAACCTTGTAACGTGTACCTTTTTTTCCCCCTTTAACCACCCCCCGGCCTTGCAATGTTATGACTCTTTTTTGACGAAGATTTGTTATCTTCCCCCCCCCTTTTGCCTGTTCGAGCCCCTTTTCCCCTAGTAATTTGTTTTTCACTTTGATTTATCTTCACCCCCCCCACTCTGCCCGCTCCTCGCCCGTTGCGTTCCTCTGTCTCACCTTGAACCATCCTGTGGGGCCTTCCTTTTCGGGCAAAGTCCCTTTTTCTTTTTGTTCTGACCGGCTTTCTGTCCAATCGACCTCCCATCCTCTACCTGCAAACGTCCCCTCCCCCTTACGTCACCCAACCGATCGGGTTTTTGGTCTCGGTCCGGCAGAACCAAAACCAAAAAGGTCATTTTATTCCTTACACCAGGACCCTCCCCCCCCCCCATTGTTTTTTCCAAATCAAGTTGTATAATGTATTAACTCCGATATTTTTCTGGCCTCTCCTCTTCAAGCATCCGTTTTTGTGCCTTTTTTTCAGTCTCTGGTTAGTCAGCCTTAATTAGGTCTGAAATTTGACCTGTTGGTGGAGTATGATTGAAATGCCCTTTTTTTCTGCGCGAAATCCTATCCCCCCCCCCCCCCCTGATGGTTCTTTTTTTCCTGAAGTTAGCTTAGCTTGATTATCGTAAGGAACCTTGTTTTGATTTTTGCTCACCCGACCTCAGCCGGCTTATTCCAAGACGTCCTGACGTTGGGCCCCTTTGGTGGTGACTTTTTCCGGGGTCGCATGAACGCCTGGTGCGACTTTGCCTTCCACCGCCTCTTTTTAGGGCCTATCAACCCCACGGGTCCCCTCACTATTTTTATGCACATTCCTGGTTCATAGCTTTATGCACTTTCCCCACCACTTACCCCCAGGTTTCGGGTTGGGTCCTTCCTTCCCTAATTTTCCCCTTTCCCCAACTCGAATCCTTCATTTTCTAATCTGCACTCCCTTTCCAATACGTACGTTTGTACAGGAACTCCAACCGTAGGGGATACCCCCCGTTTTGGACTGTTCAAAAGACTTTTTCTGAATGCGCAGCGCTTGCCCCAATACCCTCTCTCTTTTTTCCCCATAATTACCCCTTTCTTGTATATTCAGATTCGATTTGCCTGCCCTTTGTTCCTTCCGACTTTTCTTTATTCGGTAACAAGAATGCCTTCCTACACCCGATACGTCCTTTTGTTTTCCGCTCGCTGTTCCCTCCCCCCCACGTAGCTTTCCCCTGTATTAAGTGCCGTTTTTAGTACATTTTCGGTATTCTGAAATGGCCCCCACCAATGTTAGCTGGAACAGGACGTCCAACTTTCCTTTTTCTTTTTTCATAGCGGTGACCCAGTGATTTCAAGATTCGTCTGCCTTCCAGCATTTGTTCATTCCTCAGGCCTGATAAGTCGCCTCCCCCCACTGGGTAGGGCCCCTTCCTAGATACCCATTTTTGAGCCTGCCTTGGCCCCCATTTCAAGAGGTCACCTAACCCTCCCTTTTTCCGTGGTTTGATGTTTGGGAAAGTTTCCCCCGAGCCAAGTATATTAGATTCTCCCCAGTGTTTGTTCCAATTCCCCCAATTGCCTTCCAAGTTGACCCTGTTGCGTTTGCAGCAGTGAGGGTGAGCGTTTTGCCCCCCCCCGGTCCTTAGGGTCCCATGTCCGGGCCCTCTTTTTAGTCGGCCAACGATTTTGTAGCCCCCCTTTGAAACCCATATCTTCTCGACCAACCAGGGGGCCCTTCTTCTACTCACATCACCTTCGTTCCCGCTTTTTTTTTCCCTTTGCCCCACAAAAATCTATTTTTATTATTCCCAATTTCCATCGTTCTTCCTGTAACTCACCAGAGCCCCATAATCTTCTCGTTCCCGCCCCCCGTATCGCAACTTCTTCTCTTTCACACAGCCACATCCCTTTAGACGACAGTTTGAGCTTAGCCTGCTTTGCTCCACACCCTTTCCTCCCTTTCCCTCCCCGTTTTGTTTTCTAGTCTAACCGAGATGTCTCTCCCAGATTTCCCCGTAGCTTCCCCACTTGGCTTCCAGAAAGGGGAAATCCAGCGGTTTTTGGAGGACGTTGTTTGATCGTTGGATTCTTTTGTGTTTCGCCAACGATTCGTTTTGATTTTCGGGTACAAAGTGACCCAACGCCCTTTCCGTTTCTTTTTTGTTTCCTGACGAATAAGGACTCTCATTTTTTTCCTACTTGCCAATTGCTTTCTTCCACGTCCGCTCTCCCTTCATCAGTGATTGTTCGGTTGACCTGAATCCCGTCTTTCTAATTTTTCTTTCCAAAGACTTCCCCTATTCTTTTTTATCAGGGGCATTACAACTTTCTCCTCCCAATCGTTTCTTCCGGCTCCCGATGATTGTGAAATTACCTTTTTGGTCACTCCTTGCCTTTCATCCGTACACTCTACCTTCTTATTCCATTCAAAAATTTGGCGTCCCGTTTTGGGGTCCAACGGTGATAATCCATTGCCCTTTCGTGTGATCAATTTCTCCCAAATTGGGTCTCCTTTTGTCCCTAATTCATCCTTCGTTGATAGCTTTTCTTGCAGTAGCCCTCAAAAAGGTCCCCGGCCAAATTATCTAACCTGGTTAAGCTCTGACTCTGACTCATCATGTTGTAGATTGCACGTGATGCGAACTTTTCCTTTCTCACCCTCTTTCCAGGCTCCTTTTCCCATTCTTTCTTAATCCCCCCCCCCTTTCCTAGTTTTCCCCTCTTTTTTTTTTCCTTCCCTACCATCTTCTTTCTTTTTGCGACGGAAGGTCCTTTTCATTTTACTATGTGGTAACCATTTTGGTTGGCCCTCCTCCAACATAACGCAATTTTAACTCCCCAAGATAC
>Ga0179591_1323763_pt1 | contig 18050 bp, 25 predicted proteins | sample CZOMad2_1_08_16f_FD_182891 | JGI IMG/M metagenome (GOLD analysis project Ga0179591, IMG submission 182891) | Vadose zone soil fungal communities from Angelo Coast Range Reserve, California, USA - CZOMad2_1_08_16fungal (PacBio error correction) | ecosystem: Environmental > Terrestrial > Soil >... | reverse complement strand
TTCCCGCGCTTGCCAACAGTATTTCAACCACCCTCCGCTTACCCCCCCCTCATGATTGTTTCGGCCCCCCCCTCGTGATCTTTCCCAAAATGCCTCATTAAGTATCGAACTTCCCCCCTTTCCTTTCGTGTCTTGTCCCTCAACTTTGGCATACAATCGTTTGCCCCCCTTCACAAGTTCTTTCCCAGCCTCCCCCTTATGATAACTGTTGCTCTACCGCCCGATACCTTCCATCATAGACTTCTTCCTCTCGCACGTCCTCTTCCCCTAACTTTAGCCATGGTTTTCTATGTTTTCTCGGGACGATCTAATCGAAGAATAAGATATACCTATAACTATTATGTTAAAATTCCTTCCTCCCTATTTTTGGTTATTTTCCTCTAGCAGTTTCTCTCTTTAGTATCTCCCCCTTTCCTCCTTTGGGAAATTTTATTAGGGGAATTCTCTTCTTTTTTTTTTCCTCTTTTAATTTATAATATATAATTATCTTCGTCTCCCTAGTCTTTTTAAGAGTCTAATCTATTTAAACCCTTTTTTTCTTTTTCTATGCACGCCTTTCTCCTTTTTTTCAAAGTTATAATTATGATACCCCGATCCTACTTCTATCTTTGTCTTCCTATCTTATCTCGATACCCCCTTTAAATATCCTTTTGTTTTCTTCTAAAACTATATTTTTTTCATCTCTTTTCTTCGCACGTGGTGTGTGCTCGCGATCGGGTAGATAACTCGCGACATTTCCTTCTTCACCCTATAGTTCCTCCTTCCCCGAGAAACCGCGCTATCTTAATATTATTTCCCGATCCTATTCACGACTACCTTTTAAGACGGATCTTTCTCGACAACTTAAGAGTACCTACCCCACTTCTTCTATACACTGAAAATTTTTAATTTTCTTTTTCTTAGCTCTTAAACTCTTTCTCCCGCGTGATCGCGTTCTTCTTCTTTATATTATCCATTCAAAGTCCCCCTAGAACCCTCCTAAACTAGGAGGGAGAGTACCCTGTAAGCTGATAACTACAAGAACCGTTTCTTTGACTTATAAGTCTTCCTATGTCGTCTCCCCAAAAATTCCTTAACTAGCCTCGAATACTTATAGAGATCTTATCTCTCTAATGGTACATCCCTTTACTCTTTACCTCTCCTCTTTCCCCCCCCCCCTTTTCTTCCATATTATTGGTAAGTTTAGTTAAAGTCTTTTTTTTCTTTGCGAACCCCCTCTTTCCCTGATTCTTTCCGCCCACAGTTTATATCTCTCATTTTAATGGGACTTGCGGCCTGTTTCCCGTATATGATGTTTCCCCTTTGGCTTTTTCCACGATCTCTCTCCCCACAGTTGCCGAAGCTTCCCTTTTGGTATACCGGCAACTTTTAGGGTGCACCTACACGCTGACGGTTGGTGCACATTTCAAACATAATGATGTTGGCCTGTCTTTTTCGTACCCCCCCTTTCCTTTTTTCAGCTATGGAGAACCCCCCTAGATCCATCTTCAAATTTCACCTCCTAGAAAAAAAGAGTTCCCTCCAGAAAACAAGTGATTGTCAAAATTTTTTTTTTCGTTTTTTTCTTCTTCTTTTTTTCCATTACCATCTTCTCCTCGACGCTGCTATTCTTCTTTTTTTGTTATTTGCGCTTATCCTTCCAGATCCCTTCGAATGGGTGAAGATCTTAACGGTTGGAACAGTTTTTTTTTTTTTTGGAATATAACCCATTTTTCCTGGCGATTTCCTTCCTTTCGATCGTTTTCTTTCGAAATTCCTTTCTCAGGGTTTCTCTTCTTTTTTTTTTACCCTATTAGGCTGTCACTTTCTCGGTAGGGGGGGGGGTAACGGGAAAACTCTTCTTGTTCCCCGCGACCGCGTCTCTTCCCCTTTTCATTCTAACGAAACAAGGAAGGACTCCCACTTTATTTGTTACAGCTATTTTTTTTTTTTTTTTTTTTCTTTCTAACTTAAACTCTTCACTGCCCCCCCTTCCCCAGGACCTTCTTCCCCAGAAAAACCTTTTTGTCTTTTTTTGTATTTTTCTTGTGTAGGTATTTTCTATGAACTTCAGTTCGGATAAACTTCCCCCTCTCCCTACGGCCGATCTCTTCTTTGTAACTCTCATGCATTCACCCAATCTCTTTTCGAGGCCATAAGAACCCCAACCTGAACGATTTATCTTTCATTTCCACCTCTCTCTCTTCCCCCACCGACCACCACCCTGTCGCGGTGCCTTCTTTCCAAAGTCCCCCGAAAGACTTCCTTTGGAGGGCAACAACTTTCGAGTGGTCGTTTTTTCCTCCCATTACTTCCGAACCCGTTTTCAAACCTACCCGCCTACTCTGCCTTTTTCCTCAGACTCTTCCTCCTAAATAAAATCAACGGAGTTTTGATTCGGAACCTCTCTTTCCTCTCCTCCGTTTTTTTTGCTCTCTAATGGACGGTCTGTCCCAAAACTCGAGATTTTTTTTAGATTTCGTTTTCGTTCTCTTTCCCTTTTTTCTATGATGTTTGTGCGCGCTGATTTGTATGCTTTTTACTTTTTCCGTAAATTGCGCCCCCCCTTACACTTTTGTCCCCTCCCCGTGAACACTTGTTTCTTTCTTTCTTCTTTTAATTTTCCCTCCCCCCCTCCCGGTTTTTTGACGATTACGAAGATGTCCTATTCGACTAAAGCGTTCCAGGGTTTTGCTTTATTCCTCGAGAATAAAATCCCCCCTTCGTGTCCCCTCGGGCGGTTGAATATCCTCGAGTCTTTCCCCCTTTTCCCTGACTTATGGATTCAAGCAAGAATACATACCCACGAAAATCCCCCCCCCTATCATCTTTTTTTTTTTATTGGTGATCTTGATCGGTACTTCTTTTTTTTTTTTTTTTTTTTTTTTTTTCCTTGTGACTTCTCCCTCAAGCAAAAACAAACCCCAAAAAAATCTGCGGTTTACCATACATTTACCCGTTGTCTGCCTTCTTTATATCCGACTTATCATACCCTTTCCCCACTCCCCCCCCCCCCACAAAAGGCCTGATATACTTGCCCAGAGCTCGGTGAAACCCTCTCGTGCCCTCCTGTTCCCTCAGCCCTTCTTATTTTCGAAAGGGGCCCGGTCAAGCACGGAACTTTGCCCTTTCTATTCTGCCCAAGAACCAAACAAAAAAAAATTGTTTCCAAGCCGTCCTTCTTTGCACCATGCGCATATGTATTTTCCCTGCAATATAGACGAAACAACCTAAGCGGAGGCATTGCGTCTCTCTAAGGCTCACTAGAAGAAACAAAAATTCCCCCCCCCCCCTTTTTTCTCTTTTTTTTTTTCTTTGTTAGGAAATTTCCTTATTTCTAGCAACCTTCCCCCCCAGTTAATCGGTTAAGTTACAGAGCTTTTGCCAGTACGTTTGTATACCACCTCCTTCAAACCTAATGATTTCCCCGTGCCAACCCCTTCCCTTTTCTTGATATGTAAACCCACTTTCCCTTGGAATTCCCCAATGGACCCTTCCTCTTAGTGTCCTGTGAACATGGGTTCATCCATAGTATTAGATGGCAACCGACCCGTGCATCCATTATGAAGTTTCCCTCCCTTCCCATTCCCCCTATATTTTCTCCGTCTTCATAAAAGTCCTTTTCCCCCGAGAAAATAATTTCCTTAACGAGTTCTCCCCTTTGAAATAACTTATATACTTTGTACTTTTTTCCAGAGGAAGGTCAAGAGTATTTCGAAGAATAACTCTCTATTCCCTATTATTAAACCTTATTAGTTATTTTCCTCTTTTGGTTATCCTCCCCTTCGAAGTGACCTACCCTTTATCGTAGTGATTATACCTTCCCTTAATGATAATCTTCTTTTCTTCTGCATTCTTTCTGTTTCTTAATTTAAGTCCTCTCTTCTTCTCCGAGAAACCTTTTACCGAGTCCTAAGAATAACCTTAACCCTTTTCGTGTTATAATATCCTTTTTTCTAGGTAATCTAAACTTTCTCCTTTTCTCATCTTAATGTCTCCGGCCCCCCCCCTTCTTCGTGCGTTAACCCCATTAAGATCTCCTTCCTTCCTCTTATGACCTTCGCGCTTATCTACCCGAGCTCTTTCCTCCGCCACGTTGTTTGGTGTTGGCTGTCGATTCTCGCCCAGACAGATCCTCTTCTTTCTCAATCTGACGTCACCTGCCCCCTCCTCCTTTCTTCCGTATTTTTCTCAGATCCTCTCTCCTCCCCTTAGGACTATTTTTTATTAATATGAGAACTCTATCCCTAAAGAACCTTACGGATCTTCAACGAAAATTTTTATATCTCCTTCTTTTCCTTCCAATATAAATTCCTCTAGTTCTTCGACGATAATTTTCCACTTAAAGCCTGAAACGCCTCCACCCCTATGATATTCCGACTATTAAACGAATAGATAACTAAAAGATAGCAAGTTTATTCTAGAAGTCCCCCCTCTCTATCTCAACCAACATCACTAATACTTGTAACTCAGCCTCATCTACTCTTTTCCTGAGAGTCCTCTCTTTTAACCGATACGCCTTTTTTAAAATACCCATATCTTCCTGAGTTAGTTCAGATAAACTCTTCGTGCCTACAATCTTCCCCCCTTCCTTCATGCTTTTCTCTTCTTCAGCCCCCTCTTTTTTTCAAGGTATATTCGCAACTGGGATTTTTCTTACGATACGATGTGTCTGCAAAGTTACCAGCCCGACGATGACCTTTTTTCTTTCTGGTATAATTTCGCCATGTCAATTTGTTGTGTGTCCTCTCCACGACCTTTTCTTTCTTTTGCCTCTTTTTGGAAATCGGAGGTACAAACAGTAATTTACCGCGCTGGAGAACTTACCCTTCCTCTCCTCCCAATACGGCGTTTTCTTACCCTTAAAACTTCTCTCCCGTCGAAATTTTCTTCCCCACAGAAAACACGTGATTCAAAAACCTTTTTTTTTTTTTTCTTCTTCCTTTCTTCCCTTACTCTCTGACGCTTCTTCTCTGTGGTGCTGTTGCGTTGCAGTTTTTCCGATGCTCCCTCTTTTTGTTGAGCCCCGGGCTTGAGAAAATTTTTTGTTTGGGATGTGAATTATCCTCACAGTTTTCGTCTCTTCTTTCATGCTCTTCCCCTTCCCACTTTCGTCAGAAATCCCCCCGTGCTGGAGTTCCCCTTTCTTCCTCCGAGAGGTGGCAAGTATATTCCGTCCGGGGTGGGGGGTAAACTCTCCCTTTTTTCCCTCGACCTCACGTATCACATTCATTCTTCATAAAGACTTCTCTATGTATGTTTTTGTTGATTGAGGTTCCTCCCCAACTATGCGCGAGCCACCTTAAAATTACCTCTTTCCTGTTTCCCCAGCCCAAAACCCCTTTTTTTGCCTATTTTTTTTATTTTTGTGTTCCTTCTTCAAATTCCTCCCCTTCGGAGAGCAATAAGGGCCTCTCGTCTCGATGTGGTCTGTACACTATGTTTTCCCCCCCCCCCCCCCTTCCATTCCCTCCCCTTTTTTTACACCTTCTCGAGGCCCCCCCAAAAATGTTTCCCTTATAATTTCAGATTAATAATCAGAAAAACCCTAGCCTGAGGTGCATCCTTTCCCTTAAAATGAAATGTACCTCCAGGAAACTCCATGCCTTGAACTTGTCAGTGGGTTTCTCCAGAAGACCTTCCCCCTTCCTACCCAAGACTACTCGACCATACTCCTCCTCCTGAATCTAAAACCAATTTTTCTTTTTTTTTTTCCGAAACCGTCCATCTCTCTCTTTTCTCCTCTCCCCTTTTTTTTTTTTTTTGAGTCGACTTTTTCGAACCCACCCGCTTTATTTCTTTCTTAGACTGATTATCTAGGAGCTTCTGGATTCTTTATGTTTGCGAGTATTTTTTTCTTGCCATTTTCTCCTTTCTCTCCGCCAATTGCTGATTATCCCCCTAAAACAAGGAAAGGTTCTTTCTTTCTTTTTCCGATGCACCTTTCATGTTATTTTTTTTTCTGGTACTCCCCCCTTCTTGGAAAGTATCTCCCGGGCCAGGGGTGGTTTTTTCCTTCTTCCCATAAAAACCCCCACGGTGTCAAGGGTGGATGCAATTGATCCCCCCCCCCCCCCCCCCCCCCCCCCCCCCCCCCCCCCCCCCCCCCCCCCCCCCCCCCCCCCTGTACCCCTCTATAGCTGTCTATAGCCTGTTATCCTTTTCAGTTTCATAGCGAGACAAGAATACATCGCCAACAATACAAAACCTTTTCCCCCCCCCACCCATTTTTGCTTTTCTCCTTTCCCCCCCAATCGGTTAATGGTTCAGTCGTCCTTTCGAAAGCCCCCCTCCCCCCCCAAAAAACCCAAAAAACCCTAGGCTAATTCCATAGACCAGTTCGGGCATTTTTTATAGCATCCTTCTGCTTTCTTTTATCATACCTCTTTTTTGCCCCCCTCCTCCCCCCCACCCCCAAAATCATTGTTTGAAAAACCTACGTCACTCCAGGATCTCAGCCCGGGGGCTGATTCCCGTAAGTGGGACTCCTTTCCCCTTAAAGCCGGAACCGGCCTGCCCCACCCTCCTTGAACACCCCCCCAACTGTCGTAAGAGAGCTCAAAGATTGTAATCATCTGACTCTGCAATCTCGCCAACAGCCCCCTCCCCCCATAGCGATTCGTCGCTTAGTACTTGAGACCGTCCTAAAGAAAAAAAACCCCAATTTTTCCTCCCTTCGTTTCTGCTTTGGCATCGTTTTTCTCATTCTTCCCTGTCATTTCCTGTACTTGTAGGATCTAGCATTTTTCAGTTCTCACCGCCCCCTCCCCGTTTGAGATACCCCCCTGAACTTTGTGGCAATGCAACACCTTCCGTATATTTCAAACTCCCCTCTCCCCAATGTCTCTCCCCTCCCTTTCCACCCTCTTGTGAGGGTCCCAATTTGGCTTGGCACAGAAAACGTGAATTCGTTCCAGGGCCTTAGTCCATGCCAACTATCTTTCCCCCTTTTTTTCCTACCCGTCTTCCCTCCCGGAAGAAACTCCTTTCTGACTTTTTCCATGTCTTTTTGTTTTTTTCGCACTAGGAATGTACTGAACTAACGTCATCCATTATATCTGGGTCTATTTTTTGGCCTCTCTCTTTACTCCTCTTTTCTTACTCCTCGTCCTCTATCCTTTCTTTTCCAAACGACTCTCTCACGATATTTGGTGATCCCTCTTCATTCTATTATAAGTAACCCCCACTTTTCATCTTTTTAGTTATTCTATTCCTTTGGCTGCGGGATCCTCTTTCTGGGTTGTAGTTCTCTCTTTCGTTGTATTCTTGTTCCCGGTCATTTCCCTCATGATCGTGAGCCGGAACTAGGTTCAACTATCGTCTTAATAATAAAAATAGTTATTTGATTTTCTTTTATCATAGCGGTAACTCCTTTCTTTTTGCCTTCTCCCCGTGTCTCTTCTTCCTCTTTTCTACGGATTCTGCGTTAATATATTCCCCTTTTAAGACCTTTTCCCCAGATTAACAGATTTAGGAGTTTATTCTCTCCCCGATATCTCTCCCTCCCTCCTCGTTGTTGTTGTTGTCTCTTCTCTTTTTCTCTTTTTTCGCCCTATATAAAACTATCTTGCTTCACCGCCCCCCCCCCCACCCTGCTAATATATTTTACTTATTCTTTAGGATAATTCCATCCTCTATCCGTAGTCTTTTCCGTAGACATTCCTTCCTTTCATTAGACGGTTCTGCATTAGGTCTTTTCTTTTCTCCAATTTTCTAGCCTCTTAAAATAATTTAGAATATCGAGAGCTTCTATATTAGTATTCCTCCCTCGTATAACCCCTCTCCCCCTCCAGCATTCCCTTTCACCCCCTATTATTCCCTCTCTGTAGATAATCTCTTTTTTTCCCCTTGAGTCTTAACCTCGATACCCCCTCTTACTAATACTTTAACTAATGTTTATATATCTTAGGTCTTTTTCTTATTCTTCGCCCCACTTTCCCTATTCCTTCCCCCCCACATATACAACACTTCTGTTCAGTAAACATTTCTTCAAAACACCAAAACCCCATTGAGAAATCGCTGTGCTTTTCTCTCTTTATCGTTTCCTCCCCAATTTTTTCCGGACTGATTCTTTTCCACTTTGGTATTTGAAACTTCACGTGTACCAAGTTCGTTGCACCCCCTGCACTGCCGATTACAGTTTGCCTTTTTTTTATCCCTCTTGGCAATTTTTTTCTCCTCCGAAAATTTCTTTCAACACATTGAGGTAACCTCCTTCGGTGTATACAAAAGTACTTTTTGGGTCCCTCCTGGAGACATCTTCTCTATCTCCCACTCCCTTTCAACATTTCAACTTGGCGAAAATATCCCCCCCCAACAGATCCACAGTGATGGACCCCCCATTTTTTTTTTATTTTTTTTTCTTTTCTCCCTACCTTGATACTCCCCTCTCCCCCCTTCTAAACATTTTTTTTTTTTTTTTTTTTGGGTTTTTCTCTTCCATGCGTCCTCCTCTGGCGTCGTAACGTGTGGACTTTTTTTTTTGAGTTATGTTTTTCCTCACAGTGGCTTTCTTCTTTTTTTCCCCTTGCTTTTCATTGATCCGAGAGGGTTTCACTCTCTTTCTTGGGCAACTATCCTTCCTTGGGGGGGGGGGGGTAGAGGAGTGGGCCCGCTCCTCTACTGAGCACACACCCTTCCCCCTTCATGCGATATCCCTCTACCACTTTTTTCTTTAACGATTTTTTTGTTGTTGACTTAATCAATACACTTGCGCGACTGCCCCCTTTTTTCACCGTTACCTTTTCCCCCCCTTATCCCCCTCCCCCTTTTTTTTTTTCTTTTTTTTTGTATGGAGTTCTCCCCCCTTCAGCTTTGGATAAACCCCTTGACTACCAAATAAGGGCAGATAGAGCGGTTAGTGTACCCCCTTATCATCCCCCCCCGCCCGATGTCCCCCCTTCTTTTCGAGGATCGAACACCCCGGAGAACGCTTTATCTATTTCCCGATACAGCTCCTTCCCTCCAAAAACCTTGAGGTGCACTGTTCAAAGACCGCCCCTCGAAATTTTCGGTTGAAACCCAAGCCGAGTGTAGTCGCTCCGGCAGGTAAAAGTACCCCCCTTCATTTTTACCACCGCATGGCCCCCCCCCCATATCTTCTCGCGTAGAGACCCTCCCTCCCGCGAAATTTCGAAACCAGTCACGCCTAGGTTTTCCCCTCCGTTTTTTTTTTTCCGTTTTTCTTGTTGAGAGAGTTTCTTCTTTTTCCCCTTTTTTTAAACACTCGAGATTTTTCTTTTTCGATTTTTTTACCTAGATTATATTTCTTTTTTGGATGTTTTTCGCAGGGGTCAGGGGAGGCAAGTAACTTGCACTAAAACTCTCCACTTTGGTTTCCCCCTCCTGCCTTTTGTATCTTTTCTTTCCTTTCCTGATGCCCTATTTTTTTTTTCCTGACGATTGAATCTGGCCCCGATAAAGCGTTCCCTTTTTTTTTTTTCTTATTCACTCTCCTCCCCCAATCTTTGGTTGTACCCAGACGGGGTTTCCTTTTGGGCCTCAAATCCTTCGAGGGCTGCTGCGCCTGACGTCATTTAATTTTCATAGCGCTCCTCCCCTTCCTCCCCCGAAAAGTTTTCCCCCCTCCCCCCAAAAAATATTCCCCCAAGTTGGGGTGCCCCTCCTTTAAGTGTATTTTTTTATTAGGGATGGACTTAGTTTTTGAAGCACCACAACAAAAACAAAATATTCTTTCCCAGACTATCCCCTGGTAGCCGTTCTCGAATGACTTTCGCTTGCACCCCTCCTCTTTGTACCCCCCCCCCCCCCCTGGACAGGATTCCTCTCCTCTAGGTTCCCTTCGTGTCCTCTCAGGTCCTTTTTTTTCCTATGAATTTTTCTTCTTTGAAGCCGCTTTTACTGGGGATGATGACGAACAACAAAACAAAACTGTTCAAGCACTCCTTTCTCTTCACCATGCTTCTGTCCTCATCGGTTTCTCCTTCCCCTCTCCCTCAACCAAAACAATAGCGAGAGTCGGAAGTCTCTAAGGTTCATTCTCAAGATAAGAAACCCCCCCCTCAACCAAAAAACCTTTTTTTCCATTCTGTATGTTTTTCAGTGATTTTTCTTTGAACAGGTCAAAGGTTAAGTCTCCGCTTTTTGCCAAGTACTTTTGTCTCCCCCTCCCCCCCTCTTTACCCTTCATTATGTCGAGCATTTCAAAACCGCTTGCAATTCCATTGACCGCATTGTCATATACCCCGCCCGCAAAACCTGTCCTTTCGGTGGTTTTTGTGCACCCTCTTTTTTCCCTCAAAATCGTATTCTTTGGCACTTTGCATCATATTATTGCCCTTTCTCCATTCCTCTAGATCCGAAAATGACCTCCCCCCCCCGTCCCCTGACGAAGCAAATCCTTCGGGGTACAGTCCCTTTTCGCCCGGTCCTTCATTTTTACTGTCCCTCCTCCTATCGATGATTGTCGCTGTAGCGGTTTTTCCAGGGTAAAAATATAGATATACCGATTATATTATAACCCCTTTTTCTTCCAAGTATTATCCTTTCTCTACATATTTTCTTCAACATAACTCTTTCTCAGAGCGGGGAATAGAATAATGTTAGAGTTAGGGTCAAATTCTTTCGGTTTTTTGAGACGCGTAATTCCTCAGACCCGATAACTAGGTAATAATTTCAGCGTCTAATACCCAAATCCTATTTAAAAAATGTTTTTTCTTCATCTCTTAAGGTTTTTTCCTTCCCCTTCTTATTATTTAATATTTGATCCAGCTTCCTCCCCCTTCCTTACTTATATATTCTTTATTGTCCTAGCATTTCTACTTTCTCTCCTTTCCCGCGCCCTCCTTTCCTCTTCTTTTCCTCCTCTTTTTTTGTATCTTTTCTCCACAGATCTTTCACAGAGAAACCTTTGCAATCTATAATGGAATTATGATATCGAGCCTTCCCTCCCTCTATAATAGGAATTCCCCTCCCTTCCTTCTACTCATTAGCCCCTTTGCTCCTTAAAGAAACTTTCTACCCCTAAAATTTTTTCTTCTCTCCTTCAATTTATCGAGGTCGAGAATTTTCTCCAGTAAAGAGTATTAACCAATCTCCCCGAACGAATTCCCCTCCCATTATGATCTTCTCGTGATCTCTCCCAGCTTCTCCCGTTATGGTTTTCCCCTGAAATCTTTCTCCCCCCCCAAACATACAGAAAATCAACTAATAAGGTAGGTTATCCCATCCTGGTCTATAGAGTACTTCTCCTCTTATTAAATACGTCCTCCTTCCTATCATCTTTATTCCGTAGCTGAGATACGTGCGACTTCTTACCTTCCCACGTCTACTGTTTTCTCTTCTTTCGGTGTTGGCAGTCCCCAATTTCCCTCTTCTTTTCCTCACTGCTTCTCCCACCTAGATGCCCCGAATTACGTCTTTTTGGCACTTTTTTTGAAAGGTTTGGACCTTTGTCCACATTGCTGGCAATTTTTTTACCCTCTTCCCCTACAATGCCTTTCCCCTTTCTTTCCCCACCATCATTTTTCCCACCGGAGTCCCAAGTACGTGGGCCCCTTTTTTTTTTTGGATCTCAATAATACAATGTTTCCCCTAATTTTTCTAGTCCCTCTAAATAGACCCTCTTTCCTGAACCCTTTCCCCCGTTAGGAAACAAAAATTTTTTTTTTTCTTTTTTTTTTCCTTTCCCTTAACTTCTTTCTCTCAGATATTTTCGAGGATTTGGGCAACTTCCCCCTATGGCATTGCAGCTTCTGCGTAACTTTTTAACCAGTTTTTTTTTTTTTTGCACTTCCCTCCACTATTTGATCCCTGAGCCTTAAGCTAACCGCTGAGGAGCCTGAGATTCCTTTTTGGGTTTTCAATCTTTTTCCTTTTTGCAAGTATATCTTTTTTGGGTGGGTCCATCTTGGGGGGTTCCTTTTCTTGATCATAATGCCGATATAAAGACGCCTCCCCTTTTATATTTGTGCCAATGTTTTTTTTTTTTTTCCTTGCTTTCATCTGCGCGACCCTTCCCCCTGAGTGTCCCCTTCTCAAAAACCTTCTTTTTTGGTACTGTGTAGTGTTGATTTGGCTTGAACTTCAGCCTATCTCCCTCCCGTCGAGACATAATTGATCTCTTTCGGGTAACTTCCCATTTCATTCCCTCCTCTTCATTTCTTTCTCTTTTCAAACCCTGGTAACTCTTCCTATAATTTCATTTTTCCCTCTAATGTCAGCCCCCCCCCCCCACCCTAAGCTGATTCCTCTTTCAAATTCCCCTTTGAACCGGTCATTTCGGGAGGTCACCCCCCTTTTCCCCTAGTTTTCGCACCTTTTACGGAATCCCCCCCACTGGACTACCCTCTCTCGCCCCACAAACCTTCATCAGTACCTCTCTTCTTCTACAAAAGAACTCATCTACCTCCCCCCCCACACTCCCCTTACCCACTCCCAACCCAGCCCCTTCTTCTCTCTCCTCACCCTCCACTTTCAACCCTCTAAGCCCCTCACTCCCCCCCCCCCCCAGCATTATTCTCTTCTCCCCCCCCCCGCTTATTCCCCTGACCCTCCCACCACCTTATCATTCCCACTCCTTCCTATTCACCATTCTCTTTCTACCTCCCATTCGTCCCCCCCTCACTCCCTGTAACCCCCCCCCACCCCCCCTCCTCAATTTTCCCTCTCTCACTCCACACTCCCACTTCTCCCCTCGCTTCCCTGCCCTATCCCCCACCCCCCCTTCTTCCCTCCCACTCACCTCATTTTCCCCCCAACCTTCGACCCCCCTCCCTCATCCTTCACCCTTCCACCTCCCCTCTCTTCTCTCTTTTCCACTCTCACCAACTCAACCCCCAACCCTCCCCGTCAACACCACCCAGCACCACCCTCCCTCTTCCCTCCTCCCCCCACCCCCCCCTCCCCTTCCCCACTACCCCTATACCCCTCACTTCCCAGCCCCCTCTCCCCTTCCACGCTCCCCCCCCCACTACCCCCTCTCCTCTCACCTTCCCCCACTATCCCCCAATCCTTCCTCCCCCCCCCCCTCCCCCCCCTTGATCCCCCTCCCCTACAGTCCTACACCCCCCCCCACTTTTACAGTTTTGGTAGAAATTACACCCCTTTCTTCTTTTCCTTCTCATCCTTTGTTTTGAGATCTATATTGGAAACTTTCTTTTTCCCCACAACCCCAATCGAGATTTTTTCTTATCCCTTCCTAGTTTACTGTTGGATTCTTATCATGTTGGGCCTTTATTGTTGTATGAACTTTCAGTAAATTCGTCCCATCACCACTCTTCCTTTTCCCCTTCTGGATGCTTATTTCTGTTGTCATGTGTGTGATTCCGTCGATGCAACCTACAGGTCCTTTTTTTTCTTCTTTTTTTCTCTGTCCCATGATGGCCCTTCCCGACCTGCAGAAAATAACTCTTGTTGTAAAAGTCCGGGTGGAATTGATGCATTTCCACACCCTCTTCTCTTTCTCGCTGAAGTGCAATCCGCCTTAAGACACACAAAGACACAACAATCTCAAAAATTTTGTTTGATCCTCCTTTTTCAATTTTTCGTCGCGCATATAGCAAGCCCCCCAAAATTTCACATCTCGTAAATGTAGACTTTTATATCGCAGGAATATGATCTACGTCCTTGTTTGCCCCCCCTCCCCTTTGCTATAATTCCAAGAGGTGAAACCTTCTTGCTAATAAGCCACTCCGTATTCTGAAGCGAAGTGCCCGCCTCGAAAATTTGCCGTGGTGTCTTCCGTTCCAAAACCCCTGTTCCTCAGAGAGTGAAACTGACATGTAATCCTTCTCCTCAACTCTCGCACCTTTCCCAAAAAATCTTTCGTAGGAGATAATTATGACAAGCAAAGACAAAAATGGTTTTTTCCATCACTGGTGGCTTATTTCAGTTTCGTTTTTTCTCATTTTCCTCTCCCCTTTTTGAATTTGAACCTTTTCTTAGCCTTCTAAAGTTTTTTACTTTTTGATTCTCAGGCTTAAACCCCCTCTTGTATATTGGCAAACTTGCCATGGCCCCCCTTCCCCCCAGAACTTTTTCTCGTTCCCCTCAACTTTGCAATCCCGCTCATAGTCGTGCACCCGGAGCTTCCCCCCTATATCTCCCCCTTGGTTCTCCTTTACCCGCCTCAGGACCCTCTCCTTTGTCCACTTTCCGATTCTCTCTTTCAGGAACCCGAGATATAGTATATTTTTCCCCCGCGGAGATCATCGTTCTTTCATATTACTATATTCTCTATAACTGATTCTCTTCTAGAACATATTCACGGTCTACAGTAAACTAACTTTCTATTCTTTTATCCCGCGGGGATATCCCCCTCGTTTTAGTTTCTTTAGTTTTGTCTTTATTTAACTTCTGAGGTTTTCCTAATAGTTGCTAAATTATATTTTCAGGTTCTAATACTTTCCCCCTTCCCCCAATTTTCTTTATTAATCTCCCTGTTCCTTAAACGTTCTTCTTTTCCGGATTTGAGGCGTTTCTAATTAATAAATTAATAGTTTCTCTGAAAGTCAGATTCTCCTTCTATTTTTTCGCTCTCCTCTCTCTTTCCTTTGTTGCGTCGTTTCTGAAATAGTTAGACCCCTCGCAGATTCTCTTCCTTTTCTTCTATCGATAATTACTCCCTCTCATCTTGAATCCTATTACTAATTACTCTCTTCCCTCACTCCTCCCCTGAATTTAGACCCTCTATCGTTATCTCGCTTATTATATCTTCTTTCTTAAATTAACTCTTCCCCCCTAAATTATCCCTACACTAACTCTTTTTCCGCTGTTTTAAGCCATATGAAAGTTAGTTTCTCATCGAGTCCTTCCCCTATGTAGCTTCCCCCCCCTCTCTCTAATACCATCCAGTTTATACTCATATATCCTCTATTAACTTAAATTCCTGATAAAACCTATAGTGGGCTCCTTTCTTTCCGTAAAATTATCTTTTCTTTCGAAACCTCTAATGATTTTCTCCCCTCTTCCTCACCATTTGGGATTTCGAAAAGATATTGAACGTTTTTCTTTGCCAAGAAGACCTTTTCTTCCCCCCCGTAGTTTCCGTACGAGGTCTCTTTAGGTCCCGTGTCCTTGTGAAATTCTCTTTTTGACCTTTTGATACATCATGAGGTTGGACCCTTTTGTATACCTTGGGCACGCGTTCCAATGGCTGATACCCCCGTTCCCCCCGGGAGGAATAAATTCAAAAACGATTTCTTGTTTCCGAAACCCAAAAACTTTTTCGGAGACTTCCTCCCGTTTTTTTTCATTCGTTTCCATTGAGTCCCTCTTTATGCACTTTTTCCTTCGCGTAACTTTTTCCAAGTTTTTGTACCTTATCCTTCTCGTTAAGGTGATTCCTCCCCCTTGCCTCAGTAACCGTTTAGTCCTAGCTTCCAGAGAGGGGCCCCTTCTCCTTCTTGTTGTCTGGGGGGATTTCCCAGAGCTCAGCGTTCCATACCCCGACGGCGACACTTTCCCTGGAGGGGATCCCGCTTTTTTTGTGGGTGTTCCAGCCCCTCTTCCCCGGGACTGCCCAGAACTTCCCCCGAGCCTCCCCAAAGGGTTTTTCGTGGGTTTTCTTGTGTATTACTTTTTTTCTCCCCTCAGAGTAGTTTTTTCCCCCCTTGACGATCGGATGCCTCTTCCTCAATTGCTCCCCCCCCTCTTTTTTACTTTTCTCTTGGTCCTCCTCCCCCAAAACTTCCACATATTCCATTCTCGAAACCCCCCGCATGGCTTCCTTCTCACCCGAAAGACCTGAAAACCTTTTTGGCGGAGGGTTTTGAAACCCCCTTCTATTTTGTTGAAATCACAAGTCCCTTCCTCACAATCCCCCCAAAAACATTCAAAGTCTACTTTCAGATATCCCCTCCGAAATCTTCCCCCCCCTAGTTCAAAGTCAATATATACGTTTTCCCTCTCCTTTGTTGTTGTTCTCTATCCTCTCCCGGTTTCGACTTCGATTTCTTTCGAAGAGTTCCTTAGTAGTCTTTAGGATTAGAATTTGAAGTTCTTCGGAAATTTCCTTTTCCCCACGCGTTCTGGGTTCAATCCAGGATGGGTTCCTTTTGGCTTTCCTTTTTGGGCAAGATTTTCCATTTTCTGAGATTATCCCTCTTTTCCTCTTATTTTGTTCTTGCTCAAACTAACCTTAGAGGTGTAACTCACGGGCTATGAAATGTTTCCAAAATCCCTCCCCCCACCCCCTTCTTTCGACGTTCTGGCGTCGACGAGACCGGATAAATACCCCCCCCTCAAAATAAACCCCCCACTTTCCAAATTTTTCCATCCCACGATTTCTTACGGTGCAGTCTCTTCTTTTGATACCCCCCAAAACCCCGATGTTTCCACAAACAAGACCTCTTCCCTTTTTTTCGTTTTTGTATCCCTTTTCTGATGTTATCATATTGCCCCCTCCCCCCCCCCCCCCTTCTCACTCCCTGTGATTGCTCTCGGGATTCTGAAGCGCAAGGGGTTTCCCTTCTTTTTTTTTGCTGGAACCCCTTTTATGTGTCTTTCCCCCAAACCCCCCCAAGTTTTCCCTCTTTGAACCGCGCATTATAAGTCATTTTTTTTTTCCCCTCGCCCCTCCCCCTCAACCCCTTTTTTTGTCGAGTCTCCCGGAATTCTCCTCCCAACTTCCCACCCCCCCATTTGGGTTTTCCCAACTTTTGATGGTCTGACAATAGTTTATTTTCTACCGCAACTTTTTCTACAGGTTTCTTTTTGCAACCCTGCCTTTTTCCACTCCGTTTCCCCCCCCTTTCTGAGCCCCTTTTCTAACCCACCCCGTGCATGCACCCTGCCTGAAATCCCTCCCGTGCTTTTTTCGTGTGGGTTTTCGGCAGACAATCGGATCCCAACGAACCCCCCTTCGGCCGTTCTGTCTTCCTTCAACATTTCGTCCCTCCCCTCCGAAAATCTTGCCGCCCCTCGCACGTTTTTCCTTATTTTTTTGAACTTCCATATATTTCCAAATTGGGAGAGGTACTTTAAATCCTAGTATTTTCCCCCCCTTTAAACGTCTTCTAATCTCTTTTTTAGACCTTCTTTTTTCCTAATTTCCTTTCCGTTCAGCTCCTAATATTTAATTTTTTTTTCTTACCAGTTTTTCCGAAATTCTTCCACAGGCTAACCCCCTTTGAGTCTATCCTCCCATATTCCCACATTTATCTCAAGGTGTTTTTTTTTTAATTATTTATTATAGTCTTTCGATCTTTTCCTCCCCTTAGCTGTTTCTCGTGTCTCTCTTTAACTATTTTTTCTTCTGTTTCTTTCCCGCTCCTCCTATTCCCCCCTCTTCTACGGTGTTTTTCTTGTAGATCCCCTCCTCTACCTTATTGACTTCCTTTTCTCTATAATTTCCATAGATTAACGCCCTCCTAATCCTCTCCCTTCATCTCTTTCTCGTCCAGTGACTCTTCTATCCTAAACTTCCTTTCTTAGCTCTTCCCCTCTTCTTTATCGAGACGTACTTTATATTACTTTCCCTCTGTACAATTCCCAGTCAGCCTCTTATTCCCCCTTCAGGACCCCTCCTATTTTTTTTTTCTTTTGGGTTTTTTTTTTGTTTTTCTTCTTTGTCTCCTGAGGGTAAACCCCCCCCTGAAGCTTAGAACTCCCTTTGAGATTTCCCTCCCCTGAGGATTTCCTTCTGGACCTTTCATCGTCCCCCCCCCAAAATTATACCCCCCACATTAGTTCAAAATGCTCCCCTCTACATGGACCCTCGCGGGTATTTTCCCTCGGTTCCTCTTTTTCTTTTCCTGCGGCCTGCCTCCTGCTGCAACTTCTGTTCCCCTTGCAGACTCTTTTCTGCCACCTTCTTGTCACGACGCATGTCTCTGGTATAATACTCATTTTTTTCTCCCCCCCAAGCTCCCCTCCTTTGTTTCCCTTTGCCCCTGAGGTTTGACCCTAGGTGTATAACACCCGCTGCCCCCTGCTGGCGACACTGTTTTTTATCGCATCGACCATTTTTCCCCTTTCCCACCTGATAACCCTCCCCGATGTCCTGAATTGAACCACACGTTCGCTCCTCCCCAAGTGTGTGGGGGTAGTTGTTGAGGGCCGGAGGACAACGCGAATGAGGTTCTCGTGTGTTCCCCTGCTTACAGTGCGGT
>Ga0179591_1360063_pt1 | contig 18056 bp, 19 predicted proteins | sample CZOMad2_1_08_16f_FD_182891 | JGI IMG/M metagenome (GOLD analysis project Ga0179591, IMG submission 182891) | Vadose zone soil fungal communities from Angelo Coast Range Reserve, California, USA - CZOMad2_1_08_16fungal (PacBio error correction) | ecosystem: Environmental > Terrestrial > Soil >... | reverse complement strand
TTCTTTTGGTTAGGAGCCGGCTGGTATTAAACTTTCGCATCTTTCCCTACAATTTCAAGATACATTTATGCTCCCCAATGACGTGGTAGCTAGCCCCCTCTCTAATGCTGACCTTTTTTTAATGAACTTAGGGTTTTGGACAAGTGGTCCTGGAGTCCCTAAGAGTTAGGCTAATTTCACCCCCAAATTTCCGGCTTTTTTGGTGATCCACAACCTTTTTTACTCCCCAGTGAATTACTCCTTAAAGGTCTCCCCCGGACCTTTCCCATTAGCCAGCGTCCGTCTTCATCGCCTGCCTTTTCCCCAATTCTTGTTTTTTTTGATTAAATTTCACCTTGACCGTTGTCGCTGAACTCCTTCGAGTCCCTGATAAATGACGGCGCCCCTTCATAATTCTCAGTTCCAATGTCCTGAGTGAACCCGCAGATTTCCTTAACGTCGTTGAACCCGTTCCTTTGCGGGCGACTTCCCTGAATCTTGGGTCAGTTCCCTCCTTCTCCGGAATCGGTGAGCCTTGATTTTGTTACAGAACCTCTTCCCGCTCCCCTTTGGGTTCCACCCGTCGGTCCCCGATCCTGAAATTTCCGTTGTCGTCCCTCTTGATTTTAATCACCTTCCCCACCCCAAAAAAGTTTTTTTACTTTCCCTAACCGTTTATGGCGCCCGAATTACCTCCTTCATCAATCACGTATTGCCCAGCGCCGCCTTCCCTTTGGAAACCTCTCTCTCCCGTAGACTTCTTTGGTGAGAAGTTTTTCTTTCCCCCCTGGCTCCAATTCAAAATTTTTTCTCCTCTGTGACAGTGTCCAAAATCTTTTTTTTCCACTGGTTTGTACTTGGAAGTTTCGCCCAGACCCTCCTGCTAAGAGAACTTTTTTCTGTGGTTTTCCCCTCCAGCGTTGGTCTCTTCCCATACAAAATCCCTTTCTCCTCTTTTCGCAGGTGATCCTCGCAGTCGCCCCTTTTCTGCACCTTCCTTTTTTTGGTCGAACATTTAAATCTACTCCTAATGGCCCCGTGAACCTAAGCGACTTTTAGGGTAGATTTTCCTCTTCTAAGTCCCCCTCAGATAGATGAAGTCTTCCCTCCATCGGGCATAAATCTTCTTTCTTTCCCCCCTTCAGGCCTTAAGCCGGTGAAGACTTAGCTGTTCCCTTTGAATGATCTTTCTTTTTTAAGATTCGTCTTGCCCCCCCCGTCCTCGAGCCTTAATCCCTCCATGTGTTTCGACCCTACGCAATCCCCGAACCCGGCCCTTTTTCTAACAATCTTCTCGGTAGATTTTCCCCGCGACCCTATTCTTGTGCCCCACCTTTCCTCAGATCCAACTGTCGAGAAATGACAGTTATGCCTCTTATTCTTTTTTTTCGGGTTGGACTCTTCCTCTCCCGATCTCCGTCTTCTCCCTCAGACGATTGAACACGCGCTTTGAAGGGCCCCCTTTAACTTAATTTTCCCCGTAATCCCATCCCGTAGAACCTCCCTTTTGCAGTCACTTTCCCGAAGAACATCCTCGAAAGTAGTTGTTGGCCCCAGATCCCTTCTCTACAACCTCTCGACTCGGTTGCAGTCGCTATACCTGAGTTGTGTCCCCAAATTCTCTATTTTTTCTATCACCTTAACCCTGGCCCACATAATGATAAAAGTTCATTCCTGATGTCTAGATTCCCGCTCTTTTTTTCGATGTAATCTCTCCCCACAAAAGCCCTCAAGCCTCCTCTCTATTAAAAGTAGATCTGCGTTAGTACCTTACGATGGGACAAGGCCTTCACCAAAATCCCCCCCTCCTTCTAGAATCTTCAGGCTCTCTCTTTCCACGCGCTGCATTCTGGAGATTTCTGCCTCTCTCTTTTCCTAATCCTACGTCTCTTCTGACCCCCCCCGCTAAGGGCATGACTAGCTGAACTCTCCGCATTCCCCGCTGACGTGGTTCTTCCCTTGGCCCTCTCCTTTTTCGGTGAACCCTATATACTTCCCCCCCCATTAAGAAGACTCTCGGTACTTAGGAGGGGCTTGTGGTGAGAGATTATGTCATCCTTCTCTCTTCTTCGCTTTTTATAATGAATGAAATGCCTGTGAAAGTGCGCGGGGATTTTTCCCCCTTTACTATGAGAGAACGCAGTCCTCTCTTTGAACCGCCCCAACTCTTTCGAAGCCTACCCTCTTTTCCTCCTAGATAGGTTTTTTCTATCGACATTTCTACTTTACAATCCTTTGCCCTCTATGACGCCTTTCAGATCCCCAACCTAATGGCCACCGCTTGGATTACTTTTTTGCCTTCTTGGCTTCCGGAGGTCCAAGTTTTTGACGGGCTCATGTGCCCCTTTGCATCGCTTCCCCGGGAAGAACTTCCCCCGAAGACCCAAAAACGACACCCCTCTCCACGGGACCCGAGCTTCCCCCCTTCCGCAAACCGGGTGAAGCCGGCCGAAAACAGGGTTTTTTCCGACCCTTCCCGCCAGTCTTTGAAGAGAAAGGTGCCTGTGATATATTTTCTGTGCGTTCTCGTTTTCTCTATGGGATCATCGTTTCCTGCACTTCCTCTCGAGGTTTCTTCCAACCTTCCCTTGTCACCTTTCCGATCTCCCAAACGATTAAGTTACTCTCCCCCGTTATTCTTTCTTTTCCTCTGGTTATCTTCTGGATCTTTTTCGATATGTCCCACTTCGCGGCTTTCTCCTGTAAAGACGAGGATTCTCCCCCCTGAACGCCCCCTACGGTCATCTTCTGCATTTGATCGCCGTCCTTTTCCCTTTATACCCCGACCGAATCCCCTCCCAGACACAGATGGTCTTGTTCTCTTATTCATCAAAGTCTCGCGGAGAATTCTATGCTGATGACCCGCTGTTTTCTTCCCCACACCCCAAGCCCCTCCACTGGTTCTGTATTTTCTTTCTTAGGATTTCTTCTCTCTGAGTCCCCCCCCCCCCACTGGGAACCCCCCGATGGTCACACAAATGTTAGAATTGACCATTTGTTTCTCGCTACAGGATCCCCCCTTCTCTTCCTATACGTTTGATTCTATCTAGGGCCCCCTCTGCCACCTTTTTCCTTGGATGAAGTAGGTTTGTCGGCTTCACTTCCTTTGTCTTTAACTCCCCCCCCCTGAATTCTTTGTTGAGCGCTTTTAGTCCTCCTGGCGCGCTCCCTTTAGATTCCCTAATGCTATGTTCCCCAGTCCAATTAGTCAGGGTTTTCCCGAATCGCTCCTTCTTGAAATCCCCTCCTTAATCATTCCCCACTGACCTTATCCTACCCCCCAGCTGCGTCTTGCCGGTTGGATCCCCCCCCTACGCTTCCCTTCATTTAACCTCTTTTCTTTGCGACTCTGACATTAAGTTTTAGTCTTCCTTGCTGATGCCCTTTTTTCCTTCGCCTCACATTCTTTTTACTTTCCAAGATCCCGCGGTCTTCTCCCCTCTGTAAGCCTCCTTTCGATTTGTAGGCCCTTTACTGAAGACTTACCCTTTTCTGGTTTTAGAAGTACCCCCTTCCGACATCAGGGCCCTTTCATTCCCTTGCCTTCCCTCCTACTCCTCTCCCCCCGCTTGTTGTTGCTTTACCCCCAGAGATACTTTCTTTTCCAGGTCCCTTAGAAGAATTTCCTTCCTTCTTCTATAGCTCTTGCCCCTCCTTTTGGCACTTGGTTCTTAACAGTCATTCTATTTATAGATGTCTTGTATTTACTCTCTAACAATAATTTCTTTCCGAACTACGTTGAGCCCCCGGTCTCATTCCCCCAGATAAATCTTCCTCTTCAAGCCAAACCCCACCCTCTTTCTCTGAACCGTGTTGAGCCAGGCAGTTTGCGGAACTCTCTCCGATCATTTGTACGGTAGATTTCCACTTCTCCCAAAATCTTCCCAACTTTCCGAAGTGTCCCTTTCCCGTTTTAGCGCAATTTCCCCGATTCCCGATCATCATGTTTTTTCCCCCTAACTTTGTCCCCCTCCGCAGAAGTGGAATTTTTTACGATCTTCACTACTGTCCTTCTTCTCTTTTATCTTCTATCAATTCGAGTTTCCCCTGGCTCCGATCTCCTCCCTTCGATCACAAAGGCCTGATTCCCCCTTTGTGAGTCGCCTTTTCTCTCTAAGGTCCCGCGCCCGCACTTTTTTCGACCATGCGGCTCAGTGACCCATTCTTCCCGACCACCCCCCCTACCTCAGAGGTTTCCCCTCAAACCTTCGTCGTTCATACTCGTAGATTTTCCAGCCGCCCCTATACTCCCAGCCCCCCCTTCCCCCAAGAGGTGTTGTCTTTTTCTTCTTCCTCAGACATCTCACCCCCTTTAGTCTTTTTCTCTGAGAAATTTTCCACTACTAGACCCCATCCCCAGGCGTTCCTCCAAGACTTCCAAGATCATAATCTCTCGGTTACAGATCTATCTAAGAGCTTGTAAGGGAGGGGGAGTCACTGAGGCCTTCGTTCAGAGACCCCACCATTGGATTTCCCATATTCCCCCCCCTTTTCCCCTCCCCAAAATATCCCCCCCTGGATTCAACCTGGTTTAAAACCCTTGCTTCAGTCAATGGGGCATCCCGCCTTTCCTGGGGATTTTTCCCCCCTTTGAGAAATTTTTCCACAACAGACCTCGGCCCTTTCAAGCGGGTGCAGGTTGCCACGACCCCCAGATGCCACCCTGCTTAGCTTTCGGTCCCCCCTTTGGATTGTGGCAGGCCGCCTCACGACAACAACCGACCGGGTTCCCGGAACCCACAAAACTTTCAGTTTACTCGTGGCTCTGTAAGATGGGTCAGATTACTTAGCTTCGTGTTTTTTATGACCGAGTGGGTGTCCGCTTTACGCTCCGCTCCTTTTTCATCTCATACAGCCTCCACCAAGAACCTTTCCCCAACGGAATATTCCCTCCAGCGACCGTTTTCTTTTCGAACCTCCCCCCCGCTTCCCCAACCTCTCGCCCCACTCTCGTGCGATTCTTTCCCCTCCCACCGGAATCTTTTTTCGTATGATGGATCTCTTTGCTTTCCGACTGCATCTCTCTTCCCTCAGTTGTTGTGAGACCCACCCCCCCAAAAGAGTCCCCTTTCCCTTAGGCGTTTCCAATCCTTCACCCAGACAATTGTCTTAGAGTCTTCTGTCTTTCCCCCCCCTCCTTTTCAGCGTGTCCTTGTCTTTTTCTCGGGAAAGCGCTGTTATCGAAGCCTTTTTTCTGTTTTGACTCGTTTTTCTTCTGCCGTCTTGTCTTTCGTACTTGCGTCTTTTCCCCCCCACTCAGGAACCCTTCCAATCGCCCTTTTTGCGACTTACCTGTCCTTTTCCCAAATATTCTCTCATCCTGATTGGTACTTTTGGCTACGCTTTTTATTGGGTTCTCCCCAGGTCGACTCCCCTCAATGGTCCCCCCCTCCGAAATAGCAAATTTTTCACATTTATGAACGCGTGTCTTTTTGAGAATCCTGTCCAAGCTTGTCCTTTTGGTAGTCCTCTGGTCTCAAGTCCACTTTCTCAAAGCAATTTCTTTCTTGAAACCCCGATCGGAAATCTTCTTGTAAACCCCCTTCTTTCTTCTTTAAGCAAGTCTTCCCGGATTTTTTCCAGTATTCTTAGTGATCTTATTTTCCCACCCCCATAGTTGAGTTTACCCAGGTTCCCACATGGAGGTCTTCGGATGCTCATGCGGACCTTTTAGACCTTCCTGTTTGTAAGAGGTTCGGATCACCCCCCCTATGTCTTTTTATAGTCCTCTCCGTGCCGCTAGGCCAACCAACGTATTTTTTCTTTCTTGAATGGCTCTTCCTTTCAAGGAAACCTTTTCCAACCACCCTCCGTTTTGTTGATGCGTTCCGGTTTCGGGGAGCTTGATACGGCTCCCCCGAAGCAGAGCTTTTTTAGTGTTTCCTCGTTTGGGTCCCTTCTAGGTTAATCCTTTGAGGTGTAATTTTCCCCTACGAACCATCCCCAGATGCCCCCCCTCCCCTAGAAAATCTTCTTAGGATCGACCCTTTTATGAAAATTACCTTTCCGATATGACGTCGATAGACTCATAAGAGGCTCCCGTTTTCCGCCTATAAATGTATTCTAGCTAGGGAGAATCCCCGTTAGAAGTTATTGAATGGCTCCCAAACGGACTTCTGAATTGTGATACACCTGTTCTTTTCCCAAAAAGATGGGATCCTTTCTCCCGGTGGAAATTTTCTGACACATTACAGTAAGGGTGGCGCCGGGTATTATTTTTTACCGAACTTGAAGTTTCCAATACCCAAAATGTCTTCCAAAACTCTCCTCTTTACCCAGACCCAATTCGCCTTTGTCCCCATCTTTGCCGTTTACACCTCCCTTTACCCACACCACACCACCCGCCTCACCCATCAACGCTCCCTCTCCCCTATCTACCCGCTTCTAGCTTACTCTCTTCCCCTCCCCCATTAACAATCACACCCAAATTTTATTCGAACACAACTCTTCACACATCCTCGTCCCCTACCCACTTGCACATCCCAAACTTCACCTTGCACTCGAACAGCTTACAACCCTTCAACCACTCCACCTTACCCTTCTCCCCTCCCACCCACCCGATCCCCCTCTCACCCTCATACACCACGCTTCTCACTCCTTTTCACTCCTAATAACGACAACACATCTAAACCACCCAATTTTCGACCCCCCCCCCACTCATCCCTTCCATCGAGCATCTCCCTCCCCTCCTGTTCCATCCCCCCTGTGTCTTACCCATCATACAAAAAACAAACCCCCCCCCCCAACAAAATTCCCCCCCAAAAACCTCAATAACCCACCTTCATTCAACCACAAAAAACCCACAACTCCCCGCCCAACCCCCCACCAACACCCCACTTTTGACTCCATTTCAGAGCTCTGAATTCTGATACTCCATGAATTCTAGAATTGGTTACGTTATCTTCTTGACCCCCCCCCCCTTCTTCTTTTTTTTTACAGATAGGGTACACCAATCGAACTTTTCGGCTCCCGAGATTTTATCTCCAGATATCTATCCAGTGACAGAGCTTTTTTCCCCCGACTTTGTGGTGTAATATACTAGTGGATTTCTCGCTCCCCCCCTTGTAGGAATCATAGTACCAAACCTGGCAAGGCCCCGGGATGTTTTTGCACTCCACCTTTTCGGGCATTTGCACATCCTTGCAGGTGATTCCTTTTCGGTAATTCCCTTCGCCGCTTTTCCGTATGTCCCATGGCCCCCCCGGACAATTTATTGCTTCGCTTTTTTCCCTCCTGCGAGGCCTTCTCTGTTTTCTTCGATTTACCGATGATACTCCTTCCCCCAAGTTCAGCTTTTTTTCTCCCCGTAACCTTCCAAAATTTGAGTTTCTCTGTTCCAAGCCTCTTCCTGGACCTTAGTTCCTTTGAGGTAGCAAACACCGGCCCATACCGGTCAGATGTTCCCTCTGAGGACCTTTTCGGCCGGGGTTTTTCTTTTCTTTCAGGCACCCTCCCAGCACACTCAGGTTTTCCCACCTGCGCTTGGCATGCTAAAGATTTCCCTCTTGCCCCCGAATTCTTTTTTTGAGCTCCTCTCTTCTTTCACCTCCAAGTCACCACACCCCTGGACTTCTTTTGAATTCGGTTACAGATAAGGCTAACTACCATAACGGGATTTCACCTCGACCCCTTAAACTAGAGGGACCAGATCCTATCTGTCGGTGAGACCGGATCCCCTAATGGCCCAACTTTTCACCCCGGTACTTGGACTCGGTGGGACATGGTGCAAGTTTAATTTAATTCCTCGATAAGACCCCCCCCAAGAAGCCTTAAGACTCCCTTTTTTTTGGTGGATGTTTTTTGGGCTTCCTCCTTTGTAAAGAGTAGTCCGACAAATCCCCCCCTACCTGAGAGAGCCGTTTCTGCCAGATTTGTATTCCAATTCTTCCGTTTTCGACGGTGGTTACCCCGTCGGCTCCCCCCCCCCACCCCCCCCCCCCCCCCCCCCAACTTCCCGTCTGAGTATCCCCTCCTTTACTTTTCTTTCTTCGCCCAACCTCCCGCTTTTCTTGAATCCTTTTCCCCCTCAATATTCTCTCCCCATACCAGATCCCTCTGGCCGAAGAGATCTTTCCTTTGAACCTTTTTCTGGTGACTCACTTGATCGGTGCTATCTTCTGGCATGCCCCGAGTCATAGATAGAGGGTTTCTTCCCAGAACCTATAACCTTTGCCAGAAGATCACAGCCTTCTTCTCCATTCAACCCCCCGTCTTAGAGGAAACCTCCCTAAATCCCCCTTTATTTTATTTGATTTTTCAGAAACCCCCCAAACTTTTCTTTTTTTCCATGATCAAATTGCGAATCGGTATGGTACTGTGTGCCCGGTTCGATGTAGTTCCTCCTCAAGAGGTTCTTTTCTATGTTTTGAGATTCTCTGACACAATTGCTCTTTGACCCCTTCTACACCTTCCTTCCGAAGATCTTTCATTTAACGAAGACGCTTCGAAAGGATTTTTTAACATTCCAGCCTCCCCTGAGAACCGGTCTTCGTTTATTTGTCGAAATTCGGTAAACCAGATTGAAAAACTTTCTCCTTTCCATAGACGTTGTTTCGTTTTCCACCGAGCTCCCCCTTTCCGGGGCACCCCATCTGCATCCCTGAGCTAAACCTCCTAAAAGGCGATTTTAGATTCTGATCTTTCGCTACTTCTTCCTCCTCTTCTAAAACAAACCTTCTAAACTCCCGCGGCAGACTGTCCTTTGTTCTTCAAGTCCCATTCTTTCCGGAGGAATCGGGGCATTTTTTCCAATACCCTTTCTCCTCCCGAGCTTCCATCGATCGAGCCTTTTTCTACGATATTTGTCGATTTCGTCCAATCTCTCTTTTTCCTTAATACTAGTTTTTTCCTTTTCTTGAAGAAATCGCGACGGACCTCCTATCAATTTTAAGTTACGAAGATCTCTTTTCCCAGCGCTTGATCTCCCCTTTTTTCGTTGTCTTCCTTTTGCAAAAGCGATCGCTTTTTTCTTCCTCACCCAGATATACTCCTCTTCCCTTTCCCAAGCCCCTTCATTTCTTTCTCTTTTTTTCGTTCCTCCTTTTGGGGCGATCCCCCGCGATTTTTCGAGAAGCGCACGCCACGACTGGCCCCCTCTACCGTGTTCTCTTTTCCTTTTTCTCAAAGAGGTTCTTTTCTTGCACCTTTTTTTCCTTTACTTATTCGATCGTTAGGACCCCTCCCTTCCGCCGATCGTCGCCCCTTCCTCCCCCTCTTGGGGTGTTTTTTTAGCGCTTTTTTTCTTACCCTCTTTTGTCCCAAACCCTTCCGTGATGATTTTCCGACGCTTTTCAAACCGCTGTTCATTTTTCTCTTGACATCGCCGTGATGACTCTCTGTGTTTTTGGGTGGCCCCGCGAACTTTTTTCAGCGTCTGCTTGTGCGCCACTTTTTCCTGGCACTGACGGCCGTCCTTTAACCAATTCAGGACCTCACCCCCCCTGATGCCTTTTTTTTACTTCTCACCGGCCAAAAATTTAGGAGTTCAGTACATCATACACCTCTTCTTGGCTGGGTTTTTGCCCCGTTTCTACTCGATCGGTTTTTTGAGGCCATGTCGACAAGAGCCCTTTCGTTTGCAGTTTTTCTTCCGTTTTTTTTTTTCGCAAGTGGCCCCTCTTTTTTCCAAGCCCTCCTCAACCATCTTTTTCCCTTCCCAGTAAAAGAGCAGGGTCCGTCCGTATTCGGCTGACAAGTCCTCCCTAGATCTCTTTTTCTAGGCTTATGGACGTCTTTTTTTCTGATGTTGGTCTAGTTTCCAGTCCGGTACATCACCAGGATACTACGGACCGGGAGTAGCTTTCCCTTGGATCCCTTTCCTCCGCAATCGGACTTGTTGCATACCAGATGGAGAGGGCGTCTTCCTGACCTCCCGGACGGGCGAAGTCGAATAATCTGCAACTTTTTCTAGTGCCAACAATACACCCCCCCAGACACCAGAACTCTCTTTAGTTGACTTTTTAGGAGTTTCTGAGCGGTCTACCCTCCAACAACGGTCAATTGTTGGAAACCCTTTTACAAGGTAATCTGTTCCTTGATCGGGGAGGAGATCGGAATCCCCCAGAGAAAGAATCTACCTATTAGGCCCCTCTCTTCTTCCCCCCACCGACTCGGGAAGGCGGCGAGCTTTCCCCTTTAGGTCTTAAGTCCTGGGTAGTCCTCAAACTGGACCAAAGGAACTTCCCGGTTGTTGCGGGTTTTCCCGTCTTCGCGCTTGTACAACCCCACCTCCTTCAACTGTTAAACTGCAACCTGGTTGTTGCACTCAAGAAGTTGCTGGATTTGTGCGCCTTTCAACAATCTCCGTATGCATCTGAAACCCTCCTTCCATTCTTTCCGAGAGACGGCCCTCCACTCCAGGACTTTCAGTTCCCCTATCCGCGACTCCCTTTTTGGGCTCGGCCGTGGCCTTCGAATTGTCCGATTTTTTTATTGATCAGTCAGGGATTCTCCCCGGCCCCCGCTCTTATTCCCCTCGTCCGAATTCGAGGTTTTTTCTCCTGCATGGAATTATGTTTCCCTTCTTCCTGCTTTCTTCGATTACATGACCTTTTCCCCATTTTATAGCGAATTCCTTTATTTTCTTCTTAAGTTACCTTTTTTTGTAGAGGGCAAAACGTCTGCCTGAGCTTTTCCCTGTTTGGTGTCCTTTAAGGCCGCCCCTTTTCCTTCTCGATGCCGCTCACGCCCTCTCTTCCTTGGAAACCTTTGTTCCTATATTTTTCTGTGTTCCCTTCCTTATACCTTTCTCACCTAATGTGGAGTTAGAATACCGGGCTTTCAGAAGTCCCTCTTTCTGACCCGATTGGCCCTTCCTAGGATCCTTCCCCCCCACCAAAAACTCTTATGAACTATTTTTTTTCTAAGGAAGCGTTCTCTCCTTGAGGACCCCTTTTCGCCAGATTAACCCCTCCGGTGCCTCGATCACCTCCCCCGCCCCCATACTTCTTTCGGCCCCTGTGGACGCCGTAGCTCAAGGGCACACCTCCCGGATGTTCCCCCGACAGGCTGTCTTTTTGATAAGTGGCTTACGAGCTCCCCATATGAAATAGGTCTGGGCTATATAATACTTTTCCGAAAATTGTCTTCCTCACAACCACTTCTTCAACCTTTTGTAGCCCCCCTTCTCTATGCAGATCATTAGCGCGCCTTTTTATAAGTCGAACCTTCTTTCTAAAGCCCTCCTTTTATGGTCTCTTCCTTCACCAATCTTGTCTACGACTCTGCCGGTTCCTCACAACCCCATCTTCTTCGTTCACCCTTCAAGGCAGCAGAAACCTTTGAATCCTCAACTTCAAATTTTTGTTGTCGGTTTTCTGGGGAATTCTCTCAAACTTTTTCTCGAGCGAGGTCGTGTCTTTCTCCCTCTAACAAGCACCCTTCATTAGTCTCCCCCCCTTAAAAGTCCCCCCCCGCCCTTCGACTTTCTCCATCCCCCCAGCAGTTCCTTTTCCCACTTTTTTTTTTTTCCCTGGCGTTTTTTCACAACTCCTTCTTAGCTCTCCCTTCCCCCCCTTACCCCCAATAGTTAAAACTTCCTCCGGGTTTTTCCCCAAACCAGTTTTTTTACAAATGGGTTTTTTTCCCCCTCCCCACCTGACACTCCTTTTTTCCCTTAGTGAAAGAGGTTATGGTAATAGCCCCCTTGGTGAAAGTCAGCTTGGCTATCGCACCATTTTTTAAGACCTTCATGTCCTGCGGATCGTTTCTCTTTATGGATTGCCTGTCGAAGCACTAAAACCTCCTCAAGGAGCCCACACTCCCCCAGTCTCCTCTGGCCGCAAGCTTCTGCATCGAGGAAGCCCCCCCCAGAGGAGATCTCTTTTCATTCGAAAGTGTGGAAAGAAGAGCTGACGCTGACTCAGAGGCCCCTCGAGACCGCTGCCAGGAAGACCTAACAGCCGGATCCCCCCACCCGGCTTCCTGGTCGGCGCTCTGTGATCTTTTCTGGTTTAACTCCTTTCCACCCTCTCGAAATCCGATGCTTTTTCTTTCCTCCAGTTGACTCATTTTTCTTTTTATTCTAGATTGGATGATTTTGGGAGAATTACACCTCCTCACCACTTTTTTGTTGTTGAGTTTTCCCAGTCGAGCGCCTCCCTCTCCCCCCTCATTAAAAGAAATTGATCCTTGAGAGAATACAGCGATCTCTTCTCTTTCTTGCTTTTCAGAGTTTTTTTTGTCGACCTGATCGGACCCCTGGATTCGGCCTTTTTTGTTTTAAATCCTTTCCCCCTGCTGAATCGTCTCTCCTCCTAGAAATCAGTGCACCTCCCGTTCTTGAACCCCCACTTCTGGTACTCCCTAGAAGATCCTTCCTGATCGTCCCCTCTTTCTGAAACCCCCGATGTACATTTGAAGGGTCTCGGCCCTCCCTCCTTGGTATGTCTCTCCATTAGACCCACAGCCGATCCCAGATAAGACCCCTCTCCCCACTGACAGCTCCCTCTTGTATTCCTTCCCCTCAACCTAGAGCTCCTCAATTTTCTGGTCATCTCCTTGATCTTTCCCCTAAGCAATCGTTATTGCTTGATCTGTTTAAACAAGATTTAACCTCCCCCTCTTTTCCCGGCTAGGTCTTCTTTTCTTCCTGGGTCTTCCGTATAGGATCCTTTTGAGTTGGGCTCCGGGGTTTCTTCAATTTTCTCAAAGAAGCGGGGCTCTTCTTATTTTCCAGTAGAATGTCCTTGTTTTAAGACTTTATAACCTCCCTATTTTTATGTGAGTATAGCCCCCCCTCCCCTTGATTCCTCTGACCCCGTTCTTTTTTAGCGAATGGAGTCTTCCCTTCTTTTCCAGACCCCAGACAAAATCCTCTGCTTTTTTCGAGGATCTCTGGAGGCCTCCGGAAGTGAACCCCGTCGTTGTGTCGTGCGTCTATTTTTTGGGTAGACCCTTTCAGATGGGTCCTTCCTGCTCTTCGAAAATCCCCCCCCCTCTTTGCAGACTCATCTTTTCTAGGTAGAACATAGACACCGAGGAACCGGGAGCCTAGGTCCCTTTTTTTCAGTAATAAGCTCTAAGGGAATATCCTCTTCGCCTGGATCCTTACCGAAAAACGTTTCGAAGTCCGGCTTTACCAACTTTGATGCCTCTCAACACGCTGTTGTCAAAACTCTTTCTTCGATATTTTTTTTTGAAATGACGTTGCAACCGCGCTCCCCGAAGGTTTCGATTTTATGGTTTTTAACCAGCTACCCTCCATGTCCCTTTCCTTATTAATCCCCCCTCTTTCCAATTTTAGACCGACCCCTTCCCAAGATTCTTTCAGTTCCTTAAATCTTTCCAAGACGGGCCTGACCCTTAGGGCAGACCTCATGAGCCCCTAAAGACCTTTCAAGAGCAAAACCTTCTTTTACACTTCTCGTAGAGTATTCCTCTTTTTCGATTCATTCCTTCCCCAACCCTCTTCGGTTTTCTTGCTGTTCCCAACTTTTTGTACTTTTCTTTGAAAAAGGAAGTCCCCCTTTTCGAGATCCCCCCATTTGACGCGTCCCGTCATTCGCCTCGTTCAGTCTTCTCAAAGCCCCCCCCCGGCATCCTTTTCCAGATGCAGAAGACCAGCGTCCTTGTCTTACCAGCCTTTTGATCATCTCTCTTTCCCTCTCGGCGCAAGACAACGTCCGCCCCTCCCCCCCCCCAACCCCTTCTCTTCCCCCGCCCCTATTGTTACCTGGGAATTTTTCTCCTTTTATGATTTGGGACCGCCACACGGCCGCAGCTGGGTTGACAGTTACCCGGCAGTGTGCGGCCTTTTTATGAATCCCTCCCCGAGCCACTGAGGTCCACCCGTTTGGTCCTTCCGAATATTCCCCCTTCCCCCAGATCCCTAGAGCGCCGATAAGGGCCTCAACCCCAATTCTGTGAATTTCGGTCCGACCACTTTCTTTCCTTTGTGAGAGACTCCAGACGTCCCATCAAGGCGCGCCGCTCTATCGGGACACCCTCTCCTTAGTCCCCTCTCGGTGATCCCTGATCTATCATATAAATCCCCCATACTGTGACCCCCTCCCTCCTTGACCACTTGGTTGCTTTTTCCCCTAAGAGCCTCCCCCCTTACATAAAAACCTTTCCAAGATCCCTTTCTTTTGAGTGGAAACCCCCTTTCAAATTTTCTTCCATATAATTCTCAGAGCTCTTTGATGAGTAGCTCACGACCCTTCTTTTCTTCTTCCAGCCCTGTGGTATCCCCCTTGGACAGGCTCCCTTCCGGATCGTTCTTAGTAGCCTGTACCCCTTCCTTTCCAGGCTGCGCCCAGTCTCGTTTTTTTTTGGTTCGGGAAGACTCCCTTCCATTTTTGACCTCCCCCAATAGCTCGACCTTTGCAGACTTTTTTCCGCAAGACCCTTAAATGATCCGGATGGTGTGGGCAGAGGTGGACACCTTATTCCCCCTTCAGGCGGTCTCTCCTAACCTATATTTTTCTTTTTGTTATAGACACTCCAGCCCCCGAAAGGATCGACAACTCTAAAGCCACCATGGTTTAGATTCCTCTCCAACGTTTCTCGTGCTTATGTGATTTCCTTTCCAACCTTCTTGCAGGTAGATCAACTTCTCACAGGTATCTAAGATATAGAGTTTCGTCTTACTAGGCCTCCTCCGATGCTTGTGAACTTCTCCTCTGTCAACCGCTTTTTGAAAGGAGAAGACTCCGTTCCGAAGCAGTCCCGCACCTCCCCCTTTTTCGAAATTCCAGGCCGTTCCTCGTTTCGAGCCTGCCGAGCGCATTGTAATGAGCCCCCTCTTCTCCACAAAAACGCCTTTCTCATTGCCTCTTTATAATTCGAGAGTGTCGTTAACTCCTCTTCCGGGGCGCTACTCTGACGGCCTCTTCTAAAACAGACATCTTGGTCAGTGTGCCGCCCTCTGGGAGCTTCTCCCGAGAGACTCCTTAAGGACAGAATAGAGAACAAACCCACGGGTCTTTGAACCTCAAGAGCTTTTAGAAGTCTCTTATTTTCTTAGATGAGCTCTCTCACAAGAGTAGAGCAAGTTCCCTCCCCCCATCCAAGGTCCCCCCCTCCAGTTGAATTTTTCCTTTTGAATTCCTCCTATCTTTACCCAGATATATTTACCTCTCCTTTTTTTTGGGTTGAGAGCTTTCTTCCCAGACTCCAAGACTCTCTGATCCTATCAATTGGAAGCCCCCTTTACTCGGATATAGAGAAGTCTTTTTTTCTTCTTGGAAAGGATACCCTGTTTCATACCACGCCATGGACGCAGATATTCATCCTAATGAGTCCATTCTTTGAGGCGTTTCCATCTCTTAGCTCGAGAGCTGCCCAAGATCTGGAAAGCTTTTTTCTTGTATGCGGGAGAGGCTAGATCCCCTTTACAATTGGAGTCTTTTCCTGCGAAAAACATCTGAGACAGTCCCTATACCGTTCCTCGTCACTTGCCGGTGGAGAGGTTTACTATCCCCCTTTCCTCCAAATTCCCTCTTGAGATGCTTTTCGGCTTGCCGATCAACGCTTTTTTTCTCGGATCTTTCTGAAGGTCTTTTAGGTTCTCCTCCCCGTCACCTGCACTCTTTTGGAAGAGCACCTCTTCCTCATGAGACACAATCCCTCTTAAACCCTAGAGAAGCAGTATCCTACAAAAGTCCCGGGACCAAAATAAAGTTCTCAACCTTTTGACCCCAGGAGTCCCCTTTTTGGTCGGCCCTCCCATCCCATAGACGTTCTCCCCATAATCTTTCCTCTATGGTCGAAGGATGGTTTATGTACCGTGTAGACCCATATATTTCATCGAACCCCCAGACTCCGGCAGCTCTCACGAAAGGATATCAATACTTGCATCCGTTCAGAACTCCATTCCCCGGTCCCCCCCGGCCCTAGCCCGCCTATCGATTCTTTCCGAGGTGGCGTGACAATCCTGATTTCCGTGGCGCCTCACTATTCCGATTTTAAATAAACCGCACGATCCCGGACCTTTTTTAGACCTTTATACCCACCGCTCCCCTCCTAATCTGTACACCTCCCTGGCGACTACCCCTTGCTTTCGAGAAGGGGCTGTGTCTTCTGGCCTCTTTGCTTGAGCGGTGCCAACCACACACACCCTTTTTCTCGTTCTCGGATTTCGGACGCCCCACCTTCCTTCCAAAGATGCCCCCCGATAGATATCTTATAATCCTTTCTCCCTCTATGAGGTTCTTTTGATCTGATTTCCCCCCCCTCCTTCTACTCCTGTGACGTGTGCATTTTGCGAACCCCCTTTCATTCGATGGATGCAGTACTGGTTCCGTACCTTGAACCTTCAAAAGAATGCAGTTTTCGAGTGATTCTTCTTCGAGGCTGATTTTCAATCCCCTCCTTTCTCAACGTTATACCCCCCCCCATCGCCCCTTTGTGACCGCCCTCGCCTGGAACTCTCTCCATACCACCAACCGCTCTTATGTAAGAATTGACCATCGCCGTTTCTCCCGGGGCGTCTCCTACTCAGGCGGTATTTCCAGACCCTTGTGGTTCTACATCGGTTCAGTGAGTTCTGAGCAAGAATTACCCCGTAGGTTCTCTCCCACGGCGCCGGAGGAATCTCCTCCCCCATCTTTTCGGTTCCTAAATTATGTGGCTTCGATTCCCCCTGAAAGACTTCCTTCTCCGTTCTCAGCCCCCAGTTGTGGAGTCCGGTCCCAAAAAATCCTCCCTCCCGAAATTGGAAATCTTGAATTTTCCCCCCTTTCAGAGATAGCAGGTCGAACCTCCCTTTTTTCAACCCCCCCGGAGTTACAGCTTTTGATAGCTCTTCTTGTAGACATAATGTAGGTTCTAGAACTTTTCTAAGGCTTTTAATGCAATTTTATGTTAAAGCCCCTGATTATAGTCTTCCTCCCGGGTGCTCCTTCCCAAGAGTAGTTCATAGATTCCGTTCATTTTCTCAAGCCCCTCACAAGTCTCTGTGGCGTGCAGAGAGTTTCGTTCAAAGTCCAGTGTTCCTCCCAAGAGTTTCTTTTTTCGAAAAAGTCCCCCCCGATAGAGGCGCTCACAGTAGGTTTCATTTTTCAACTTCGGAATCCTGCTTATGCAAGTTTCCAAAATCCTTTTTTGCGGCTGATCCTCCCACCAGTCTCCCCCTCTTTGTTCAGCTGACTATGCCGCCGCCCCCCCCTCATTCGTACACCCTTTTTTTCTTAGAGAAGGATTTTTTGAATACCCCCGAAGCCCCCTCCGGTTTTGTCTTCACGTCTTCCTCAGTCTTCTTGAGTTCCCCCGGTCCCTCCCTCAATAAGATGGGTGTCTCCACCCGATTTTTTCTCCCCGTCTTTTGAGGTTTTCCGATTTCGGCATATCTCCAGAAGGGACCGCGATTTTTTCCACGCCATGTTTGTTCTCTCCCATTAGCTCCTTCCCTTGAAAACCCGGTAAAATCCTGGACTCCATCTGTTTCAAAAAGACTTCATGGGGGCCCCCGTTCGTTGCTTATGGTAACTTTCTGGTCATTCTACCAAAGGTGACATTTCGGCCTTTACCCCCCCAATTCTTTCCCTGAGTTCTGCACCATTTTGCCTCTCCCCTTACCGAGCTCCAAAAGGAATTATCCGTACTTCTTCGGAAGACTATCAGTATGAGATTTTCCCTTGTGTCCCTACTGTAAGCCTTTCTGATCTCTGCAGCCGCCCCCCCCCTCCCCAACATCCGAGTGGCCCAGACCCTTCCCTCACCGCCCCACGCTTTCCATTCTAGAAAGCCCGCAAAAGCTTGTCGGGCATCCCTTACGGGACTCTCTCCTCTCGTTGTGGTTTCTCTAGATTTATTCCGTCGAAGCGTCCGTGCCACCGATCCCACACCCAGAACAGGTGCTGAATATAGTCTTTGTTCTACGTCCTTCTCCGCGCCCCCCCTCGTCTGGGTAGTTTGGCTTCTTGAATATTTCTTGCGGTACCTCCCTTCTTCCCCCTGTTGACATCATTCCATCTTTAATTTCGTTGACCCCTCTCCTAAGACGGTTTCAGTGATTCCTTAATTGGTTCTTTTCGTCCCAAAACCCCTTTTTGTCACACATTTGAGAAGAAGAACATCGCCCGCCTTTTTTCCTGACAGAATCTATAGCGGGCCTCCTTCCCTCCAAAGTCCTGGGG
>Ga0179591_1328192_pt1 | contig 18056 bp, 21 predicted proteins | sample CZOMad2_1_08_16f_FD_182891 | JGI IMG/M metagenome (GOLD analysis project Ga0179591, IMG submission 182891) | Vadose zone soil fungal communities from Angelo Coast Range Reserve, California, USA - CZOMad2_1_08_16fungal (PacBio error correction) | ecosystem: Environmental > Terrestrial > Soil >... | reverse complement strand
AGCTTGGACTGTTCTCATCCAATCCTACGTGAATTCTTGAGACCGATCCAATGCAAAACAACTTGAAGGCCTCTGGATTTCCTTTCCTTCGAGTTGATGCTGCCGCTAGTTCCTCTTCAGGTTCCCTCGAGGGTTAAAATCTTCTATCGTTTTGAACCGCATAAGTGTACTTCCCCTTGTTTTAAAAAGACCAACGCCACACCCTCGTCGTGTTTTTTTTTGAAATTTGTTTATCGGGCCTTCCTTTTGTTAAATTTAACCCCCCCCGTTCGCTTCTGGCGTTCCTAGCTACAACCTTTCTGAATTTTTCGGTTCCCTTGCGCTTTTCGCAGGTTCAATCCGACCCCTAGAACATCAGCCAGACGAACTTTTGGGGACTCTCCGGTTCTGGTCGTCCCGATAGGAATCCGCTACGCTTTTTCCTATTCACACTACCCCCCCGTAGCGCGGGCCGCCAAATTGTGTGAGGGTCCGTGAACGCGAACTTTTTAATATCTCTACTTTACTGAATGCTGTGAGCCAGGTTTTTCTTTTCCCAAACCCCTCCCACATTTTTAACGCCGCCTCGAGAATTCCGCGCTAGACCAATTGTTACTAGTGGATATGTCCTTTTCCTCCCTATCGTCTTTTTTGGAACAGTTTTTTTACCTGAACTCCAGTCTCTCTCATTATTTCCAAATATCCCCCCCCCTTTTCCAGCGAAATTCCTCCCTGCTTCTGAACCCAATTCCCGAATTCTGAGCCTGACTAGCCTGTGTGACTTTCCACATAAAGCCATGAGGTAAGTCCTTTGCTTCCTTGACTCCGCCTGCCCTTTAAGCCCAAGCGCGTTTATCGTCCTTTTCCAGCGCTTTTCCCCCTTTGTCATCCTTTTTCCCCTCGTAACTGAAGACGAACCCCTGACTTCCCAAATCCCTGGCCTGGTGTTTCGATCCCCTAGCGCGCCGACCTTTTTGCAGGGTCAACCTTACTCCCTGAAAAAGTCTACAAGAGACTTTTCCGTCCAATGTATTTATTCAGGCTTGATCTATTAGGCTTTGAGATGACTTGCACAACTTCCGTTTTCCAGTACTCTTTTAAGACTCAACGGCTCCGGGAAATGTTGTCCATCTCAAGTCTGGCCCCCTGTGATTAACTGGAATCCGCAACCCAGTATTTTTTCTGTTCTTTTCCAGCACTTTTAGTTCACGTTTTTTTTTTAAAATCTTAACTCCTGCCCGCTGATTGTTGTTCTCGGTTAAATGAGACAGAGAAAACGGCTCCGCTTCAGTTGATAAAACCCTGGAGTCCTCTTGTTGGCCCGACGGGAATTCTTCTCCCCCTCATTTGTTTTGGTTGAGATCTATTTTTAGTTTCTTCCCCATTGGGACCTTCATATGTTGATCGCCGTGAAAAATTTACATGGTATTTGCGTTTTTGCAGTTTTTTCTATGCCTACCCCCTTCGTTCGAGGTTCTCAGATCCCCCCCTCCGAGTTTCCTTTTCCTTCCCGGATCCTTGATGTCTCATGTTCAATCCAAACGGTTTTCAATTTTCAGTTGCACACTTCCCCTCTTTCCTTTAACTGGCGTCATTAATGTGTGCCTTCCACCTGAGTCCCCCCCCCCTTTTTTTACGACAATCGCCTCATCTTGCCCGTTCCGAAAGATTGAGTGTGGGAGAGGTGGCAAGTCCTGGTCCTTCGACCTACAAACTTTTTCGTCCTCCTGGCTCTTAAGACCCCCCCCCACGTGTCAGTAGACCCCCTTATAAGAGGCTAATTGGCCCCATCCCGAACCGCAAAACGCTTGAGTAAGGTCCTTTCGGCGCCGCTTGTACAGTTCTGTCCTTACTACTTCGGCGGTCTCGCCACCCGACAGCAATGGGTTTTAGTGCGAGATGGCACATTCCCCTCCCGTTGTATCTAACTCTAGTCCTTTTATGGAACCCACTTTTTCTTCCCTCTTTCTTCCTTTTTTTTTCCCCCCTTACAAGGGTTTGACTGAGAGATTTTCGGCCAGTCCACCAGTTGGGAAACGTCACCTTATTTTTTCAACGCCTCCCCCCAAAATCACCTCTTTTCCATTCCTCTGTCGCGTCCTTGCTCATTGCGTTCCCCTTCCTTTTCCGGTTGATAACAACCGTTTTTCCTTAGGGATCTGCACCCTGTCTCTCGGCACCGATCCTTAAAACTCCACCCCAAACCGTTACATTTTGCGCTGATGGGTTGGTCATTTTCCCTCTCCTTAGAGCTTTTTTATGAGCGCCAGCACGATCCCCCCTACAACGGTTGCGCCCCTTCCTCTTTCTGCTTCTTTCTGATTTACCCCCTTTTACAGTTTCCCCTTATTCCTTACGAACCTGACCTCCCCATGGTGGAAGTCTTTTTATGTCTTTTCCCTCCGCCCGAATGCTCTTCCTGACTTCTGGGGTTTTTCACACTAAGATCCCGACATTTCCCCCAAAAAACTGTCGCTTTTTTTTGCGATGTCTTCTTTTTTTTAACAACCTGGCACGTTGTTTTTTCGCTTTCCTCCGGGTTTTAGCAGCAAGGACGTTAAACCCTGCTTCAAGCCTACTTTTTTTCCCCTACATAGACCCTCTGCATCCCTTTCCTGAAAAGGCCAAACAGGAATTTTTGTGCTTCCGATCGGTGACATAAGGATTATTGATCGAGGCCTTTTCCTTAAGGGGCAGACCTTTCTCCTCTCCCCTGACGTGCTCGCAAAACCATCAACACCTCGCTTCATTCTTTCGTAACCTTTTTTTTGTGCCAAACGCGCGCTAACCTGAAAATTGTTTTTCAAAGTCCGCCTGGAATAACCCCACCACCCTGGGAACGAGTCGATCTTTTCTTTTCTCTCTTTCCCTCCTTTTTTTTTTGGCTCAGACCCTTTTTCAACCCTTGATCGGTGTCCCAATTGTCGTTAGCTCAATTTTTTTTACCTCTGTTAATAGGCGTGTTATCCGCTCTTTTTTCGCATTGCGGTTTTGCTTTTTTGAAGGTTTCGTTGCTTTCATCTCTGAGGGACTTGATCCAGGGTCATGCCTGATGCTCGTCCCGATCCGTCCTAACGCAACAAAAGTCCCCGTCTTTTTTTTTTTCCTGTCCCCTCTGACGCGATGTTCTAAGGTCTTTCCACCCCGACTTTTTTTTTTCCGCAAGGTTTAAAGTGTACTTTTTCCCCCCTTCCAAGAATAGTTCGTCCCTTTTTTTTTAAAAGCCGGCCCCGACCCCAACCACGCCTCTTTTTGCATGGATAGGATGACCTTCGAAATGTCCCCCCAAACAGTTCCATTTCTATTGTGCGAAGAACCTCCCCAGTTGATTGCAATGTTTTTAATGCGAACTTACGTTTCCCTAGAGTCCTAAATCCTTCGCCATTACCAGGCCTCTGGGGACGCTCCCCCCTTGTCTCTTTTTTTTTTTAAGCGGTCCCGCACAATCGTTTCCGCGATCTGACCACTTAACCTCCCCCCCCTTTTTTTCTGCAATGGCCGACCACCCCTTTTTTCTTTTTCCAAGCGCCTCGGTTCCGCCTTCTATGATGGGCGCCCTGTTATCGCACTCATCACCTTCTTGTTTTTTTACTCGCTTTTATAAGGATACCCTCCCAATTGTTTACTATTTTTCTTTTCTTTTACATCGCAGTTTCCTTTTTTTGTAACTGCCAACGATTTCAATTTTCCCTTAGAGGATAAGTCAATCCTCCCCGTAGAAAAAATAGTCCGCCCTTTTTCCACAATCCCCTTCAGTGAGAGCACATGATCGCTTTTCGGAGCTTCCCCCCAACTCTCGTAGCCATTTTCCTTTTCCCCCTTCGCCTTTAGATCCAGCCTCAAGCTTTCACTCAGTCCCCTAAAGCGCTTCCTGTTTCAGTTTTTCGACGTCTTCCAGTGAGCCTGAGGGAATTATCCGTTCCTTTTTCTTAACGTTGTCTTTGGCCCGAGACCTCGCACTTGATTTCCCCTCTCCTTTTTCACTTCTCCCTAACACCCCTCTCCCCCTCCTCCCTTTTGAGCAGTTCTGAGTCAGAGTGGCACCTTTGCTGAGGGCTATCCTGCCCCCCAATTGTCGGCCATGTCCTTTTACGCTTCCGGTCGTGACCTTGTTCAATGGCTTTTTGTTATGAATGATAACTAACCCTTTTTATACCTACGACCACACTCCACCGACTTTCGGTTGTAAACCCTTTTACCGCTTCCTCGTTGCGATTTGTCTATTTATTTCTCCCCCCAGTCGACCAACCTTACCAGACATTCTTGTTTAACGTTTCCTGCCTCCACACTATTAGTTCCGACTTGATAGCTACAGTTCCTCTCCCTCTCTTCCTAATAATTCCTTTTTTTTGTTTTTGCCTTCGGATTAGTCTTCGTCTTCCCAGTTCCCATCATAGGTTGGTCGGAGCCTGAACAAGATCATTTGGACTTGTTTGCTTGCTATTTTTTACTTTTCGTCAATCAAATCCGATTCTTTTCCCGTTAGGTTATCTTCACGCCCCACCCCCTTTCTTTCAAATTTTAGACTAGTGCTCCTGGTTTCCGCTTGTTATCCCCTTTCCCCCTCTGCCTCAAAAACTTTCCTGACTGTTCCTTCTTTTATAAAATGAAGCAGCATTTCGTTAAGAATCCCCAGGATTGCACGAAACCTCATGAGACCCTCTCCTTTTGTCAAAGTCCTTTTTTCTTTCCTGGTCCTTCGCCCTTTTCGGGTTTCCTGAAACCTTTTTCGCTCCCTCCCACTTTTATAGCAACACCCGTTTAAGCGACTCCTTCCACTTATTAAAGCCTTTTTTTCTCCTTAGTCCCCAACGCTAACCCTCCTTGCCAATCTCTTTGGATTTCTTAAGACAGATTTCGCGGACCAATTCCTCGTCGGGAAATAGACGTTTTCATGTTCGTAGCCATTCTTTCTGAATCGGCACCAGGAGCTTTCTTTAATTCTTCCTTCGATTTGCTTATTTGGTGAACCCATCCTTTTCTGCCCTCCTACGCTGGAACCCTTCGGAAACGTTTTCGATTGTCCTATTTCGGCACTTTCTGGCCAAATTTTCCTTGTAACCCCACTATCTCTGACCGCCCCTCAAAATCCCCTTCTAACATTTCTTCGATAAGTTCGTCTCCCTTCGTAAAGCCCTGTTTTCTTGTTTTTCGCTAAACACCATTGGTCTACATCCTCCTCTCCCCGAGCCTTTTCAGAAACCCTTCTTCACCCCTCCCAACCATATTTTTGTGCAATTGACTCATGGTTGTGTGAATTTTTCCTTTTTTTCCCCCCAGAGGAACTATTCTTTTTTTTTTCGAGCCTTTTTAACAGTCAATCCCTAAACCCCCCTTGCGAAGTCCCCTCGCTATTTCGGTTGAGAGATGACACGTTGTTTTTCTATTTCGAGCGAACTCGCCACACTCCCCCTTTCGGCAGCCATTTCATGCCCTACTGACCTAAAGGGTGTACTGTCATGCGTCATCAGATCCCACTTCCCCCCCTTCCCCCCCCACAAACCACCACCCCCCCCCCAAATGTAGTTTTCTTTTTTTCTTTTTTTCCCCACCCTTGTTCTTTTTCTGGCAATATGGTGTCGCATCCAGCTTCCCCCTTTTGAGACTTCTTTAGTTTCCCAGCCTTCTCGGAAAATTTAGTCGCCCCCCCACTCTCCTCCCTTGCTCAAGGCTTCGAAAGGTTTTTTTGCGTTGCTCTCTTTCCGAGAATAAGTGCTATTCTCGACGACTGTTTTAACTGCCCCCTCCCTTTTTTGGTCCCCTTGCCATCACTTCTCCCCATGCCCTCCTTTTCCCTCCACTTTTCGACAATCTAGAAATTCCTTCACAAGCAGTAACCTTGACAAACTCTCCCCTCCCAGCTTACCCGACAATTGTGCTCCCAGAGCCCGGTTTGAAACTACCGCCCAATCCTCCCTTTTTAGTTGTTGTCTGTTGTCTTCTAACCAATTTCGTTCACAGTGATGCGCGCTTGTTCGGCAACTTTTTCTTGCGCTCTATTTTGTCCCCACACCCTCCTTTACTCTTCTTTATGTCCTTCTAGATTTTTTTCCTCGGTGTTTCTTGGACGTGCTTGTGCCCACTCCCCCCTGATTTTTGGGTAAAGGTTACCTAGACCAAATCATCCTCCGCGACCTCTTCCAACGCCCTTTCCTGTCGATTTTTTCCCCGTTCATCATTTCTTCTCCCCCCCCGAGTTCTCCCCTTTCCACGTATTTTTTTTTTCTCATCGTAAAGATTTAGTCTTCCCTGCCGCAGCAGCTTCCCGTCACCCCTTTGTTTCCCGAACTTTTCCTCCCTCCCCCAATACCATTTTCTCTTTGCAACTTTTTGGAAGGAATTCCGTTTCTTACACCTTAACATTTAGGATTTTTGCGCCAGAAAGCTTCCCTGCATTTTCGGAGCGTTTTTTCACTACGTCAAACGGTACGTTTCCCCCCATTCCATACTCCCCGGCCTTCCCTTATCGGGTACCTTTCTCCCCACTTGGTCGAGGGAGTGCAGCGTCCGAAAAAATCATTCCTGGCTTTTGAAAATCCCCCCCAAGTCGCAGGCTCCCCCCCCTTGTGGTGGAGTGGACTGAAATTCCTTGACCTTTTTCCTCAATGGATGGTTATTTTTAGCAAACGAAACCCCCCCGGCTTATTCTGAGCCTTCCCTCCCCTGACATCGAAACCTCCCTTTGATGGCCTTTGGCGTTCCCATCCCTCTCCGTCTCTTTTTTTCTCCTCAAACCCTCTTTTTCATTCCCCTTCCCCTTGCTACTTCTCTGACAAGATCTTTTTTAGTTAGAACCCCGTTCAGCACTCTTGTTTATAATAAGCACCCTACTTGACCCATTGCTTCTGGTGTCCAAAGATCTTCCCCCATACCTTCCATGATTTTCCATTTCCACCCGCACATAAGATGGAAGCCTTCACTCGATTACTCGTAATCCGCTCCCCCTTAGCTTATTTCCTCCTTTTTTCGCTAGCTTTCCGCCGCGTGTCCCTTACCCAATCTCTAACTTGTGGCGATCTCCTTGACAGACCCCCCGACACCCAGGGTTCCCTCTCGTGACCCGGAACTGTTCCCCCATTCCTTCCCATCTCCTCCCCTTCGTTCCTCTTTCGTTTCCTCTTCACCTTGAAGTGCGTCGATATTCATCCAACCTTAATTGTAGCACAGTAGGGACCCTGTGGGCCACCACTGGCATTTTCGTTTTTTTTTTCACATTCCCCAATCACCCCCCCGATGACCTTCTCATCAGGGTCGGGCCTTGAGTTCTTCCAATATTTCCCGCAGGCTCTTTGCCGAGCATTTGTCCGTTCCCTTCCCCTCCCACTCTCCGCCGGCGCACACCCTAGAGTTTTCCTGGGGCATCCGAAGGACGATTCTTCTTTTCTCCTCCCTCCGGTGTTTTTGTTTTGATTGTTTTCCCTTCTTGTTCCCACTCGGGAAAACTCACATGTTTTTTTCTATGCAAGGAACCGGAACAATTTCTTGTCCTGAGTGATACGGGCATCCATACATTTCTGGCTCTGGAGTGTTAAGATTTTCCCCCCAATTCCTTTCATTCCATTTTATTCGGAGGCCTGCGTTTCCCCGATGATCATGTTCCTGCCCGTGAAGTTGGCAACCCCGTTTTGATACTTCCTTCTTATCTTCACAAGGGATATTTCCCCCCCTTCCAGGCTGCATGCCACGTCTTTTTCAGACTGAAACTTGCGCACATCCGCGTGTTCGAAAGGTTTTTCCCTCATCTGTCACTCTGGACCACTGCAATGTCTACGTTCGACGATTTCAGGTAACCCCCCTCTTTAAGAGAGAACCTATTCCGCGGATTCATGTACTAGACCCCCGAGACACCCCCTCCTCCTGAAAAGATTGGAGACGTCTTTCTGGGAGCTCCCTTCGTTAGTTCCTCTTTTTTGAAAACCTTTTTCAGCCATGGCTTTACAGAGTGAACCCTCCCGAATCTTCTAAGCCTTAAACCGTTTGTTCCCCCTCCCTTCTACGCAGGAACCGAACCTTTTTTGTCGATATTGAAGCTCCTGTTTTTTCTGCGGGACAAAACCTCCTTCTGGGTTTCCCCCAAAACCTGAGACTTGCTTGGGTCTCTTGAAACGCCCCCCCCACAATTTTTTACATTTTTCGCGCAGTTCATTTTTTCAAGACGTTCCCCCGGTTTTTTTTTTTGTTTTTTTCTCCAACTTGGAGTTTTTTTTTCCCCCCTCATTAAAGATAAGAGTAGGTAACCCCTCTTCCTTCCCCTCCCCCCCCCCACCAATTTTGCTGCCACTTGGTCTAATGGGTTGGATGTTTCCTGGAATAGCTTACCAGTCTTTTTTCTTTTTTCGAGTCTTTTGCGTTATCTCCCCTCCTGTTGTGGTTCGAGTACCCCTTACATTCCTTGGGTATGTTATTGTTCTTGTATGAATTCCCCGTTTGAGAGTTCGGCGTCATTCCCCAATCCTCCACAAATGTTACTCTTTTTCGGGTAAACATCCTCACATTTTCGAACGTTTTTCTTACTTTCGCAGTTTCCTTCCCGCCCTTGCCCACCCCATGTCGTTTTGGCGGTATTTGTTTTGAAAAAACCCTTTTTCCCGCTGACTTCCCCCTATGAGGGTCTCACTGAAGGTTTTCCTTTTCCTCCTAAGTGAGTGCGGGTAACCCCCGTCGGTGTTTCAAGCATCTCGAAAATACCAGAGAGGCCTCTTCCTGAAGGTAACATCCCTCCTTTTTTTGTTGTTCTTTTTTTAGTTTTCGTCCCCCTTTCCTAGTAGATCGGAATTTCTGACTCTCTCCGGAAAAGGACTGGGCCTAGGGGCCCACTTATCGACCTGTCCCCCTACTGGCAGCAAAATTCCCCACGCAACCTTTCAAACATCGCTCCCCTTTCATACCTCCTCCCCCAGCGTTTGTTGTCCAAAAATTCTCGAAGATTCAAGTTTCCCAATTGATGCCGAACAAGCTCCCTTGTGACCTCCGCGCAATGTTCTTTCCCGTTTTTTGTTTTTTTTGAGATTCACAACCTGATTAGTTAACCAGTCCGCGTTTTTTCCCCCCTTTTAGTGTATAGTCTGGATATTTTTGTCCCCTCTGTTACTAGGAGTTTTTGACCTACGATGTCGAATGGTGCTTTGGGGGGAGATTGAGGGCACTTTTTTCCATCTTGGTCTGGCCAGGTTCCCCCCCCTCTCCCCGTGAATCCGGTCTGCCTCCCTCTTTGATCCTGAGCAACTTAACCAAAAAAACTTTCTGTGCGTTGAAGCCCGTCTCTATTTTGAGGTTTTTGCTTTCCAGGCTTCCCCTCCCTCTTTGTTCTCCTTTTAAGCTTCCTATGAGATAATAGCCGCGTAATTCCAAGAAGCCTCCGCACAAAAATCATTTTTTTTTTCCATGTCGTGTCTTTCTTCAACTTATCTTCTCCCAAAAATCGCCATTCCGATGTTTAACTTGTTGCCATCTGGAATTCTTCACTTTTTAGACCAATATTGTCCCCTCTCTTCCCTGAAGAATCTCCCATACTCCAACCTTGATGGGTTTCTTTTTTCTGCCTACACCTTTGTATTGTGGCTTCGGAAGAAGTCACGAAAAAAATCTTTCCCTTTTTGTTCCTCTACACTTCACCCCCCCTTCCCAATTCCCCCCCCACATGGCATTCCCCCCGACTTTTTTGGTGGGAAACAATCGGTAGCTCGATATTAATGATGGTCCACATTGTTATCGCAAAACCCTCCCCAATTTCTGTCAGCAGTCTTCCTGCACACGTTGGACCCGACTGTTTAAGCTGATGATTTGTGTACAATAACAGACTGTTCTCGTGTTCCGAACCGATTTTTCCCAGTGAATGCCCGATTTCCAGAAAAAATATTTGCCCCTGTTCCATTTAGCATACCCCCTTTTTTCTTCTCTTTTTGGTTGGCCCAAGCGTGCGATTCTAAAATGGATCTTTTGTGCCCGCCTTTCTGTCGAAATGACGTTTTTCCGATCCCCTCTGAGACCTCCTTTTTCCAACGCTGCCCTTTCCTTACATCCCCTCTTCCGTTTTTATCGTTGCCTCCACCTTTTCCCTCATATTCCTTCCGAGCTTGAACAACGTGTGTGTCGAGATTCCGCCGCCGCTCTCCCCCTTTTCCCAGGTTTTTTTCCTTGACAAACCCTATTCAAAGTCGAAAACTCGCACTCCGCGTGTCCCCCAATTAGGGGCAGGCTTTCGTCCCTTTCCCATCCTTTTTTCCCCCGGGCTATTACGCCTTTCTTTTTTCTGATTTTTTTCTTTGTGCCAAATTTGGCATTGGAGGAAATATGTAACCCGGATGGACTCGTTCATAAGGTTCCTTCCTTTCCTGGCGTTTATCAGTACATTCTTCTATTGAGTTTTGGGCAACTTCGCCCGGCAACCCTACCCTCACCCATGCGATTTTCCCTTCGCCCCCACCATAGGAGTTCCCGCGTGCTCCTCTGACGACACACATACCGCTCCTCACATCCTGTTTTTTTTTCTAGTATTTTTTTTTCCTAAGGTCAAACACACAAAAACAGGCGCGATAAACTTGACTGTCACCTACGCTCCCGAATTCAGTCTGTTCTTCTAGTTTTCTTCCCGGGTAAAAATCACTCCTTTTTCCTTCGTTTACTCTTTCCCCCCCGAAGATTTCAAAGGATTATTGCCTGTTTCCACTTTTAGACTAATGGTTTGGCAATAGGGAAAGTTTCCAGGTCAGACGACCTTCTGGCAGTAAAATGCAGGCCTTTTAATTTCCCTTTTGGCAGGCATCGGCCCCTCTTGAACATCGTGACTGCGAAAAGTTTTAGCGTGGTTTTTGACTTTTGGAAGTTCTGATTGAGACCTTTCCACTTGTATTGGTTTCGCGGCCCCAGCAGATTCATATTTTATACTCCAGCGCGTTTCTCCTGACAATATTTGTCCCGGCTTGTCCTCCCTAATTTTCCCCTGAGAAACTACAAAGCTTTTTCCAGGAGCACTGCGCTTGAAGCTAGTCTGCAAGAGGAGGGCGGCCTCTCCCCCTGGAGTCGGACATTCTTTCTTTTTGCCTCGTGCCCCCTGTAGTAATGTCTTGCGCCACTTCCGTATTTTTTTTCCCCCCCCTTAGGTTCGGTTCTACTCTTTGAAAAAGGATTTTCACTCTTCTCCCCCGCCTTCTTTGAGGCCAGTGAAAAAGCCTTTTTGGAAACCAGTAGTTTGCTTTTTTGTTCCCCCCCTTCAAATCATTAAAACCCCAGCTTGTCGCTTGTTACCATTTGCCAGTATCCCCCCCCCCTTCTTTTTACAGCCGGTGTGATTTCGGTTTTTGATAACCTTTAGAACAATCCATTCACTCTATGAGATATTCAAACTAGCTTAACCCCCCAAAAAATATTTTATAGTTGTGATCAGTGATGGTCACTTTTCCGCCCCAATCTTTTCCTTCCTGATTGTTTTCGCCCATCCAAAAACCGGTGGCTCTTAATTTCTTTTTGTATGATTCCTTCCCTTGGACTGAAAAAGGTTATGCGTTTCTTTCTATTTGAATTCCCGTACCCCCAACTTTTTTGAACTCCCTCGTTATGGTCCAATCCTGCCCCTTTCGTTAAATGTTCATTGAACTTGATTGTATCAATTCCTGCCCAAAAAACCAATGTCGATGATTTTGATGCCTGAAAAACAATTGGGATTGTTCTCGTTCTGAGTTTTTATCAGCTAGAAACTTACTTAACCCAATTGGTTCAGCGGATTGGGAACAGAATGCTAATCTCCCATCGCGACTCCCCCCCTCGATAAAGGGATTCCCAAGATTTTTTTTCCCGTGTTTTGATAGATCTGCTGCTTGTGAGGATGATTTGAGCGAAACTTTCCACATGGACAAGCGGGTCTGCCTCAATATCCCAAATCTTCCGGTACTCCTACCAATTTTTCACGAGCGCTTTCCATACGACTATTTTCCCCGCTTTGAAAACCTATTCGAAGCGACAAACTTTGACGACCAGGAGCCCCCTTCCTTTCAATGTTCCTTCCCCTCTCATTTTTCCTCTTGTTGTGAAACCCACCCTTCTTTCCCTTCAACGTTATGCGCCCCCTTTAGGAACAATTTCTTTTTCTCTCGATATTTTTTCCAACTTCCTCTTTGATGAGCTCGATGTGTTCGCCTTTGGTTGTTTTCCGGCTATTTTTCCCTCGCCCCTACCTGCCCTCACGGGACTCGTCAACCCCGGAGCTCGATGCGATCGAGAAACCCCTCCAAACCCTTTTTCAGACTTTCGCAACTGCTTTCGTTCGATGTTCTACAGGACCACACCAGTCTTGTTCCGGGTAAAGGACTTGTTTTTTGATACCCCCCCCCTCCTATTGACGCGTTCACCTTTTTCCCCCTTTTTGTTCAAAGTCCCTTTCCCTCAAAGATTTTGGCATGGTAGTGATGGGAGGTCCATTCACAGGCCTCCAACCCAGTTTCCTCATTCTTTGAATCCAGAAAAACTCCCCCCTTTGCCATCATACTTTAGTGGGCCTCCTCACTACGAACTCATACCCCTTTTTGGCCAGCCAGCCCTCAAGTCGGAGGGGGGGCACTGCTTCACCTTTTTCTGATACCGGCCCCCCCCCCCCTACCCAAAACTCCTCTTTGCCGTTCTTTCCCTTACACCTCGTGCACACCCTTTTTTGTGGAGTGGCCCAAGCGCCTTGTCCCAGCTCTCATGGCTTGCCTGATGGGCTTTCCCTTTACTGCACAACATTCCCCCCCGGCTTTACCGCGGCTTTGCTCACCCCTGAGACTTTTACCCCATTTTCTTCCTCCCAGTAGTTTTCGTTTTGCGCCCCTCTTTTTTCACGGCCTATCCCCTCGATATCTACCCCCCCTTTTACAGGTCAGAGTAGAAATCCATCCCTTTAATCCTTTTCTTTTTCAATCCTAAGAATAGACTTTGCTTAAATTGAAGGGTGCCGCTCTTGCCCAATAACTTTCTTCCCCTTCCAGCTCCGGTCCGCCCCTCTTCAGCTCCCCTCAATCTCGTTGCACGGCAAACCCTTAGCTCGGGTCTTCGAGCTTTAAGAAGTGAAAGTCTCGACTCGGCGGAACCTTTGTTTTCTTCTGATTGCCAATGACTTCTCCCTCGGCCCCCTAACCCCCTTTTCTTTTTTCCCCTCTTACTAAAGACACCGAATTTGATCAAGCGTTAAAATTCCCGAAGGCGGCCACTTGCCAAATTTTCCATTTTCCCGGAAATCTTCAGTAACGGCTCGGCCCTTTTTTTTAACCAGCCTTTTTGAAGTTGATGTCAAATTTCTCCACCCAAGTAATTGCCTGCCAGTAATTGACCTCAGGTGTCCGGCAGTCCACTTTTTTAAAAAGCGGAAACGACTTCCGTCATTCCTTGTTTGGATTTTGCTAGCGGCCCAGAGCACTAAGACTCACAAATACTATTCACCTAGAGATGTTTTTCAGGCGCCCTCACGTCCGTTTCAGCTTTTTTTCCCATCTAGAAGAAGACAGCTCTTTCCACGTTGTGTGTTTGATCGATGTTTCTTTCCAAAGGCTCTTTTAACTTCATGAAGACTGAACCTTGAATGGGAATTGCTGAGATTTCCTTGTAGGGACTCTCCCCGCAGCGGGTCTTAAGATTTCAACCTCCAAGTCCGGTGACCCGGACGTTCAATTTGTTGCCCCTCTCTAATTCCCTCAACGGGTCCACCATTTTCACAGGGTTGTACTCCCCTTGCTCCCCCAGGAACGTTGTAAATTTTTCCCCCCCAAAGCATCTTTCCCAGGCAGAACCCTACCTCCCCTAGTGACCTCCGAACTTTCCCGACCGTTTTTTCTTTTAGGTCGGAACCTGTTGGACCACCTGAGTACGGAGATGGAGTACACCACACTGATCCTCAGGTTTTCAGTTCCCTTTGCGACTCTAAAACTAAGCGATCTATCGAAGGAAATTTTTCCCCCGCGCTATGCGGCACGATACCCCCGCCTCCGCCCAAGCCTTGCTTCTTCTGTATTAGATAGGCTTTATTTCCCTTCAGGCTGTGCAGCTTGCTTTCGCCATTAATCCCATGGCGACCAAGGACTTCTATTTTTTTCAGCGATTCACCCCCTTCCCTGAATCCCAGACAGTTAGATTGTTCTGGCACCCCAGCTGCCTACTTTCCTCCTATGGGCCGCCTGGAAAAAGGACTGTAGAATGAGCTATACTTTCGGCTTCACCACCGTTAGTTCCGTCTTTTCCCCGCCCTCACCTTCTCATGGCCTCCTTGACTGGAACACTCCCCCCACCCACATGACAAATTCGATCCGGGCCGACTTTTTTTTCAAGGACGATTTTCCCCCTCCAGTGATGTTACTCATTGCCTTTAGTATGATCAAACACCCTTTTCTCCCATAATTCCTCCCCTTAGAAAGCACTTGAATTTCCCACCCACCCACTTCTTTTTGGGCGGCCATTGCGCCCGATTGTGTGGAGTGGAGCCTTTTCTTCCACTGCTTTTTTCGCCGCTTTTTAAAACCCCGGTTTCCCAGCCTCGCCTTAGTGGCTTTTTTCCGAGGTTTAAAACCGCATTCCCCTCGATGATGAGCTTTCCTCAAATTTCCGAAAGGTTTCCTTTCATGGCCGCGTTTGCCCCCCTTCCCTTCTCACCGTTTGGTCCTCTTCCTGAAGGTTCCTCAAGATTAAACTTTCCCCACCACCGGTTCGTAATGTTTGCGGGTTATTTATTGTTTTGATATGTCCAACCCAATGGTCACGGATTTTTTGTGTCCTTGGGGTTTCTCGAAGGACGAAATACTTTTACCCTGTCCCCTTTTCTGGCAGGTTTCAAGATTTTCGTCACATAGAGCAAACCCCCTCTAAAAAGCCCCAGGTCAGTTGTGATTTGCCTCTCTTTTTACTCGTATATTCTTTCTATTCAAGTCCGGTTGGTTTTGCCCTTCCTGCACTGACCTCCGAAGACCCGCACCCCCCAAGTCAGACCCCCCCCTTAGCGTGAAATTCATTCCCCCCCTCTCGAGCTTTTTTCCAAATATTTTCGCCTCTAACGAAACACGACCCTTACACTTTGCCCTGAAGCGCAATTGTTCTTATTTTCTCCTCCTCTGTTGTTGTTATTATTTCTACCCTGCTGTTCCCATCTGCTTCTCGAAAAACCCGTTAGAAGGCATCTCTTTGGTCCCCCACTAGTGGATGAATTGCTCGCCTCTGCTGGTCGCTTTGGCGCGGTTCCTTCTCCTTAACTGAGTTTCGTTTTGTAGACATACCCCCCCTTTGCTCATAGTACAGATACGCTGAATACCCCCCCCTCGTCTGTGGAGCGGTCCCGAGGTTTTAGATATTCTTTCACCCTGACTGTCTTTTCGCACGGAAAATCTTTTTAGTTTTTCTGTCCAGCCCTCCCCTCGCAGAAGTTCAACTCTTGTGCCCCCCAAAAAAGGCATCGCCCCCTACAATTTTTTTGGCTCGTTAGAGTCCCCCTCTTCTTCAGGCAGGCTCCTTTTCTTCCTGCCCCATTCAGTTAGAACTCAAAAACCTTCCCCACTTTCTATTTACCTTTTCTTGTAGAACCAATTAGACACCTGCCCCAACCCCATTTACAAACGGACCAGACCTTCATCCAGCATCTGACCCACGGCCAGAGGCTCAACGCCCCTTCCTTTCCGTTCAGACTCCTCATATAACCTCGTTTCTTGTGCCGATTCCCCTCCCATCCAAGTAGCGGCCGCAACTTTTTCTTTGTTGGTGTTCTTCCGCGCAGTTTCCCTCATCCTCTCCTAGCTTTTCAGATGTCGCCAAATTTTGTTATCGCCCCCCACACAGCCAGGCGTTACTTCATCGACCGCCACTTTTTTTTTTCTAGACCCCGACTTTCGAGTGGGATTTTAGTTGTGCGTTTCCATAAGCATAGTCTCGTTATTTTACGAACGATTTTTTAACTGCTTTTCAGTATAATTCTTCCCCCCACCGTTACCTGTTATGACCCCCTGTTACAAAGTCTTTCAAAAATACCTCCCGGCGTGTAGAGGCTAAATGATGTCAGTCATAACTCCCTTTGCTGTGCCCATTTCAGCTTTCCGCTTTGCTCTCGATCGACCTTCTCTCCCTCATCATTTGCCTTTCGGTCGTGCAGCGATACTGCTCGCGGTGCATACGGCCTTCGGACTCTATCCTTTTTTTAATTATGTTTCCCCCGGTCGTCCCTGGAGTCCCCCTTTCCTCAGAGCTATAGCCGCTACCATAGACCTAGTGCCCGGCGCCCCCCCCCCCCCGCCCCGCCATATAGTTTGGAGCGTTTTTTCGTTTGTTTCCTCTTTCTTTCATTCGTCGTAAACCTGACTAGGCGGCCTTTCCCTTTAATTTTTCGAAAAAGCATCCGAACTCCGGCCGGACCTGTGGGCCCCCATCTCCTTGGTCCTGTTGAGGGCACCCTGATTACAGTAAGTATTTTTCCAGTCATCTAAGGGTCTTCCTTGAAGGGCTTTGAAAAAGCTCCCTAATCCCCCCCGCCCCAGGATTTCCACTCCGTTTTGTGCCCCTAATTTTTTGACGCCCCCCAAAACCAGTATTAAATGCCGCTGTCCTTACAAAACTTTCGTTTCACTTTTTTTCATTTTACGCAGTTTCCTCCCATGTAACCCCAGTTGTTGTTTTTTTTTAGAGATGGTTCTTCGGACAAATCGGAACTTGGTCGCGAATGCCATGCTTGATGAACAATCTCTGGACATTCGGGTTACTCTTTCAATCGTATCCCAATTTGTCCTTCTTTCTGGTTCTCCCTTTACCCAATTCCTTTACCCTGTCTATTTTTTCACCCTAATGGTTGAAGCCTGATAATTTTTCAACTTGAACTGCCCTGGCCCCTTCGTTTGACTAAGATGCCTGTGTCACTAAAGTTTCACCGGGCCGCCTTCCTCGATTTGAACCCGCTACCTCCCATGACAAATTTCGCTTGTTGGCTCTTTTTTACCGTCTTGCCTGACGTCTATGGAACAACCCCCCAGGTTACTTGAGCCCCTTTTGAATTACTGATATCCCCCACGTTGCACGAGCTATTTTCGAATCGACTTCCCAGCATTGGCTTCATTAATTCCCTCCAAACGATAAACCTTACCTTCCTCAGCGTGTCTCAGGATCCGTCTCGATTTGCCGTTTTTTTTCTTAAATCAGGGCTGTTCATTTCCGGCCTCGACAGCAAGCCTGTTTTCGAGCTGCACCGTTGTGGTTCTGCACGTCGCTGATTATTAAACCCTCCCTTTTTTGGAACAGTTCTTTTACTCCTGCCTGTTAAAAAGGAAGTATTCGTAGTTGCTGGCGGTCCTGTTCCCAAAAGTTTTTTTTTTTTCCCCCCAAGATCTCTCTGAGACAACGACCTCAATCCACTCCACCGTGTCGGCTTCGGATCCCTTTTCCTTACAGAATTGTTTTTATGTTTTTCGAGTACCCATTGGCGCCACCTTCCCCCTTCTTTTAAATTTAGAGACGTAAACTCATTTCAACTACCCACACAAAATACCATTCCCGACTTGTCTGTTTTTTTCTGTATCGCCCAGAGGACCCTTGGTGATTATCGCGTCTCCCCCATACTGGATCAGGTCCCCTCGCTGCTGGGGATGTTCTTCTTCTTGCTGAACAATTTCCCCCAGTTCGTCTAGCCTCCTTTACTCGGTGGCTCTGTTTCTGGCGCCCACAAAGTGTGTATCCCTGGACTGAAAGTTTACCAGACTTCCCCCTCCCCCAAACAACACCTGCTGATCTTTTTGTGACTGGTTTTTTAAAAAAAGTTTCGGACGGATTTGAGTCTGTAGACCGCTCCTGAGAAAGTCTTCTTCCCCGCGAACCCCCTCCGGGCTTTTTGTTTCCAGCCTCTAAACACTCTTCCCGAGTCCAAATCGCCGGTTAGTAAATTTTTATTTTGCCACGAGCCCTCCGGATGTTCTTCTTTGATGAACATGTTGCCCCCTTTCCTAAGGTCGGGCTATTGAAACAATTCTACCTGCCCTAGGTTTTCCCGACAAGTCGAACCCCTCGCGCTAATACCAAGCATAGAAACCGTTGTGCCAAAAAACTTCCCGACACGAAGTTTGAGCCCCGCTTTCCCCAATTTTCCG
>Ga0179591_1293630_pt1 | contig 18058 bp, 20 predicted proteins | sample CZOMad2_1_08_16f_FD_182891 | JGI IMG/M metagenome (GOLD analysis project Ga0179591, IMG submission 182891) | Vadose zone soil fungal communities from Angelo Coast Range Reserve, California, USA - CZOMad2_1_08_16fungal (PacBio error correction) | ecosystem: Environmental > Terrestrial > Soil >... | reverse complement strand
ATAGGAGCCCCCGCATTACTTCTTTTTTTTCTATTTTGGCTGGCTCTTTTTTGGTAGCTTCCCCTTTGTTGCGCACAAAACAACCTTTTCCCCAGAGGTTCTCCTCCCACGTGACATTCCAACTTTCTTCTTGAATGGGGATCTTTTTTCTTTTGAGTTTGCTAGCCCTTCCGATTGGCGTTTTATTTTGGTTTTTTTCAAAGTTTTTTCTCCCCTCGTGTTCGTCCCCTATGAAGTTGTCACTCCCTGACGCCAGGCACCAAAGCCCTACTCCACCGAATCCCCAACCTCGAGGACTCTCCCGTCACCTAATATCCCCCCTGCGTCAAAGCCTCCCCCGAACCCGGGATTGGGATTTTAAACCCCATTGAACCCCGTTCTGCGTTTGTGCTACCCAGCCCTCGTCAGTCTGTGACCGCGATAAGGGCTTGCTGACCCCCCGGTATTATTAGGTTTCCCCCCCGGTGCCCCCATAAGATTCTAGTCTTTTTTACATCCCAGGTGGATTCCCGATCGACCCCCCGACTCCTTTCCCGCGGAGAAGGTTGTTTCCCTTCCCACGTTTTTCCCCTCCTGGCGACTAACGCACGTCTAGCATTCATACAGAGGACATTTCCTTCCTTTCGGAGGACCCCAAACGCTTTCCTGCCTTCGATGGAGGAGTTCCTCTTTTTTAATCCGTAGCCCAGTGCCACTCCGAATTGCAGCTGCGACCCGAGCGTTTGACCCTTGGTGGTTTGTTTTCAGCGATATTGCAGCCCTGTTTTGTTAGGCCTTCCTCCCACCCCATCCGAGTCCAGTTAACCCAGGAAAAAATCCCTTTCCTTTTTTCAGCTTCCCTCCGTTGCCTCGGTCTAACACGACTTTTTTCCTCTAGTTCCACCTTCATACGTCCTATGCGTGGTGCCGACCTTGGGCGAACCTTTGCCCCCTCACGATCCACATAGGAGTGTGCTCCTCATCCCCCCTTCCTAGCCGCGGCACTTGCGACTTCGGGAAGGTTGGCCCAAGAGCTTGTCGGCATTGGATTTCAAATCTGTCAGTCCCCCTCCCCGATTTGCCCTTACTAGTCATTTGATGTTTGAGGTGGTACTCGCCATCTGGACGATATACGACGAGTACCCCCCCCCCCCCCCCCCCCCCCCCCCCCCCCCCCCCAACCACCCCCAACCCCCCCCCCCCAACCCCTGTTCAACAAATCCCTTCTCTGGTACCCCGCCCTTCTTTACGTTTGAACGCTCTTCCCCCTCGCGTAGCTTACCAGAGTAAAAGAGCACTCCCCCCAAGTCCCTCCCATCCACGTGACCGTCGTAGGAGTAAAGTAGGCATGTCCGTACCCTTCCGATCGCACTTCTTTTTTGTCTTCAACGTTTTCCCTTTCTGAACAGTCTTTCCGGTTTCACGTCGAGCTTAGCCGGAGTGATTCTTGCGTTGCGCGTTTTCTTTTGGCCTTCCGTCGGCCGTCAGCCTTGTTCGTCTCCCTAGACCACGACCGCCTGTGGTTTTAAGTAAAGTCCGAGCCAATCTCTGTCCTTTTTTTTTCCTAAGTTATATCGGAGCTTCCCCGCTAGTAAGAGTGTTTTAGTTGGACTCTTTTGTTGGCCCCCTCTAGGCGCTCCCCCCCTTCATCGTAAGTCGCTCCTGCAGCAGGTCGAGTCTCTTGGCGGCAACCCCTGATAATCTTCTTTCCCCCGTCCCGTTGCCGCGAGGGACATCATGTCACCCCCGGTTCAGGAAATGGACATACGTTTCCCCCCCCCCTGTTGACATACGGTTTTTCCCCGGGATTCCATATCGTTCCTCCGACCACTTTGCCAGAAAGTCGCGTTTCTCTTCCCGATTTGTGATTAAAATCTAGGTAGATTTTTTTTTCTGGGACTTTCTTTGCCTGCTCTACTCCTGCGATGCAACGTCTTTGGTCAGCGTTGACTTCCCCTTTTTTCCAGATTTCTGACTCAACCTTTTCGTAGAGATCAGGATCGCATCCGATTCCCCCCCCCCCTATCACAAGCGGTTGCCCTTCCCCTCCGATTCGTTTTGCTGCACCTCCATTGAGTTCCCAGTAATCCGCCGACGCCCCTTTATCCAAATGTCAAAAGGATGCCTTATGTCTCCCCCTATTTTGTACGTATGCTCCCCAAGAATGGTTTGCACGGACCGCACCCGAAGAGTGCAAGAAAATTCCTTCCCACTGGTTGGAAGATGTCTCTTAGTCCCGATTTGTCACTTCCCCTGTATTGGCGGGATTTGAATAAATTATCTCTAGGAGAGGTCTCTCTGCTTATTCTCTTTTTTCCACTATCATTTCTCACCTGTTTTACCTAGTGGACCTATGGTTCCCCAGCGTTCCCTTTTTCTTAAAAAGAGGTCCCCCCCCTTGTCCAGATGCGCTTGCAAAGTTTTCGAGGCGGCTTTCGCACTTCCAGGAATCTTTGTTAAGAAGGATCTTCCTCCAACTCCCCTCTCTCCTTCACTTTTAGTAACCCCTTCCCCTCTTTCGGAGTTTCTCGCCTTTACTTGGCACCCAAAGGGCGAAGTTTCTTTGAGCTTTTTCCCAAACTATTTATAGACTCAGATAGCCTCTAGACCTCATTTTCCCTTCCCCCCTGCCGGATATACCTCTCTTCATTGAGTGTTTTTTCTTCAGTTCCGTTAGATCGCTTTCTCCTTTCGTCCCTCCGTTATCGACCCTCGCGGTCAACCGACCATGCTCGTCCCCCCGAGTCTTTTTTTTCTTGCCGTTTAAAGTCGTTGGCCCGCTCGCTCTTGCTAGAAGGGCTCCTCATACGTTTTTCCCCCCCTTAAGTGATCGTCTGCCCACTGACCGACTGATACTACAGTCGAAGGAACCGTAGTAGAGGATCTGTTCTGTTAACGTTATATTCTCGCGGGCTGCCGGTGTGAGCTTGGTTACTTTTAGTCCCTCTACTAGCAGCCCACTTTTTTCGAATCCAGTTTGAAATGCAGTTCCTTCGCAACTCCCTTGACTCCGGTCCCGATCGAGTGTTTTTCTGGAATAGTCTTGCATCTCAGTTCGTTCCCTTTTCTTCACCATTGAAATGTTTCCGACGACTTCCGAAGTAAACTTCGTTCCGCTGACGTAGGCATGATCTTCCGAAAAGGCCTTTCTTTTACTGTCCCCATTCCCCCCCCGGTGATGACCAAGTCCCTCGTCATTCTCCTCTACTTTCTTCAATCCAGACTCGACACACCGAAAACCTGCCGGGAGATCCGTCTGTACGAATTGGTGAGAGAGGTATTCCTAGTTCAGCCTTTCTTAGTACTTTATCCTGTGGAGAATTGTCCGACGTTGATACAGCAGGGCTTTGTCTTTTTCCCTTTCCCTTGTTGCCCTCGATCAGCCTTCCCTTTTCCTCATCTCTTCTAATCCCCCTCCTTTTTTGTGTTGATTCTGATATGATCCCGAGCGATGATAGGAACATGGTTCGCCAAACGCCCGTGTGGAGCAGCGTTTTTTCTTTAACCAACTCCTTCTTTTCCGTATAAAGTACCGCGACATTCTGATAGAGTAACCTTCGCATTTCCTTTTTCCTACGCTCGAGCTCACGTTGCAACCCCTAGGTGGTGCGGCTTATTCTTCCTTTATGGCATTCCTGTTCCGATGAGCACGGCATTAGTGGTTTTTTCCCTTGACTTTTTTGCTTTTCTTTTTCCTTTACTTTCTGGACTACGCCCCGTTTCTCCCAAAAGTCACGAAGTTCCTTGTCTTTCCTTAGTAGACAGTGACCTTTCCTGGATTGGCCGACGTGCAACTGAGGACTTTTACCCCCTTCCAGTCATCTTTTTTTTGCTCCGTTTTCCGTCCCTCCCCTGCCCCCAGACGTATTCTTTTGTGCCCTTCTTCGACATTGTGCACAGAAACGCTAAAAGGCAGCCAAGCGTCCTATCCACATGTCGGAAGAGCCTGTTATCTCCTTCGTGTTCTCATTGTTCGGGCAGGATCTCCTTTTTCGGGGGAGCCTCTTTCGCCCTCTTCTTTGGCCACCTAATTTCCATGACTAGCCGGCCTTCCCGAGCATGTCGAGCAGGTACCAGCAGGTGTTGGTTTTTTGACTATCCTCGCCTCGCGCCGGCCCAAGAACCTGGCTATAAACGTTCCTCGGCTTCTTGGCTCTTGACCCTTCAGGTCGGCTTCCCTCTAAGTGGTCAAGTTTCAACGGTACTTTCTTTTGACCTCGCTTTTTGTCACCTGATTCCCTCTCCGAGCCCGCCTCCCTTGAAATCTTTCCTTCCTCCATTTTCTCCCCCCCGGAATTTTTTCGACCTGCTGAACCCTTGCAGAAGTCCTGATTCCACCTTATCTTTCTCATCTCCTTTGTACTTTGCCTCTCCGGCCCTTGAAGATGAAGCGTTTTTCTACTCCTTCTCTGGCTCCCCTGTCTTCCGGCTTCAAAAGGTCTCCGGTAAGTATATTCAAACTGTCCGTTTTCCCCGGTCCTTCCGATTCCCTCCTCTGAGATCGGGGAGGCACCTCACTTCCCCCCTGACCCTTGAACGGTATCCCTTTTCGATCACTCTCACTGCAAGGGTTTCTGTGCTTGCCTTCCCACAGATTTCCCGTCCTTTATTTCCCTCTCTGTTGTTGGATCGCATCCCTGTCACCCCGGGTATACCTACCTCGGAAGCCACGAAGATTTTTCGGGTTTCTGCGGAGTATCGGTAGTACGTGCGCCAGTGCGGTTGCAATTCCCCAATCCCCCTTTTTCCCTGGTCTTTTCCCCGATTCCAGGGGATATTCGCTAGGTTGCTCGTTTTTTTGTAGCTGTGTAGAAACGGGTTCTACCTGCCGTAACTCCGGTCACCGTGCACCCGGTCCGCCTCGCGGCCTTTTCTCGTCCTCCCTCAATTCTCCATCGCGACACATTGGGACTCTCATCCACGATAGGGAACCCACGACCCTTGCTCTTGTGCTTGACTCGGATTTTGCGCCCCAGCCCACACGTCTCCTGTTTTTTTAGAGCTGCCCCTGCGCCAAAGGGGTTACTTATTTTCTTTTTCTCCCCTGTTCCCCAACGTTAACCTTCAATCGCTCCTGATATCCTTCGGACGAAGTACTTATTCCCGTCTTTTGCTTTCTTTTACTCACAAGCAGACGCCCTCCGCTTCAGAGTCATCCCCTCCTCCCTCCCTCTGTGACCTATTCTTTCCCCCTCTCGAAGATCCTCCCCCCGGCGACCCCGCCTTCACCTAGATTCTAGATTTTTCATTGGCCTCCACGAACTTGCTTCGGTGCTTCGAGAGTCCTCCCGACCCCCTGTTTCCGGCTTCCTTGTTTAAAGAACCTCTGAAGCTCGAAGAGTTCCAGTTACGAGATTTCTCTCTCTCCCCTAAACTTCTTTTTCCTCCCATTAGGTTGTCAACCCCCCTTCTGTCCCTCCTCTTTCCGGACCTTCCCTCATGGAGGACCCTCCCCAGTGGATTGTCTGGCCTGGCTAAGGTGAATTTTTTTTTTTTTCTTTTGTCATCGGCGTCCGCGTTTACATAGAAACTCTTTCGTCTATTGTTCCTTCCGCGGAGGTTCCAAAGATGCTTTTGGACCACATAGTGCCCTGAGAGCATTTTTTCACCTTTCTTTTAGTCATTTCCTTGCGCCATCCCCGACCCTCGCTTTGTGGACCCCCTTCACTACCCTTTGCGTTCCCTTTTCCTCTCGTCCTTTTGGAGCGGCTGCCGTCCAATACGGCCGCCTTTCTTTTCAAGCTTCGGTCGCGGCTATGTGGCCCGTCACTGTCGTTCGTATTTCTTGATGTTCGTAAAGATCGACGGGTTGCGTTCCTCTCGGCCTTCCCCTGTGGCTAAGTGTCTTTTTTGTTTTCCCTTCTGAAAACTTTGACGGCTTTTTTAAGCAGCTACCCTACCCTTTGTATGTCTTCTGAATTTTCGAGATAGATTCCTTCTCTCTCCTCGGAGCAATCTCTTTTGAACCTCATTGGCCGGTCCTGTATGCCAGATACGACCCCCTTGAAAAAAGATTTTTTTCCTCCTCCCTCACGGTCTCCCGCGGAGGAACCTGCTGTAAAGGATTTCTATTGATGTCCCTTCTGTTCCTCGCAACTAGTATAAGATGCGTACCGGCTCGGTGTGTCCCTAAATTTTTCGTTTCCCCGTGTAGGCCCCTCGTCGCGATCCTTCCGAGATTCCTTTTGCTTTTCTTTTTTGATGTCCGCCTACTCGTCGCTTCGACGTTTTTCTTGCTCAGCAGAGGCTTGTTGGACAACCCTTCCGTCTCCATTCTCTTCGTTTTGTGACGACGATATAGGCGGTGAGTTTCTCTGGCTTTGATTCGGTGGATAAGGGGTGGAGAAGAGGCTGAGGTCGATTTTCCCCTGGATTTTCTTCGATTCCGACCCCTGACTCCACACACCAATAAAAGCAAGATTTGAGCGCCCCTCTCCCCTCCTTCCCCTTTCCCCAGGACCGCAGTTGAATTTTCATAGTCCCCCCCCTGAGTCACCAGTTTGCGTCTCCCTGATGTGCCCACAAACCGGCCTTTTTGTTCAAACTCCGAAGCCCTGTCGCCCCCTCAGATCTATCTACCTACTCAATTTGTTGTTTTGTCGAGGAGATCCTAGGATCCCCCTTTTCGGATCTTTCGGAGAGGGTTTGTTCGGGACACACACTGTTCTCACCACCAAACTGGGACCCGAGGGTATGAAACATTCCTCTCCTTCCCACGCGTTGATGTAATGGGGGAAGCTGAGGAGGAGAGGTGTATGCTCTCAGCGATGGCGTGCTGGTGTTGTTACCCTTCCTGGGTCTCCTTTTTATTTCTGTTGCAGTTGGCCCATCGTCCTTCCCAATCACATGCTTAACCCCTCCTTCCTTCCCCCCCCTCCCCCCCTCCCCCCCCCATACAGTTCCCCCCCCCAATTCTGATAAACGATGAGTTTTCGTGATATTGTTATCCGCCCAGCTCCCCCGTTTTCCCGGCTAGACGTCGCACTCTTTACGCTTCCTTCCCATCGTTCCTCTATCCATGGGAACGTCGGAAAACCCGGACCTCTGGTAATCAAGCCCCGCGAGCTTGTTCTCTTTTTCCCGACTGGCCTGCTTCCCCCACCTCTCTAGTAATCCTTCAAGATAGGTGCAAACCCCATTGGGCTTCCTTGCGGAAACTCCCAGTTTCCCCCATCTCCCCCCATTTCTCTGCTCTTTCATAGATTTCGGCGGACAATCGTTTCTAGGTCCCTGTTAATCCGTACTCCTTCCTTATGACCGCCTCGAAATTGAGAAGTGCTTTCTTTCACCCGAGTCCATCAGCGAAAAGGTCAGTCCTCCTCTCTGCAGCGGGTTAGGCTCGGCTTCTTACCTCCACCCAATTTCCTCTTCCCTTTGGAACTTCCCCCCCCAAGACCACTAGAGCCCTGCGGGCCAGATCTGTTTTTTAAAATCGAGCGTGACGCTAGCCCTCAACAAGCATCGTGTCTGTCCGACAGTTTGTTCTTAGAGTCCCCTCCGCTGCCATACGATCCCTCACTCCTGTGTCTTCTCCCCGCTTTCCACCAGTCTGAAGCCACTTGCCGAAGTTTAGGTTCCTTTTGCCCCTCTCTCTTCAGTGGAGACATGGAATTCTCTCCGCGCCAGATGACAACCGTCTTTCTTGTTTGTCGCCAAGAATCTTTTACTCCTCCCCGCCTCCCTGTCTGGAACACACCCTCCGCCCGTTTTTTTCTCGCTCTCGCCGGCCGTTAAGAGCCGTGCTCGTCATTCCCAGCTTCGAGAACTCTTTCCCCCCCCCTGAAACGACATCCAAGTACACTTTAGCATGACAAGTATTCGTTCCTGTCCCTCCGCCGCCTGTTGTTTGTTCAATAGTCTCCCCCCGACATTTCCTTTTACTTCCGTCTATTCCCAGCTCGATGTTCCTCTCGGTCCTCACTCCTTTCTTGTTGTAAGGTACAATTTTTGAAGAATTTTCCTCTGACCGACGAAAGAAAGGTTTTTTTTTCCCTTCCCGTCGCTCCAGTAGTAGAGTTTTGTGTATCTCTTACCTCTTCCTAGCGCCCGAATCTCAATGGGATTTTGGCTTTGTTTTTGATGTTCTTTGTCCCTGGAATCATGTATTGTCTTTCGTGGCCTCCCTTCCCCTGAGTTCCCCTTCTGACTCGAAGCAGTTTCGGAACCCGCTCCCTTTCGGCACTCCGGGAGATAAGGAGTCTTTACGGTCCCTTTGCCGGAGAATTCCCTGAGGGCAAAATCATTCTTCTACAATTTAGACCCCTCCCCCAAACTTGTAACGAGTTCCCGCTCTCTCCCCCCCCTTTCAAGCCCTTCTCAGTCGTATTGGCACATTAAAGATTGTTGATGACCCCGTAGACCTACCGCTGAGTTCTTCTGATTGCTTGGCTGTTGGAAGCTTCTCCTCATGCGTTCATCTCTGTCGGCCGAGGAGTGATCGTCAGGTTAAATTGTTCGTCACCCCTGCCCGCCTCCTCAGTCGACTGACACGAGGCCTCCTCTGATTTCCACTAATTTGTTAAGACCCTTGCCCCTCGTGACTGACCTACACTGTCTTTGTTCCCTTCATTCCCTCCGACTTCGTCCCCTGCAACACAGAACAACTTCTTCGCCTAGAGGTAGATTCCCGCTTTGTTTGATGTCGCTCACCAACGACCAAGCAATTACCCCCCCCTCATCTCGTAGCGGTCCCCAACCAGTACCCCCATGCCCCAGGTGGCCAGTTGTAGAGTCGTAGATAACTAAAGGGTGCCTGTCGGGGGCCTTCGTTGAATACAGTCCATTAAGGGCTTTCTGGTCCATCAGGTTCCTTAGAGAGATTTCTCGAAAGCACCCTTTCCCATGGGTAGGTTTACTTTGCACACCCCCGTTCCTTCTTCCTGAACAAAGCTGATAGTTCGAGGCCCTATCTCGGCCGTGACCGCCAGGCTTTTCCCCCCTGAGTCGGCGCAGCATTCGGATCAATTCCTCCTGATCCCCCCCCTTACTTGTCGTACATCCCCTCCCCCCCTTTAGAGGTAGTACCCTTTTCCTCTTTCTCCTTTTGCCCTTTACCCCTGGGTTTTCTACCCCCCCGGTGAAGTCACCCCTGACCTCTTTTTTTTGACTTACTCAGGATCGCCGTTCTTCCGGCCGGAAGAGCTCCCGGCTCCTCTTTTTCCTTCTGGTTTCTACGGCCTCTGCACTTGTTTGCGGAGCGAGCCTTTCTTCTTTTCCCTTCTCCTTCTCTGGAGCTCAGATCGTACTCTCTTCCCCCCGCGCGATCCAGGTTGCATCTTGTCCGTTTGGCCCCCTTTATTTCTGTCTTTGCCCGACACTCGAAAAGAGAAGGATAAGTCCATGACCGAAGCTTTTCTCGCATTAAGTAGTTTTCGGCGTTTGGTCCTCTTCGCTAAGGTTCGTTCTATGCTTAGGGGCTGGATGCCCCGGTTCTTATTGTATGATTTTTTCTCCTGCCTCCTCGCAGCAGTTTTTTCCCGAAGAAGCGTTAATGGTCCGTCACGGAGGACCTTCCAACTTATCAGTGCATATCACTTTCACGATCAGGATGTCGCCACCCATGTTGCCTCTTCCTGCCCCTTCCCTTTTTTTCCCGCGTCAGAATAGGATAAAGATACCCCCCGGCGCCTGCCGCTGTTCTCAGAGTACTGATCCCTGAGGACTGATTGCTTCCGGTCAAGTTCCATATTCCCCATTCTCCTTCGTTGCTCCGCCTAAAGGTCATCGCCATTGCTAGCAAAACAGACCCCTTGCGTCATCTTCTCATTACCTCGTGCGCTTAGTGCTTCTCTGAAGGTAGTTACTTTTCTCAGTCTTACTCAGTATCTTTCCCTCCAGCTGATAACAGGGGTTTTTTTTAGGTGGCAAATCGGAGCCTCTCCTTTAATTCTTTTACAGTTGTTGTTTGCCTTTCTCCCTGCCGTTTCAATCGATCAATCACTCCCTGTGTTAGGTCCTTGTCGGAGGACCCCTACTTCTTCCATCTTTTCCCCAGTACGCCCGACCTTTATGCAATAACCGGAACTTTTTCATGGTAAAGAAGATCGCTCTGGTGGTTGTTGTGAGCAGGGCTGAACCTCTCTTTAGCCGGTTTTTGGATGGTTGACTCACGTGACGTGGCCCGCCTAATTTTATAAGTATGGATCAGCTCTTCCCCCCCTTAAAGGCTCCGTGTACTGCGTACGAGCTTTTTCCGAGTTTAAGGGCCTTTGTTCCCCCTTCCCCCGAGTGATTATTAGGAAATAATAGCCTCACACAATCTTTTGTCGTCTTCTTGATCCTTGATGCCTTGGAACCCCATCAGGTCTGAAATTCTTTTCTCTCTGTCTTCCTCCCCTATGAGACCCTTCTCCCCCCGCTCCCCGTCATCACGAGCAGATATCCCCCCCGATCTAGCATCTCAAGCGCCTTTCAATAATTCATGCTTTTCTTAATAGAGTTCTTTCAGTCAGGCACTTTTTTGGGAGATTTTTTTCCTTAACGAGCGAGTCGGCCAAGAATCTTTTCCATTGGCCTAGAGGATGTTCCTATCTTTCGCGCTTGTACGCATGATTTCTTTCAGTAGAGGACTAAGAGAAAGCCCTCTTCGCGTCCCGCGAAGGAAGTATGTCATAGAAGACGAGCGGATCGGGACATTCCCCTGCCTTTACTGGCATCTCAGGAAATCTTTGGAGAAAGGGAATTACCCGTCTCCGCTCACCTGGAGGACATTCATTCCCCTATACTTCCCCCGCCGAACCCCTTTCCCCGATTGTGACAGACACACGGAGTAGTGTGGGTTGTATTTTGATTCCCGACTAACCCCAGGCATGATCCTTCCTTCTCACAAGCTTCTTGATTACGGACATGTCCCCATATATTCCAGATCTTATATTCTCAGACTCCGGTAGATTTGTCCCGTTTCTTCCCCAGCTTTTTCCCCCCCCCATTAATGGATACCCATTGCTCGAGGTAAGACTACTGATCCCTCCCTCGCCGAGCGAATGGGCAGGAAACCCTCAGACCCCGACCTTGCCTTTCGCGCTCTAAGACGCGGGCCCATTCCCCCCAATGTCACTTTTGGTTTTGACCTTGCGGTCCTTTATCCCCGTCTTCCTGTGTGGATAGTCCTTTAAAAATCGGCATCGACGCGACGTTTTCCACACACCTTATCCCTTTTGCTGGGATGGCGGCCCTCGTAGGAGGCTTTCGTTAAGAAGCCCTCTTTCCCTGTGTCCCATCCAAAGACTTTTTTTCAGTGCGTCCTTTCCCCTTAGGTGAGTCCGCTGATTTTTGCTCGCAGTGCTTTCTCTTTTTTTCCTCCATGGATGAGACAGTACTATCCACTCTTTACCCCTCTGGAGGTCTGAAGCAGCCTTCGGAGTATGTTCCGTCCCCTCACCCCCCGACCCTCGAATACTGCTGACCTGACCTCTGTGTCATCCAAGTTTTCTTTACGACAGACTCTTCTGCTGGTTAGGTAGATTAGAGGCGCTCCGCCTTTTTTTCATGTCTACTTTTCTGGGGGCCCGTCATGTGGGGACTGAGATGACTTTTTTTCCCCTGGCTTTCCTTTTTCCTACCCGGCGATTCCCTCCCAGCCGAGTTCTCCCGGTCGGACCTATCGTCCGGATTTTTTCTTTTCTAGTAGACTTACTCGCCGTTTCTGACATAGAATTCCCTTAAAAGGAACGTCCCCGAACGCGACTACCCGATCAGATGAGGCGAGTTCCTGCTTTCTCTTTCCCGTCTTTTTGAAGTTTCTTCCCCCCCCCCCGGGCACCGGGCGTTAGGGACGTTCCTTTTTCCCCCCGAAAACCCTTTACGTCAGGGTTCAAGGACCCTCGCTGCTCGGCTTCCTTTCACTCACGCTTATCTCGACTTCCCCTCCCGTCCCATCCCTCTGTGGCAGACCCATTCTTCTTTTCCGCCCCCCTCCTTGGGATAGTGGGCTAGAATTTTAGGATGCTCCAGACGTCTGGAGCTTTCTCTTCCCTCTAGCTGGGAATGCTAGCAGGTTTTCCTCTTTCAAGGCCGTTTCCCCCCTCCTCGAAGCCTTCTGATTTGATGTTTCCCCCCTGACCGCGTGTTGATGTTCCCGCTTCGGCGACAACATAGTGATAACTTCCGATGGCAAATCTTCGCGTCAGATTTACAGAGCCCCTTTTACTCTGGTGCCACCTTCCCCCCACTTCGCCTTCCCTTACTGTAGGATGTTTTTTTTCTGCAGACTTCTTCTCGATTTTGGTGTCCCCCACCTTTCGGCCGCTTGCCACTGTGGCTGGCACCTCCTGCCGTAGACTTATGTCTTTGCCCGTCTCTTTTAAGCTGGGGCTATACGAGCCGTTTGAATCCACCTTTGACAGTTTCTTTTTGCCCCCCTTTCCACACGGAGAGGTGAAGTTGATGTACCTCCTACTCCCCCTTTTCGTATGTCTGGCCCTTTTTCTCTGATAGTCTGCGTCTTTTATCGCCCGCTGGCGCAAGCTGTCGAGATTTCAGTCTTTTTATCTAAGCCTCCTCTGGTACCCCCTCGTGGCTGGTAAGAACTTAACATTGAGATCTCCCTCTTCACTTCTCTCTTTTCTTCAAGGCTTAGAAAGGATGTCCTGTCCATGTCCCACCGATTTTTTGCGACCGCGCGGTGTCCGTCGTAGCCCATTTCTTAAAAACGATTTGTCCTTCCCCCATTCATGCCTTTTCCCTCCCCCTTCCAGCGAGAAGATTTAAGCTTCCCGTAGCTTCTCGCATCTCTCATTCAAGAGGTTTTGCTTTATCCCCTCGTCTTCTGCTTCGTTGACGCCGAGAGTTTTCTTCTTTTCTTTCGTGGTGGTCTTTCGGGAATGGACTTTTTTTTTAGAGAGTGAGTAGATCCAACCTGCCCTCCCTACGACTTGACTCCTGGGACCAACACCAAATCAAAGAAAAGGCTGAGCTCGCCTCCAAGCTCCCCCCTTCCCCCACAAGCGACCCCCTATTAGGTAGTGTCCTGCTAGTAATCGTTGACCCTCTTTCCGTGTGTTTTCCGCCTTTTTGCCCTAAAAAACCCTCCGCCCCCTCTCACCACCGCCGGCCTGCCTAGAAGAGGTACTATATTTTCTCATCCTCCGTTGTGTTTTGCGCTCTTCCTGCACGCCTTAGACCCCCGGATTTTTTGTACGTGGCGTCCTGGGTGGTCGGGTCCCCAACCGGGAGCAACCCAAAACGGTTTACTATTTTTCCTCCCGATTACGCGCAGCAACCAAGCAGGCTGGTAATGGGGTCTTTTGGGGACGTTTTAGTTTGTCTCGCAGCGCTTTTTTTGACCCTTTTTTGGTCGTTTTGTTTCGTCGCTTCAAGTTGGGGTTTTTCTTACCTCCTCTCCAGGCCTCCCCCCGACCTTAAAGATCCCCACACGCACTCGGACGCCTTCCCCCGTTCTTCTTAACGACGCGGGCGCCGCGAATTGGGGAGCCGCCCAGGAGACCCGTATTGCTTTGCTCTATTCGTTCAGTATTCGGCTTTCCATCGGCGTCTATCTTAAAGGATTTAAACACCATTCCCCCTTCCTAGGTCCCTTCCCCTCCGCCTCGATTTGTCAAGAATGATAAGACGGAGATCGCTACTTTCCCGGATGACTCTTCTTGCTCTGAAACGCGGGGCCAGAGGGAGACATCTTTGACTAGATCCTTTTCAAGAGCGCTAAGGGCTTTTTTCCAATTGCACAGCAGGTTTAACGACCCCGGATCGGTGTTGAATTCCTAACACGTCTGTGCCCTGCAAGAATTGAGCCGCCCTTCCTCCTAACTCCCCTAATACGATCATCCTTTTCCCAAGGTCAGCCGAAGTACCTTCCCCTAGGGTTTTGTTAGGGAACGCCCCCCAATGCCGCTTCACTTTTGGAACAGGCCACAACCATTTTTTTCCCCTTTTCTCGTAATTCTTCGAAGAGCTGCTAGTTCCCCCTGGTGAGTCCTTGCTGTCGCACCGCCCAACTCCTACTTCCTTTCCCCCTGGTTTTTTACAGACCAGCCGTTCCCTCCGCCCTTCCCCCGCTCCACAACTCATCCTCATCCGTCTTTCGGCAGTCTCAACCTGTGAGCAGTTTTTTACCTTTTGAGCAGGGTATGGCCTTTTTTCCCCCTCTTTTTTCCCATTGCCTCAGCTGAAGGCCGCTTGCAATTCCTCCGGAACTCCCTTATGTTGTCTCCGCATCGGACCAGAATATCCATCTTGTTCCGTTCGAAACCCAAATAAAGACATTTCTCTGTCCCTATTGCCTGGTCGAGATCCCTTTCGAGTCCTTCCAAGAGCCCGAGCTATCCCAGTCCTACCTCCCATGGTCAGTTTTTTTGAGTCGTTTGCAGGCCACTCCCTTATTTCGTCCAGTCTCCTCCCCCTGTTTTCTTTCGTCAACGACCGTCAGTTCCACCCGAGAAGCCAGGTTCGTACGTCTAGCTGCGCAGTCCTTCTCCTGAGGATCTGCTGCTCCTAGTTTCCTCCTTTTTCCGGGTAACGTCTTTTTCTCAGGTTTCTCGGACCGCGACCCATTTACCGCCTTTTTCCCGGCCGAACCTCTCACCATTCCCGAGGCGTTCTCGAGGTATACGTCTTTGATCAGACCCGGCATCTCATCGTTATTATTTAAGGTCTTGATTTAGTCCGCGTAGGAGTCGGTCCGTTTCATTCCTGCTCCTTCCCCTATGAATGTAGGCTTTTTTGCGCGATTGGATGCCGACCGTCTCTCTCGGCGTCTTGAATTCCTTTGCGTTCTCCAAGCCGTTCCCAATTCGGCTTTCCCCGCGCCCAGAAACCCCTTTGACACTTTTAGCGGGCTGAGCCTCCTCTTCCATCCCCCCCCCTCCTGCACTTTCTTCCGTGGCGAGACTTTATGAACTGAGTACCCCCGGTCGTGTTTCTCGTTGCGATTTTTGATCGAAGCTCTACCCCCTCCTACTCTTGAAGGTTCAGGTACGAAGTGATCTCGTAGGTTTCTCCCCTCTTGCCTCCGCACATATCGGAATCCGCTTTTTCCTCCCCCTCATCTGGGAAGGACTTTCTTAGGGGAGCACCCTCCCCACTTCTTTTCCACTACTAGCGCGGGACCTTCCCACCGTCCACGGGTCTCTGATTACGATCCCCTGATTTGCGATTCTCTACCACAAAAGACAGCCTTGGCCATCCCCTGACGATAGGTAATCGTTCAAGTCCAACGCGGTACAGTTCTTTCGTCTAAAGGCGATTGCATGTTCTGGGGTTTCCTGTTTCCTCCCCATTCGCAGTGGCGCCTTTTAACATCTCTCCCTACCTATTCCTCTTTTTCCCAGTCTAAGTATTTCCTCACTTTCCGACTTGACTTCGCTTGGACCCAATCTTCCCCGTCGCCTCCACATAGAAGCGGGACGGCTGCGGGACCCGAGCTCGTCCCTTTTTTTTGGCGTCTCCTCGGAATACCATTTTCGAAGTATAGAAACCTCCCCCCTCCCCCTCTCCTTCCTACGTTAGTAAAGAATACGGGAGACTGCTTCCCGTTGCTTCCATTCCCAAATTGCTGTACCTTTGCCTTCTGACGTCGAAGTCTCGCACGAGAAATGAATTTCATCGAGCACCGTTCATACCGACCCCTTCCTTCCGTGAGGTTCCTTCTTCCTGGTCGGGCCTTCGTATTCTTCCTTCCGTTTTTTCGGCAGCGCCATATTGTACCGCTAGACCCTGGACCCGACCCTGCTTCCCCAATGTTTGATTTGCCAGTTGATGTGTCTCTTCGCCGACCATCGACTCCCAATCGGATGTCCTAATAACGATATCGCGCCCTTACTTAGTCTCCCCTTTACGCGTCGTCGCACTAATCTTGTCCCTTGTATATGCTGCGGCGGTTGCTGAATTTTCTGCTTGGTTTAGCCTCTTTTTTCCGTTCGCCTCTCTTAGAAGGAAGTTGGGATCAACCTGTCTTTTGCCCATTTTTCCCCCCAGGAAGGAATCCATCAGGAATCGCTTTCCCCGCTAACTGCGGTTTCAGCTAAGGATGTCTCCAGTTCCAGTGGACTGCCCACCCTTCCTTGGAAGCCCTCCCCTTCATCGCCTCCCGTCCCCGGCGGTCCCTTTTAGTAGTTTTTTCTGAATTTTTCCCCTCCCCAGACGTAGATGGCCGTTCCCCAGTGCAAGTTCTTTCCCCCCACTTTTCTCCTTCGACCGGCTCATCGAAATTTCCTGCCAACTGCTAGACAACCCCTCCCCCCAAATTCTTTTTTTAGCCGCCCCCCTCTAAGGTTCAGTGGGTCGCGGTGGTAGTGCTCCTGCAGGCCGTCGGTTATCCTCTGTTGAAGTGTTGTCCTCCTCCAAGCTGCTCAGGGCGTGATGGTCTTTCTTCACAGGGGCCATCGAGTAGGGGATCATCTCTTCTTCTTCCTCCCCTTTTTTTTTTTAGCGAGCCGACTCCGATGGGAAAAGGTTCCCTCTATCACCGCACGTGGCGCCCCTGTTTTAGGTCCCCCCTTCCTTCTTCTCCTTTCTCCCTTGTGCTCGCCCTCCCGTTCTGCGGAATTTTTTCCTTCCCCCCGCCGGATTTCGCACTTTTTAGTTGTGCGGTTTCGTAGCAGGGCTTTTCCTTCCCCCTTGTCTGATGAGAACGTTTCTAATGCCGTTTGACCGCAGCCCCCCCTTCTACGCTCTAGACGCGTGTCCTACACGCGACGGCGGTCTCGAGGCGCGCCTCGGTCTTTGGCCGGCCGATTGTCCCCCCCCCCGGAAAGGACATACTTCTTTTCCACTCCTTTATCTTTCCTACTCTGCTGGTGGACCTTGAAATGCCCCGACGGTATTTAAAAACGGTTTTGTCTTCTTCCCGGCTTCTTAATCAGTCGTTTCACTGCACCCCGTCGCAGCTCCCACCGTATCAAGGAGCGACGCGTACTCTCGAATTCCTTCGCCTTCTCTGTCCCGGGTCCTTCTTCCCCCCTTATATTGGGTAGATACTGGAAACTCTCTAGTGGACCACCATGCCGCAACCTTTATCCCTTGGGAGCCCTGGTCTCGCGGAACGCAGAGGGTGCCCAGCTGGCGCCCCCTTAACGGCCTCTCAAGAGCCAAACTGAAGTCTGCGTACCTCCCCCCAGCGTCCCTGCTCTGACTCGCGCTGGACCTGCCTTTCTTCTGTCGGCGATTTCTCCTTCTCAGGCTGGAGGTACGTCACCTGATCCCTTGCCCTTTTTTCCTTTCAACAGAGTGACCGTCCCCTTACGCTTGGACGGATTTCGTTTTTTGTTGCTGGCGACTTGAACCGGTTCCTCCCGCATTCCTTCTCAAGATCTGCGATAGATTCAGGTTGAGATTTCCTATTTCCTGGTCCCCAGCGTCTGCCGCTCGGTAGTTCCCGTCGTTAAAAAAAGTTTGCGAGTTTTACGTTCCTTAGGTTTTTCTCTCTTCTCCTGAGTTTAACGCCGCGCAGAGCGACGAACGGGAGGCACCCCACACTTTTGGTAGGGTTCACTAGTACTCTCACCTGCTACAATTGGTTCTATTTACCCCCCTGCTTTTGGTGGGTCCTTGTTTTTTCTTTTGCGCCTCGGTCCCAACGGGATCGCCTCTTTCTCCGAGGTGGGCGGGTGTTCTTCCCTTGATCTTTCGGCGGATGTTTACCGCTTGTCTTGAACGCAGTCTCCCAGGTCTTCCAACGATGCGGTGATTTGAGGCGAAGGGTGTCATCCCCCCTCTTTGCAGTTTTTTTCTCGCCCTCTGTAGAACTTGCTCGAGAAGAGAATCCTGTCTGCAGCGCAGGAGGAGATCTTCCTCCGCACACTCCCCTCGCAAGCCACGGTACGATTTTCCCCCTGCTCGGTCTCCCCACCCGAAGTGCTGAGGTATGAAGAGGATTTAGCAGCCCCCCCTCACTAACCACCGAAAATGTTTTTGGAGTTGCCTTTGAGATGGCCCCCAATGGCATCTTAAAGGGGCAATGACCTGTCTGACTTAATAGATTATATACTTTGCTGGCCGCAAAGAGCTTGTAATCCCTTCTTTCTCGTATCACGAGCGAGCCCCATTTTCCTCGAGCCCCTAAGAGTCTCACACGACCAAACTGCTACCTAGCCCACTCTGACCCTGTACTGTCCCACGAGAGCCC
>Ga0179591_1288305_pt1 | contig 18058 bp, 21 predicted proteins | sample CZOMad2_1_08_16f_FD_182891 | JGI IMG/M metagenome (GOLD analysis project Ga0179591, IMG submission 182891) | Vadose zone soil fungal communities from Angelo Coast Range Reserve, California, USA - CZOMad2_1_08_16fungal (PacBio error correction) | ecosystem: Environmental > Terrestrial > Soil >... | reverse complement strand
TTTCCCTTGTTTGAATGTTTTAGCACAATCTCCCACAGGGAGAGTACACAAAGGATTATTCGAGAAGCTCAAGACGTTTTTATTGAGAGGCTGTCTTATTTTCTTACCAAATGCAGGCAGACTCCTCCTACAGTTCCTTGGATCCCCCTTCCCATCAAAATTTTTCTGTACTTTTACGTATGAGTAACCCTTCTTGCCCCCTGAAAATAATCTGGAAAGTCATACCCTTTGAACCCAGTCCTGAAACGGCAGCTTCTTCCCCCGTATCGCCCCGATTTGACCCCCTTTTTCCCCCTAAGTCTACGACTTCCAGTTCCTCCCCCTTTATCCTTTTTGAAAACCCTTGTCGGCCCGATAGGTCCTGCAATCGATTCCCTCAGCTGACCTTGCTTTTTGCTTTTTTCGTTCGACTTCCTTACACTCACCTGCAAAATTTAACCTGAGTCTTGGCCGTTCCCTGACCCATTTCTTACCCCTTTTTATAGTGCGATCCCGCAGAAAACCTTCCTCCGAACCCCCTCGGCACTTTTTCCCCCCCACTTTCCCCCCCTGTCCTTCCTACCTCTGGCCTTGGTGACTGATTTACTTGACTTAACCTCCTTGTCATCCTCCATTCCCACACCGTCCCTTTAACCGTGTATAACCCCTTGTGCTTCCCCTCCCGACCTTTTTTCATCCTTTGAATGTTTTAAAGTTCCCACCCACCCGCATTCCCGCTTTATGGAAGTCACTCAAGACATCTCCTTTCAGTCGTCCAGCTACCCCCCTCCAACGGCAAGGCCGCGTCTTCTCCCTCTAAAATTGCTTTCCCCCTAACCTTCAACTTTCAAAAACGAAGGGTTGCTTCAGGAGTCCTTACATTCGTGGCCGGTCCCCTTCCTGGTGGCTTTTTCACTGCTTTGCCTTCAAACCCTCTTTGTGAGGTTCTTCCCCCAAGCGGTTCGCCTTCTCTTCCCCGATCATGTTGTGCATTTTCTGTCCCAACCCCTTTTGTCTTTCTTGGTTGAGTCGTCTTTCCCCCCCCCGCGGCCCCAATCAGCTGTAGTGTCCTCGTTCTCTGTTGTCCCCCCCCGTACTTGAAAAACGGATTTAGTCGTTCCCAGAAATCACCTCCGGCTTCCCTCCCCCGCCGCCCCCTTTTCCCTGACCAATCAACGTATGCGCAGGAAACACATTCCCCATTACCCTCTCACGTGGGTTGATCTTATTTATATTGGCCCTAGACCCCCCCCTCCCCCTCGAAGGGGATCCAGAACCATGAGGCGATCCATTTCGCGCCGATCTAGACTATCCCTGTGCTACGCTACCGGGTTTACTCCCCGTCCTATAGTACCTCTTTTTTGATGCATTTTTGTTTTTTTACCCTCTCTCTGACGCCTCTTTACAACGATGTGTTTCAAATTTACCTCTTTCATTGGTGTCTTCCCTGTCCCTCGCCCCCCGAAAAGCAGTCCCCTTTTTCCCCTCCCGTCGTGATCAAAACTCCATTCTTCTCTCCTCTAGTGGTCTTTTGGCATACAGTTGTTTCCTCACCTACAATTTCCGTCCTTCCCTCCTTTTGCCCGGGGCCCCCTGCTCCTTCTCCAAACCGAAACCTGGTATTCTTTTAACGCAGGAAGCCGCCCCCCAGTCGTCTTCCTTTTCTTAGACGATTCGCGAACTACACTCTCCTCGAGGAACTTTTGGTATTGGCCTAGTAACAACCAGGAATAGGCTTCTTCCTAAAAATTTTGGAGTCTTCCCCTGCAATCAATCATTATTGCCTCGTTCTAGATGCGTCTCAAATCTGCGCTTTCCCCCCAAGCTTCACTCTGTTTTTTTCTTCCCAAAGTCAAGCCCTCTCTCCAGTTCAAGGAACCTTTCCCCTACTCTTTCACCTCTGGTGTTTAGGTATTTTGTGCGTAGACTCCTCCCCTTCTGCGAACTCAGCCCTCCCTTGCCCGAACCGCCGCCGCCATTTTCCCTTGTCTCCCTTACTGTCAGTCCAGGAACTAAAGTAACCCTTTCGCGTCCCCTATTTTTTTTTAGTTCCAGTTTCAGGCACGGTTCTCTGTTAAAAAGTGCCCCCGTCTTCTTTCTAGACAGGCCATTCCTTCACAACCCCCCCCCCCCTAGAAAGCTCAATCTTGTTTTTTTCCCGGGATTTGGCTCTCCATTTCCCGAAAAGCTTCTCCCCTCTGGTTCATGAGTTTCGGTATTTCTTTTTATAGATCACCTCCCCCTTAGAAAATCCCGCTGATTTGGGAGATGCAAGTTCGTCCCACCTAAGTCTTCCCCCCGACTTCAAACCTGTGAGGACATGAACTTCCCTAAAAAGCCATACATAATTTCTTCCTGGAAGAACCCCCAAGACTTTGCGGGCCCTGCCTAGGACCCATGGAACTTACTTCTCTTTTTGCAAGTTCTTTGATAGATTCTCGCTCCACATTTTTATGCGACCCCCCGTCGGCCTCCTTGAAGCCCCGAGCCCATGGTATATGCCACACTCCCATCGTTTAGTGATTTCCGCCGTTCAGCCTTCTCTCCCCCTTTTGTTAAGCGGCAACTTCGCTTTTTTTAGCCGCGTTGGCGCATGATGATAGAATTTTATTTTTTTCTATGGTTACCAAACGGCCCCTGCTCCCCACGGTTGTTACGGCTTTTGTTTTCAGCCCCGTTTTTTATCTATGCCGTGACCACAATTCGTGCGTCCTTTTTTTGGAAACTGATGCGGCCCCCCCTACATTTCCGAATCCTGTTCCTAAGGCCCACGAGGAGACCGGGCCATTTATTCTTTTTCCTACTTTTCCCCCACTTCTTCTCGATAAAGTATTTCGGTTTGAACCAGCGCGGAGTGCGAACGCCCCTCTTATAGGTTTTCATTGCGCCCCCTTCCCAGGGTTCCATCGATCAAGGGGTTTCCCCCGAAAGCGATGCCCCTGTTCCCGCCCGTCGCCCCCCCCCCCCCAATCCAGCTGGCCGCCCTTGTCTCAAGCAAAAATTGTTCCTTACGATTTCTTTTTTCTTCGTATTTCTTTCCCAGGCCTCTCCTGCTTTTGAAAAGTTTCGACGCCAGCCTTCTCTTTCCTCAAGCTGTGCCTCTCGAACAGGTGGCGTGGCTCTGTGCATTTCCCTAGCCGCCCGGTTGCATATTGCTAGTGCCAACCATTTATTTTTCTCTTCCTTTTGAACCAACCGCCTTTTTAGAGCCAACAGAGTACATTAGAGTTTTTCTGCTTTTTGCAGGATGCAGTCTCTTCCAAACATTTTTTCACCTCAGCTCGGCAGCACGACCCCCTGTCCTCCTTGTTCTCAACATAATCCCCGAGGACCTCGTGACTAATTTTCTGACATTCATGACTTCCAATCCCATGCGCGGCTCGTTTCTTTCATGCCGAGCATTGTTCGCCGATTTTCCACTAGTGACGGATGTCCCCCTCCAGACCTCCCACCAAAACGGGACCGTCCTCTCTTTTTTTGAAACGCTTCTATTGTTCATGGTCACTTTCAAAGAGATTGCTTTTTAAAGACAGCCCCGGCGTTTTCTTCCCTAATTAAAAACTCATCTATTTCTAGGCACGACTCTGCTTTTCCTCGGCAAGCCCCAGCTTTTCTCCCAATCCCCCCGAAATCCGGAATTTGTCATATCTTCTCCCCGACCTCTGACCGTTCTCGATTCTCCCATAAATTTGGCGTCTCCCCTCTTTCACGACGAATCTGCCAGCTTAGGCCCCACGATCTGTTTATTGGAAGTGATCCTTTTCTTTAGCATCCTTGCCTTCTCCTCTCCCACGGTACGTGCCCGCACCCTGCATGAGCTTGTTCTCAACAAAACTAGTACCTTTTGACGTACCTCCTTTTTTCCGAGTGTCAACTTTTTTCCAGAATAGGACTTTTTTGCCAGACCGCCCCCCCCATTTACGTTTCTCCCCCCTTTGCCAAGTAGTTTTAATTTCACTGCGTGTGAGACCCCCCCCAAACCAGAGATTTACCTTCATCCGCTCCCCCCCCAAGTTTCTCTTTTAACCTATCCCTAGATCCGGCTTAACATTCCAGACTTCAGAGTTGATGTCTTACTTCTAGCCTTTTCTCAATCGCCAATTTCCTCTCCTTCCCTAAACACTTCTCTGCGTTTTTAATGTGAATTTTTCCGACATGGTTAGTGGATGTTTACAGTACACCCCTCGCCTGGCGATTATGAATAAAAGCTACCCCCTCTTATGTCGCTACGACTCTGAAATTTTTCCCCTTTTCAAAAGCCTGACTCTCTCAATTCGTTTCGATATTCTCCCCTTTTTCTAGCCTATAAACAAATCGTTTTCCCCCGATTTCCTGATGCAACGCTCCCCCCCCAGGAGCGTGTCTTAGCTCATACCACCTTTTTGCAGAGGTACTCTCACACTGATCTCCCTCGGAAATGGTTTTCCTACCCTCTCTTTAAAAGGTGAACGAGCTACTCCAACTTATCTTTAAGCCGAAGCTCCAAGACCGGCAGGCCCGGTCGTTCAAAGAAGTTCTTAGTACGCATTGTCGTAGGAATTAGTGATTAATGATGTTTTCCTTGCAAAATTAGATCACATATTTATTCTACTTATCCCTAAGATGTGGTTTTTTGTTTCCCCATTTTTTATTCGTGCAGATCCTGAAAAGTTCTGATTCGTATCTTCTCTTTTGACATGGCTTCCCTCCGTTGAGAAGGTACCCCTTGTGTATCGTTCCTCTTTCACCCATGTCTTCCCCATTTCCCCTTTTGAAGTTAATGCTGGGTCCTCTTTGGGGGACGTTTTCGTGGGGAATGCTTGGTAGGTTTTTCTTCTCTTTGCCACTCTGCCTCAGCTGCATTAAAGGGCCTGAGCTTCCCCCTCCCCCGGTTAAACAAATTTGCTTGGCGACTTCCTGAAAATTAGGAACCCCATCCCCTGCGTTTCTTTTTTTTTTTTTTTGCTTCTTCTTCCCCCCCCTGAATCAGTAGAGTCCTGTTGTTCCCCCCCCCATGTTAGCGACTGTTCCCTTCTCCCTTCTGTTTTGTGAGGCTTCACTTCTGAACCTGGATTCCCTCCCTTTTCAGGGAATGTAAATTTCCTTTGCTTTCGTCCCCCTGAGTTTTCCTCTCTTCCTGCTGAGCCGTAACAGGCCCCCGATGTCGTGGAAGCCCCAAGTAGACTTCCCATTATGTGTAATTTTTTTCCCCTTTCGACTCCCCTCTATTCTCCCTCCTTCGCCTTTTTTCCTAAAGAAAGTTTTTCTCTCTCCCCTCACTCCAGATTGATTGATAAAATCAACGGGCCCCCAACCCCTCGTTGTTGTTGTTGAAGATGCCTTTTCTAGTCTTAGCCACCCCCCCCTTCCCCCTTGACTCTTGCGAGAGAACAACACATTTTATCTCCTCCTTCCTTTCACTCTTTAGCCTCTATTTCTTCCCTGATTACACAACGTCTCCCCCCCCCCTTAATTTTTTGCGCAGCAAGTTCTACTTCTTACGACATACCCATGGTCTTCCTTTCCGTTCTTCGCGACTTTGACTTGACCTTTGAATTGAGACTACTCTTTGACCTTCCTTCTGCATTGGGCGTAAAAAGTGATACATAACCACCCCTTCTCAGTCTGAGTCAAGCCGCCAATTTTTTCTTAACTTTTTGTTCGCAACAAGTTCACGCTCTCGTTCTATCCTCCTAGAAGCAACTCTACTTTTGGATTCTGTCCATTTCTCGAATTACCAGAGCATCACATGCACCTGGTTCCCGTATTATTGTACTTTCCATTAATGTCCCCTTTCTTCCCTTCTTGAGTCTTGTCCCTCACCCTCCCCGATGTCTGCGATGGACACTTTTCTTCTTGAGTCCTAAATACTTCGACCCCTTGTCAGCCAGTTTTTTTATTTTTAACTTGAACCCCCCTCTCCTTACAATCCTTCCCGCCAATTTTCTACTCCTTTTTCCACTTTTTAATCCCAGTTTTCTACACTAAAAACCGAATTTCCTCCTGAACCTTTAATCAAGAGGTGAGCCCTTTGTCCCATATACCACCCCCCCCTGGAACTGGTCTATAATTCCTACTAACCTCTTTTTGGGAAATTCCCCCCTCCCCCTTTAAAAGCCGGGCTTCTGAGCTGGACTTCCATTCCTTTCATCCGGTTAACTGTGCCCGGAGAGCTTTCGCTAACATTCCTTTCTTCAAACCGATGGTTCGAGTCCTCTCAAACAAACGAGGTTGGTCTAGATCCTCCTCCTCCTTTGACCTGACCCCCGCTTCCCCACTCTTTTAGTTGATGTGTGTTTAGTCTCCTCCCCCTCCTCCGAAGTAATGATCCCTCAGAAAGTTTTTAGCAGGGGTACACTTCTCAACGTCTTGGAGTTAGATCAGACGGGTCCTTCCCTTCCCGCGCCAACTTTTCTTTTTTTCTAATTCCCCCACTCCACTATCTGTAAGGCCCCGCTTAAATACACTTTCTCTTGGGGATATGTCGTCTCTGGACCTCTGGCACCTTATACCCGCGCCTTCCGTCTACTCTGTTCTGTGGTTTTTTTAAATAAAATAGAGCTTTTTTTTTAGCGCCCGTCCTGGGTCTTTTTTCCCACTCTAACTGTTTCCCTCGGGCGTAATCAGTTCCTGATCATTGTTCGCCCCCCCTCCTACTTTTTCACATCCGTGCGAACCGCCCCTTTCCTTGGCAATTTTTTTCTTCTCTTCTGTCGTTTCCCCACAGGAATAATGTGACGCTCCTCTTTCGCTACGAGTTGTTGCCACGTCACGTTTGGAAGCAACTCCCTTTGAGCATTTCCCTGGCGGCTACCTTTCCCTTTTCAATTCCACGAACCCCGTTTTCTAAGAATCAGCACTTCCTTTCGGAGTGAGAGTAGCGACAATTGAAAAAAGTGTCTTCTTTTTTAGATATTCCCACTCCGTGCTTTTCTTACCAACTCTTGGAGCCCAAGCGAATATCCAATCTCCTGACCCGTATTGAGATGCTAAATACCGTCCCCCGCGGCCCTGCCTGCTGATGGCTTAAGTTCCCACGCTCTTTTCAAATTCCAATACTCCCCCCCTCAGACTTTCACAGAGGGGGCTGCTGCCGGTCCCTTTTTTCTTGTTAGTATAGAAATTTCATTTCCCCCCCTTCCTTTTAACCCCTGCTTACCCTTCCGCAAGATGGTCTTTCCATTTCTTAATGGACGGAAAAATCCCTCTTTTCCCTTTACTTCGTTTTTGAGCCATTTTTCCTTTTTGCCCGGTGCGTCTTGTAAAGATACCTCTTTCTGATGCGTCCCGGATTCCTTCCCCCCCCCCTTCCCCAATCCGCTCCCATCCCCCTTTACTTGGACGTTCTGCTCCCCCCCCATTTGAGAAACTGTTTTTTTTATCGACGTCCGTTCCCCACAAACTCGCCATCCATTTTCTCGATCCCCCTCCACCGACAAGACCCCTTGTTCTATGCGTTTCCACTTGCAGCAATAAAATCATTTCCTCTGGAACTCCTTCACACCCGGTTAGGCAGTGCTCTGACACCCCCCCCAAAATACATACTCTCCCTTTCCCTGGAAGCATCCTTTTTTGAATTTCCGGCTGCCCATGACCCTCCCGTCTTGTGCCTGGGCAGAGGACCTGTTTTTTAGCTCAAACCAATTCTTCTTGACCTCAATGCCCTGGAGAGTCCTCAATGGCTTCCAACACTCCGACCGATTCGCCCCCAAACCTCCCTTCAAGTATTCAGACTAGTACAACCCTGTTTTTCTTTTCCTGTATTCGTAGGTTTTTTTTTTTTTTTTATCTTTCCTTCGATTACCTTTCCTGATTCCTTTTCTGGACGACATCCTTACCCCCCCCCCCCTCATTGCTCCCTTTCCAAACAACTTCCTGCTCTTCTTCTTTTCAATTCCTCTTTGTTTAGCGAGATGCTTACCCTTCAGTTCTGTGATTTTTTTAACAGGAGCTTGGTCCCCTTGCCAGTCCCTTACCAATCGTACTTCCACGTTCTTCCCCCCGTCTACGAATCTCTTTCCTAGTTTATAGTCTCGTCGGAATTGAGGTTCCCTTTGTTGTGGGCCGCGAAGCAATGGTTCTACCCCATTCACCGCGTCACCTTAATTCCCCCTTTATTCCCCACTTTGTTGTAATATCGTATGAAAGGGCAACTCTTTCATGGAGGTTCTCACGCCTTCCTAAACTTATGGTCTTTCCTTTTTACCAGGGTAGTTTAGTTCCCTCCCCCCATGAACTGTCTCAATGACGAACTTTTTCACGTTCGTGAACTAAGACAGAGGATATTGCTTTGAATCTGCCTGCCTTCATCCTACTTCGAATCATTTTTCTATAACGGGGAGTGCTCCTCCGGACCTCTGGAGCGCAACCAGATTCTTTCCCCCCTTTCTGGCCGCTTTAGACTTTTCTCCCATTCCCGGTACAAGTATTTCGTTTCTGCCTTTTTGACTTAATTCCGTACTCTCCCTTCCCTCAAGTTGAAGATTCTTTTTTCCGGCCCAAATTCCAGTCATTGTTTTCTCCCACCAATCTTTGACAGCGTATAAATAGTTTCACTCATTTAGGCCATCCGCCGAGCCCCCCCAATCGGCTTCTCGTGCATGGCGGAGGCTCCTTCTGTTCACCGGTACCTTTTTTATGTGCACCCGAATATTTCCCCGATCCCCGCTGTTTTAACCCCACGCTCTATGTTCTTAATTGGTCCCCCAAAGTTGTGCTTTTACAATGCCCATTCCCCCTTTTTTGTTCCCGTTGAACTCCTTAAGGACCCGCTGGTCTCAGTGAAGGAGATTCGATTTCAAGCTTCACTGAACTTTACCAATTCCCTCGTTCCTTGTTCCTCGGCCCCCTCTACGAACCAGTTTCTGCGAAAATGCTTTCGCTATTTCCCCCCGACCCTCCCCTCCCTAGCCTTCTGAGCTTCTTCTTTTCAATTTTCCCTTTGGAATCCAGTGAGCCTAGCCCTCCCATTCCTTCGCCCCCCCCTTTGACACCCTTTTACAGATTTTGGAAACAACTTTCGTACTCCACTCTTTTTTTACCGGTTCACGTCTTCATTTTCGCGCCGGGACCTCCTCCCACCCTATTTCCCCACCCTCTTTCAAGGTGCCACGTCTTTTCCAAAAGCGTCGTGTGATCGGTTGCGACAATGTCCTTCCACCCCCGCTCTTTACGTCCTCTCTTCCCCCCCGTGGCTTTTCAACAGAGGACTCGAGTCTCCCGAGAAAAAGTCTCCCTTTCTTCCTCACCTTCTGCTCGGGTTTCTAGTTTCCCCTGTCATAGTCCATAACACGTATTATTCGTGTGCTCCTTTAACTTTGGTCCATGCTCCCTTTTTCTTTGCTTTTCCAACTTTCACCCACTAAGTTTTGCTCTCCCGTCTTATGAATAACGCCCTTCTTTTTCTCGTCCCCCCCTCCCCCAAATTGTTTTCCTTAATCCCTTCCCCCTGAACTGATGCACGACTTCCCCTTTTCTCTGATTACTGTCTTCTGATCTGTACTCAACCTACCGACCATAAAGATTTTTGAATTTCCAACCGTTCACCAACTTATTTTTCTGTTAGCCCTTAACCAGTTTTTTCCCTCTTGGCCATAGACCATCGTTTTAGAAAGGAAAGTCGTTCCTTCCCCCCCTTTACCTTCACCATAAGTCCCAGTCGACAAAAGAATTCGCGTCTCAGACACGAACGTCTTTTCCTCCCACTCTAGACTCTTTCGATTATGTAGCATTCCCCTTTCCCCAAAGTTAATAATGGTTTTTTCTCTTAGAAACTTAGATAAAATCTTGAGTCTTCTTCATTCTTCAAGACTTTTTTGGTGGGTACACATTTAATTATACCCGTGCGTTTTTCCCCTGTTAGATAGCACCGGTTTCAAATTTTTTTTTTCTTTGCACGGTTGAGATCGGATCCCATTTCGGTACCATTCTTTTAGGAATAATGTTGACCCCCGGTCTTTTATTGACTTTTTGTACCTTGTCCCCTCGCATCGGTGGAGTCCTTCTTTTCTTCGAGCCCCCACTCTCAGCTGTCAAGAATTTTCCCCCTCAAGCCCGTTTCCATTTTCAGTGTTGGGAAGTCGAGCGAAGCCGAATCCCCCTCAATTCCTTTTTTCTTCAGTTTCCCCCCCCTTCCAACCTGTTTTCGTTGCCCCCAATGTTAGCGAAAATTCTTGTTTTTTCCCCCCTTTGTTCTTCTTTAAATCTGCGAAGGGGGGACGCCCCAGCTTTTTTTACCCAGAAGATAGCTTTCGTCTTCACTGACCTTCTTTTCGTTCGTCGCACTTCGCGGATCTAATTTAGAGAATCTTGACTCCCCTTAAATGACCGACCAGGATTCCCTTTAATAAAGCGATCGAACCTCGGCGAACTCCTTTTCTTCCTTTGAGTCAGAAATGGGTTCCTCTCTCGACTTCATCCCTTTTCTGTTAATCTTTTCCTACTTTTTTTCCCAAGAAGTTGTGTGTTGAGAGATTCTTTATCCGATTTTAGCATCAAGAGGCCCTCAGTGACGCTTGCTCTCGAAACATGTCTGCTCTCCCCTATGAACGAAGGCCTGTCCTTCTTTGAGTTCCGGCGTGACCAATGGTCTGTGGTCACAGTTGGGGTGGGGGGGGACCTCCTTACGTTCCGCCTCCCTGCGGCTTACCAGAATCAATGGGCCTTGACGTTTAAGGACTCGAAGCCTGCCCTTTCAGTCCCCCCTTTTTAATTTCCTTTTTGACTCCTCTTACTTTTGTGGCGCCAAAGTTCTGCAGTGAATTCTTCCCAATCCTCATGTATTAGCCGAAATTTTCTCCGTTTTCCACCACTGCCTTCCCCTTTACGGAGTTTCCTTTCATACTCTCCTCAATAGCCCCATTTCTGATTCGAATTTCCCCCGACCGCTAATGAAATGGTCCCCCCTTTTTCTTTTTTCCTTCTCACTGGACCCTTTAGTTCCATATTTTCTTGATCCGACCAAACTCTCCCTCGACATAGAGATGTCACAAAACCTTCCCTTCTCATCCCTTCGGCCTTGGAAGAACAGTCTATGCCCCCTCCCATCCAATTTCATAACTCCCAAAGGAGGAGCAATGTACTACACTTTTCCTAGTTTGAGAACACTTTTAATACCTTCTTTCTTTTCCCGGTTAAACCAAAAGCAGATTTTTTCTCCTGTTCAGATCACCCTATCTGTGAGATCCTTTGCTTCCATCTCAACACACCCGTCCCTTTCCCGCGAGAATTACCTTAACCTTTCTCCCTTCTTTTCCTAACCTTTACGTACAGCGGGATATGGAGTTTATCGTCTATTCGTTGGACTCTTTGCCTTTTCAATGCCAGTTTTGAACCTCTTTTTCTTTTAACCCTCTTTCTGATTCCCCTCCTTCCCACTCGGTTTCTTCGCTTTTTTTTGACACGTTTTCCTTTAAAATCGGTCTCTTTTTGATTAAGGTTTCAAATATCCTCGCCTGCCCTTTGTTTCTGGACCTCCTTTCTCTCGCCCCCCCCTCCCCCAAAGATGCTTCTTGCCCAGAGGCCCGGTCCCCCCCCTTTCTCATTCCCCTTTCCAACTTCTTTTTTGTGCCTGGCCCCCCCCCCCAGTTCGGTTCCCGACCCCCCCTCTTTCACACCCCCACTGTCCTAATAAACTTGCTAGACTCTTTTCCGATTGCATTTATACCCTTTCTCTGATTTGATCCCCCGGCCCATAATTCCGTCTCTTTTTTCGCTACGCCTTACGGCTACTTTTTTTCCCTGGACTACGGTTTACGTCTGTTTTTAAAGCGTGTTCTTGATCCGTCATTGGTTTTTAGTCCCCCCCCTATAATCCTCCTGTTCCCCCTTTTAGTTTTTTCGATTGAATTAAATGGTCTTTTTTTTCTTCTCCCTCCGGCCCGCCTTGGAAACGAGTCTAACCACCACAGACAGTTTTCCCCTTATCGATTTCCACACGCTTATCAGGATTTTAATCAACCTTGTTGAGGAGAACTTTCTGAATCCCTGAATTCACAAAACCAAAAACTTTCTTACTTGACATCCTTCCCGGTTCAGACTGTAGGGTACGTCTGGTCTTTCGATTTCGACATCAAGTGCTCCCCCCGGGTTAAGTATGGCCGACTGAAAAGGAAGAGGGCTTTATTCGAACCAAGTTTCTTTCCGAATAGACTTCAAGTACCTTCTCCCCTAGACTGCGTTTCACTGTCAACCCCACCACCCCACCACACCCCCCCCCCCCCACCTCTTGACCCTTATCCATGTGGATTTCCTCACCATAAAGCGCTTCCTTTAACAGAGACCTTTTGCCATCAAGAGATCAGTCCCCCCCCTTGGGCGATTCTTTTTTAATTTGATCGTTCTCCATCAAATTACGCATTTTCCGTGCCCATTTTTTCCCATCCCCCTAAGACTGATTACCGAAGACGTCCTTCCTCTCCTTTTTCTTTTCATGGCAGGCCCTTTAATTACAAAACCTCGGAACGTGCTTGTTTGGGCTCCCCCACCTGCGTTTTAGTTTTGCCCTCTTTGGAAAATCTTTCCCCTTCCCTGACTTGACAGGAATCCTTTCCACAACCCCCAACCCCCCTCAGTCACGATAATACGACCCTCCTTGGTTTATCGACCAACGCTCCCCCTATTTAATGACTAACTCATGGTGTTGGCCTCGAAATTGCTTTTTCTCGATCCTGTCCACTCCCCCCTCCCCCCGATGATCCTGGAGATGAAAGGAATTTAAATCCTATAATCCTCCAGGCATCCACTCTTTTCCCTTCCACCACGGCCTTGGTGAAGTACTCCTTTCCCCCTCAAACTACTCGATCCCTTGCACACTCCAAAAAGCATTCTTCCCTGCCTTTAGCCCATGCCTCCTTCGTTTTTTTCCTTTGCGCGGCCTTCGTCATTAGCCTCCCCACCTTGGCTTTCCCTCACTAATTGTCTGCCATTTCTTTGCACTTGCTCTCCCTACTCTTCTATTTTCTCCCCCTCCAGACTTTCATTCCCGACCAAACGCTTTCGGCGTTCCCTTCTTCTGTTTTTCTTTTTGCCTTCCCCGATTCGATTTTTTTTACGCTTTTTAGTTGCTTTATTATTTTTTACAAAAATGTCCCTTTCCCGTTGTACACTCCTCTAGCTTTCCTCTGTTTTGAGGTATTCCCTTTCCCCACTTTCCTTGCGCGCTGATTTTTGTTAAACATCTTCTTACCCCAAATGACCCTTCGATAAGGCCTTTTCTTCCCCTAGGATACCCCTTCTCGAACTTTCCTCCGGCCCCCTTCCTTTTTAAGTATTCCGGATTTCGGTTGGCCTTAACCAGAATCGCTGGGGTGTCGGACGGTTTTTTTTTCCATTCAACTCTTCATGCACACTTTTTTCTCTTAATAGAGACATCCCTTCCCTTCCCCCCCTTTAACAGGTGGCTTTCTCCTTTTAATATTTTATGTTCCTGTCCAGGGCTACCCCGTTTTCCTGAAGTTCGTCCCGCGAACTTGGGTAAGTTCGTCCCCCTTTTCCTCCTTCAGTTGTTCTTGGAATTTTCTCCGCATCGAATAAGCGTTCACTTTCCAGTGTCGAGATCCTTTTTTCTTGGAGAGTGCACAATTTTTTCTTAGTTCTCATTATTAACTTTTTCGAATTGATCCTTCTCAACTCCCTGTAAAATTCATTCTTTCTTTGCTTTATTTTGAAGGATTATTCTTTGTAAGCACGCCTTTTCCAGATTTAGCTAGGTCTCACCAGTTGAACCACCTCTTTCTCCTTGTTTCGCCAAACATCTGCCCTTTGAACGATGTTTCTCCAACCGTTCCTTCAATTCCTCCATTTCCGAGAATCTCTCTTCTCCGTTCCGCATTTTATTGATTCCCTCTGTTCACCGGCAGTTCCTAGTTCTTATCGAACCTACCCCAACATTATACTCAAAAGACGGTCACAGTCTCTTGTCCCCTTGAATGGTCCCACGGTAAAGATTTTCCCATCCCGCATTTCCTGCTGTAAATCGAAGTTCAAAATCATCTCTCTTCGATTAAGGAGCCTTTTTCTTGATTCGCGTTCCAGTCCAGTTTTTTGCCCTAACTAAATCTGCTTTACTTACGTTTTAATAGACTTCCCCCATGTTTCTCGACATTGCTTAGCCAATTTTCCCCCGAAGGGCCTTCCCTATTCCTATAAACAACAATGTTTTTGTTCATTCGTGTAAGTAGTCCCAGTTAATTATCGGGATCCTTCTTGTCGTCCAACCAGCTGTTTTCCCGGACACCCCTTAGAATTTAACTTTCTTGTTTTCTTCTTTTTTCCCCGCTGCTTTCTTTCAGGGGCGTAACACCACCACCTTTCCTGCTATCTCGTTTTCCCCCCCCCTTCGATGCTCTGTCTTAGACAAATGATCTCCCCACTAGCTTCCTATAGAGACACCCATTATTACCAATCGCTAGACTTCCGTCCAAAGATCCACGCCCTAGGTTTTGACCCTTCTCCTGGTTCCAATTTTCCCCTCCATCGGCGCCCTTCACAAGTTGATGAGGAAATTCTTTTCCTCCTGGTCCTGCGAGGATCGTGGTTGGTCCCCCCGGCTTGCACCTCTTGGGGCTTTTTCCTTTGATACTAGTAGGTGCCCTTTTCAATTCCCTAGTTTTTCAGTAAGTTACAAGCGTCATTAGGAACGAACGTCTTTTTTTGCCTTGATTTGGGATATTAGGCGGCATTACCCCCCTTCCCACAGTTGGAATTCCACCTCCCCTGTTGCACTCCGGCCTTATATTTCACCCTGTTTTCCTTTGAGTACTTCACTTTTTTTAAAGCCGTCCAGTCATTTTCCCCCGCTGGCCCCCAGTGTCCGATATTGCCACCCTTTCATTCCGCGGCCCTTCCCAGCCCCACCTCAGAAAGGAGATCTTTTCCGTCAACCTCGGTAGTTTTTTCGAGTCCTTCCTGAGCCTTTAATTTAGTATTCGCGCTTATCATTCTTCCTTTTTAAGATGGATCTCAACTTCCTCCCCGATTCTTCATCGAGAAGCGACTTCTTTTGAACCCCACTTTAGCCACTGTGCGCGGGTCTAAACTTTCTGATTCGCCGATTTTCCCTGAGGCTCGGTTTAGCTTTGGTTTTTTTTTTTGAGAAGGGATGATTTGCGTCCCTTAAGAGGAATCCGGTTCCCCATTCCTAATGTTATTGATTTCTAGGTGCGGGGGTAGTTTTGGACGCGCGATTGAGGTGTTTCCCTTTTTTTTTAGACAATCAATCCGCTTTCCGTCCCCTTTTGGAAAGTAAAGGGAGCTTACCAGCCTTCTTTTATCATTTTCTTGTGTCGGGTAAGTCGAGCATTCAGCCACCCATTTCCGTTGATGAGTCTTGAACCTTTTTCCCCCCCGCCGAGCCGCCTTGTTCACAATGTTCGCGGAAAAGAGTCGTCTAATGCTTGCTCCTTCGTTTGAGAATTCCTCGTTCGATCCTTTTTTTAGTGACTTTTCTGTTAAACGCGCTTTTGACATGCCAGATTGTCGTCCCGGTTAGTAAAAGTCGCGTAAGCCATTGAGTTCTTCAGCCAAGTAGAAAGGCCTCTTACCTTTTTCTTTTCTGTTCCAGCTCCGACCCTCCCTTTTCCCATGAATTTCGCCCCAACTTTTATATCATCAGATGTGGTTAGATAGCAAGCGTTCCTTTTCCGACCCAAATCCTTCTTTCCCCCTTTTCTCTATTTCCCTCTTGTTGTTGTTTATATTCCGCCCCCCGTAAAAATCTCCCTCCGTCCGTCCCGACTTCTGATGCTTATGACTTCAATTATCCTAGACTTGCTGTCTGCGCTGATGACTATACTGGTGCCGCTTATACTTTGCTCCACTCCCTCACTGGCTTCGCCTTTTATTTCTTTCGCGATTTAAACTCATCTGTTTTCCATACGACTATACTTTTTGGACACCATTCCTGAACCACTCTTTCGTCCCCCAGTGCCTCCTGTCATTACTCACAACGCCCTCCGACTTTCTTCGCAACTGTTCCTAAACCTGGTTGCAAGGGCTTTTTTTGCTCGGCTCCTTTAAGACTCCTGCCCAAGCTTCCCTCTTTTGTTCTGAATTTCTCGCCCCCGACCTCCCTGCCCACCCGGAGTCTTTTCCGCTCCACATGGACATTTCGGGACAATCGCGTGCGATTGGCTGCAACCCCCGCCCCTACGACGTCCCCCCCACAACTAGTCCCCTCTTTTTGATCATCAATCCTTTCCCTTGGTCAGACCCTGGCGAGTCTGTACATTTCCCCCTCCCCTTTTCCCTCCCCTTCTTTTCATGCTAACTTCCGCCCTCTTGCTCCATAACCTTTTCATCCCTCGCCTTTCCCCTTTCCACGCTTCCTTTTTTTCCGGCGAGAATCAATTTAGTTAATCTCACAAACCATTTCACCCCCGCTCGACTACTTTGTCCCCTCTCTTCGGATACCCCTTGTTTAACTCACGACGGGTTCTTTTTTTAGATTTGCGAATCGTTGTTTCCTGGATTCCGGCGAAGAGATCGCTACCCCCCTTGCTTGTTAACAACTCTGGTTAGAGTCCCCCCAACCCCGCGGTTTCTCGGTAATGGTTGGTACCTCCTGTCCGGATTTACATCTCTTTTTTTTCTTTAAGGAGCCAAAATATAGCGCCCATAGTCCCCTTGTGACATTCGTGATTATTCTGAAAAACTATTGGGATTCTATACGAAGAGTGACCGACAGGAGTTATTCTCAATTCCCCAACTTTCTTTTCTCTTATGAACACGATTGTTTGGTTAGTCCCGGTCCCACAGGCCCTTACCCCCTGTCATAATCAACCTGGTCCCCGCGCGCCTATTGCGTTTTTATTTAGACCCGCGCTTCTCCTTTCTTTTTCCCTATCAGGAGTGCGAGTAGTTGAATTTTTTCCTTAGAGGCTCCCCTAACTTTAAATCTTTTGTCGTACCCGAGACTCATGGTGTCACAAACTTCCTACAGTTTCAACCCTTGTTAATTGAGACATTTTTGTTACATGTGTTCCTGCCCGGCTGGCTTGCCGCTTTTCGACAAAAAATTCCCCGTTTCTTTTCTCGCTACGCTTTCCACCTGGCAGGAATCACCACCTACCCTTTCGCGCCCGGAACTGGGGTGTCTCTTACTGAATTCCCAACCTAAACTTTTTCCCCACCTTCGCAGTCTTCCTTTCGGGCACTTTTTCTTTTCGGGATTCGTAGCCCCTCCAATTTCTCCGCGGACCCCCTGGCTCTCGCATCCCACTCGAGTTTGAAATGGCGTTCCCTTTACCTCATTCCCTCATTACTTCCGCTGAAAAATACCCACCATCACTGCCCCCAGCCTTGAATGCTGGTTTGTGCCAGCCCGAGATTTAACACTTTTGTAACATTCCTTCAAGAGCGTTTAACCGATCTCTCGTAGATTCTTCCCTCCAGAACTTGTAAAGGAGTCCGGAAGACAATCAATAAGCCGCGAAATCGCGTTCTCTCCCTCTGGAATGGCCCATGTCCTCCCCAAACAACTTTTGCGCGAACCTTTGTTTAGAAAAAAGGAGGTTTGCTGGACCTTTTGTTCCTAATAGATGGACCCTTGCCACGTGTCCTTTCCCCCCCCGAAAGGATCAATTCACAAACAACTCCTTTACAATTTTTAAGGATTGGCCTCATATGAACTCACCTCATCGACCAGCCCTCACATGGTTGGTAAAGCTCCTTTTGCCAGTTTACTCTCACTGCAACCGTGTTTCCAGCCACGGGATGATCCTTATTGAATTCGCTTTCTAATCGACTCTTTGAATCACTCAAAACGGTGCATTTTTCTTTGTGACCTATCGAATATCAACGCCCCAATAAGACCCTTGCAACCGGTAACCATAACTCGTGCCTGCGGTGTTCTGCCTCAAAAGGAGCTTTTTGCTCGTTTCCTGTTTCGAGAGAAACCAATTGAGGCCACTCATCATGCTCTTTTTTCTTTCCCGAGAACTGGCTTCTTTCACACCGATCCCTTTTCGCAACAGATTTCGTTAAATTTCCCGAAAATGTTCAGGAGGACGTTATTTTTTTTTCAGTTATTTTTAAGATGAAGGATGAACTTTTTCTTTTAACCTTCCTGTACCCCAAAATGCACTCTCACAGTTCACGGTCT
>Ga0179591_1363144_pt1 | contig 18062 bp, 6 predicted proteins | sample CZOMad2_1_08_16f_FD_182891 | JGI IMG/M metagenome (GOLD analysis project Ga0179591, IMG submission 182891) | Vadose zone soil fungal communities from Angelo Coast Range Reserve, California, USA - CZOMad2_1_08_16fungal (PacBio error correction) | ecosystem: Environmental > Terrestrial > Soil >... | reverse complement strand
TTTGCCTCCCCTTTTGAGTGTCAAGAAGCGTTTTGAATTTTCCGCGTATCCTCCACCATCTAAAGGAAGGACTGAGTATCCCCTTCTTACCCGCTAATATGAGGCCCGTCTCCGCCAAAGTTTTGTTCCCGGTTCAAGCCCTGCCATTACAGTCTCCCCCTTGCAGGTCGGATTAGAGAGCCGTCGTAGCACCCCGCGACCCCCCATGAGCCCCATCCGAGAGAGGACTCATTTTGCCTTTCACGTGTGAGCGTACTCGAGGGTGAGAACCCCCTCTTTCCAGCGCCTGAGAGGGAGGACAGGAATAGGGGCCGGCCGACCTTCCTGCCCCCCGTTTTTACACGCGAGTTTAAGTTCGCGGCGTAATTCAGCACGACAAGGAGCTCCCCCCTGAGTGGACGGTTAGCTCTTTCGAAGGTGTGTCCCGGCGTCTCATCTTAGGAGGGGCCTTCGCCGAAAGGAAGTGAATTGAATCCCTCCCCCCTGGCTTGGGTCCTCGTCTGTTTTTTTTTTCGGAAGTTGCACACAGATACAATACATAGGCCAGGCAATAAAAGGAAGACTTAGTACAATCTCCAGATTCGACTCTAGGTGAAAGCGAACCTGGGCGGTCACCGTCATTCATTTCTCGGAGCGAACTTAGCTGAGAGGAGTTCCCGTTACGCCCCCCTTCGAGGGACGGTTTTCGAACTTTTTTTTTACCCTTTCTTTGTAGTTCTAGCCCACGGATACCAGGAAGGATCCATTCAATTCTACTTTTTCACATGATAGATGTTAAACCTTCCAAGCGACTCGTTCGCAGGTAGAGAGTTTTTTTGCCGGCGCATTCCACAGGTTTTTTTAGCGCGGACGGATTTGGCTTTGCGCGATACAAGTTTCAAGTTTTTCCCGCGTTAACCAGCTCAGACCAAAGCTAGAATCCTCCCTTAAGTGGTTGACTCGCCCGAAGCAGAGTTTTCAAACCAGTTGCGCCGCGCCACCCTGCAGTGTTATCGAGCCCGTATTCTTTTGACAGCAAGGAGACGTTCTTAGCCCCCCCGTCCCCTTCTTCCCTGTCAGCGCGGTCTCATCGATGCTTTACATTCCTCTTGCCTACTATAAGGCGGTTACCGCACCCCCACGATTCAAGCTTTATCGTCCCGTCCGGCCGTTTCCTCGTCTGAAATTTCGGCAGCTGTCCTGATGGCGTTCCAGGCTTTAGACCTCTTCTCCAGCCGGTATTAGTTACTCTCCGCCCGTATGCCACGACGTGCAAGTCAAGGAAGCCTCCTCCTTGGTCTTCTGAAATGATGTCCCCCCCTAAGGATGTGTGGTGGCGGACGGCTTCCGAGCCTTTTTTTGAACTCCCTCTCCTCTGCGAACGGTCCTCCCCGCTGCCAGCCTGTTAATGGATCGTAGTCTTCCCGCCCCATGATGTCTCATGCGGGTTCCCCCCGTTTACGGATTCCTTGGATGATTCGCTACCATCGCGTGCCCTCAGACTGGTCCTTTTAGGATTGATTGTAACACCTCCCGGTGGGCGTAGTTCCCTCTAATGGGACATGAGTAGAAAGCATACTTTTTTGAGACTTGCTCTATGTATTCCCGCACAGCGGATACGGCGCGTCATGTGTTTTTGACGAAACGTCTTTCTTTGAGATGTTTTTTATTGATGGCCGTCGAGTGGATCTCAGTGTCGGCGCCGCCTTTGCAGGGCTGGCGTCTTCTTGCCTTAGAGAATTGACCCAGCGTTTGTTAGCTCCCTTGATTTTTTGCTATTTAGACCACAGCACACCCGCCCCTCCACAGTCTGTACGCTCCTCCGTCCCCGGAGTCGGAGCCGCACACCCCCTCCCCCTCGGAAAGCCTATTCAGACAAAGGAGCCGTTCCCCCCTTCGACTGCAGTCTTCCAACTCCTCTTTTCTCCATATTTTTTGAGAGTCTTTGGGTGACTTCTGAGAGGAAAGCCGATGATGTAGAACCGTGCTCTTCTTATCAGGATGCGCGTCGTCCGCTTGGTGCAGCAGCTACTTGAGCTTTCTGTAAGTGCGGCTTGAGAGCGGCCGGGTTGATGGACGGTGTTTCCCCGCGACCGCCCCTTGCGCCTTAACCGTATTCCCACCTTTTTAAGGCGAAGCCCATTCTTCTCTTCCTGCGTGAGATCACCAGCCCCGTCTTCCCCCCTCAGAAAGAAATCTCCTCTACGACTTCTTCCCAGACCCATCTTTACGTGAGCCGCTGTCTATCTTTCGAGTACTCATCCCTCCCTTCAATTGAGCAACTCTGATCTCCACGTTCCTTCAATTCTGTTAGGGACTCCGAGCAACAAACTGAGTCAACTCAATCCCGAGCTCTGCGATGGGAAGTTTTTCAAGAATTCCTGCCCCCCACACGGGAAAACCAGGCGTTAGGTTAGCCCCCGAAGGCCCTGTCCCCCATCCAAATGATCAGGAAACATCTTTCCCCCCTGGGAATGGCATAGATGTAACACGGGCTTGCGTGCTGTAGATTTTTGAGACTTCATCTGTAAAACAGAAACACCGCCGTTCCCTCCAGGTAACCCGTTGGGTTAAGCGGACCCCCAAGCCGTGAAAGATTTGTAGCTCAGGCATCCCTCCCTTGTCCCTAGCCACCCTTTTCGACTTCCTTTCAGGGCTCCCTCCTGGTGTCTGAGCCTCACCCGAATGGTCTCCCTCGTCTGCGTAGATGCTTGTTTTGAACCAAACAATCCACTTTCCTGGAGCAATCCCTGGACGGTAGCCCCTTTCTCTGATCCATTCTTGTGTTTCCGGGCATGGCGCCTCACGCCTCCGTCCCTTTCAACCCGAATATCGGGGCAGCTTCTTCTCGAGCTCGCTCGACGGGTTTTTTGAGTTTCCCGCCGAGTTCTTTGATATTCCGGCCCCAGTATTTTAAAGGAAGCTGAGCTTTGGTAGGCCGTTTTTAGACCTTGGCCCCCCCACCTTTTCCCGAAGAGTTCTCCTTCCTCCTCATGACATTTATGTCTCCCTGTTCGAGACAGTTTTTTTGCCCACCCCGAATTCATCAGACCTCCAATGGCTTTCTAAACCTAGCTCTTGGCCACTCTTATTTTTTCTTTTTCTAGAAGAGGGAGCCTAGTCCAGTACACCTTAAAAATCTCGTCCCGAAAATTGTCTTCTCAGTTCCATAGCCAGTTTGTTCACCTCGGCCTTTTTTACTTAGCACCTAAAGTTCACCGAAGCTTTCTCTGTTTACCTTAGCTGTTCGCCTTCTCTTTTTCTCTTATGTCTGGCCATCCGGGACTCTGTAGGAGGAGTCCTTTTCCATTCCCCTCGAGGACCATCTGAAGCCATGCCCCCCCCCCAACAGGTATTTTCCTTCCTGCGTAGAACGCCGTACTCGATAGGACGGCGATCACTTCGTGCTTTTCCCCCCCTGAGTACCCTTTTCTCCACGCTATTTGATCAATCTTTCGAGTGAGTTGCGGAGAAGTAGACCTGCCGGCTTTTTACTCTTTTTTGTTGGGTCTCCCGCTCGGGTTTTTGGAAGCCCCCCGCCTATATCAGCCGAGATAGAGTTCGACGATCGTCTTTTTGCTATTGTCTACCCCTCTCATCCACCTGAATACATTTGATACCAGATAGGCTGTTATAGGGCCCTCGACTTTTTTTTAGGTACCGGATAAGCCCCCCGTGATAGCCAGGTAAGTGGGCCTCTGTAATTTGTGATGGGCTTTTACTGCAGGTTGCTGGCGGAATGCAGGAAGAGATCGATGACGGCGGGAGAGGTTTCGATTCTTTTTTAAGTAGGTGAGCCGAAGTACGTGAACGAGTGTCCCGGGACCCAACTTTAGTTCTCCCCGGCGAGTGAACTTCAGTATGGGGGCCTGTTGAGCAGAGATCCTCTTCGTTATGAGAACGGAGCCCCTTGGCTTGTGCACAATGAAGAGACCAGACACGATTGCCGGAACGGACCCGCACTGTAAACGACCCCCCTTAACCCCCCCGAGACAATTTTTTCCCCCAGAAGCCCCCCAAGAGAAGTCGAATGAAGAGCGGACCTGTCTCCCTTTCCGGTTCCTCCAAACGGAAAAAGGTTTCGCCAAAATTCTGACAAGGAGACCCAGGACCTAGAACAACGGACGGGATGGTAAGTTTGATTAGGGAAGAGATCTTGAGCAAGAAACTGTCTCGAAACCTCTAAGATCCCTCGGAGGAAGAAACTTTGCGATGAGGGTACAACGATCTTATTTTTCGCTATGAGGAAGTGAAATGATTACTTCCCTTCTTGTAATCGAGCCCTCAGGAATGGCCCAGGAATCCTTTGCAGTTACAGAATTGCAGCTCCTTAACGAAGTCTGCGTCGATAAGGGTCCAGAGATGGATCTTTTGTAACGAACTCTGCTAGCCTTTTTTTTTTAGGTTAGAGGGCCCCTCAGAAGGTTCCTAGGAAGGACTAACGCGTCTTGGACATTAATGGTTAAAAGCGAGACATCTGCGTCGTGGGGTAATGTTCTCGAGTATCTGGTTCTCATGAACCGCTCCTCAACCCAAGGTAAATGTCCCTAAAGAATTCTCCATAGACCTTCTCCCCGAGTGGTGAGCCGGCGTTCCAAATTCCCAGCATCCTTCTGCTACGGAACGCGTTCCCTTTCTAAGCCTTTCCGGCCTATCAAAGTACTGAGGCAAACGTCCTTACCCCTCGGGAGTCTTTCCGCCATGAAGCCCCCGGCGACTCGACGTTCCCTAGGATGCGACATGAATCGCTCCGGCTGAGTTACTGTCAAAACGGCAATGAGGTAGGAATCGTACTTTGAAGTCAGGGCGGATTTGGTTTGGGAAGGATTTTTCCCTTAAACTTTGATAGTCTCGGTTCTCCTTTTTTTCCTAGAGATAAAACTCGACCGGCTTTCTTAGAACCCACCTGCTGGCCGCTACCGCGATAAGTGTTTGTTTTTCGCCGCGTCCGCGCGCGGACGCTCCCGAGTCGACGCTTTCAAAACTGGAGACGACTCATTTCTTCTTGAACGCAAGGGCGGCCGTGCAGCGACCTCTCCTGCCCGCAAGCCAGCGCATTTTCTTTATGAGGAACGTCGATCATCTACTCTGATTTTTTGGTCGGAGCACCAGTTTTGACAAGACGTTCAGCCGACCTCCGCTCGTTGTAGGATGTGGCAGCTTTTTCCGAATAACAGATTTCTGGCCAGGCCTTTCTCTTTCCGATCGATCTCCTTCTTCTTGGACAGTCCCTTAGGACGCAGCCGCCGAACACGGTGGCAGCCCTGGAGGTTCGCATCTTCCGTGTCAAGTTTCCCCCCCATTCTTTGTCGTCCAGGTGTTGCCCCAGCGTTTCTTTTTCGTTTCAGTCCTCGCCCATGAAGGACTGCCTTCTGATCGCCTCGACCGCCCTAACCCCAGCCTGGATATGTCGTGGACAGATCCTGCTGTTCCTTGCAGTTGGGGGTACGAAAGAGACTTTTTTTCTTAATGGCTTTTCTCCGAAGTAGACCGACCCCATAGCGTGCCCACGCTCCACGCCGTGCTTGATGTCAACTTGTGGACCACGTTGGTTGCCGGTGTGCGTTGCGCGCCCATACTCGTTCCCTTTAGTTTAGCACGTTCAGCGCGGACTCATTCGGTTGCGACGGCTAGGGACTCTCATCGCCAGCAGGCCCCCCTTTATTAGAAGTTTGTCGTTGTGTGAATCTTAGAACTTCCTTGATATTTTTGAGGGCGGCGGTGTTATTCAAGAAGGAATCTCCTCCGAGCATTATTCATCATTGAGGCCTACCAGATCCCGGTCGTCCGAGGTCGGTAGAGGGACCAACCCCCCCCCCCCTAAGCGCCCATTTCTTTTTATAAGAGCCGAGGGACTCCCCCCCCTCTCTGTTTCAGCACCTTTCTACTACGTTTTCGATCTCCCGTAAGGAGGCCTTTTTTCAGCGATTTTTTTCCTTAAGGATTCCAAATCACTCTCTCTTTTACTAATAAAGATTGTTGTGTCTTCAGATCTTCTCTTTGAATTCCCTCCTAGGACTAGTCGGCTCTCCGGATATGACCTAAAGTCTTTTCCTTCGGCAGGTCATAATCTTTGCTTTCTTTGATCGGTAGACATACTGACGGAGATAGGAAGGGGCGGGATGGAGGTTCTCCCTTCCTCCCCCCCAAATGAGTCCAGACCTGTCGACAGCCCCGTCTTACATCTCCTTCCCGGATCCGATAGATTCATTTCGCCCCAATAAAGCAAACCGTATCAAGTATAAGCTCCCCCGTCCCTTACAATCTCTCGTGTGCGTCGTCTTTGAGCCCCTAAAGTCCTGGGACCGGCTGCCTTGATAACCTGACAGGCGCTGGCCTAGCCCCCGACCACCGTACCCCCCTTTCCCTCCCACTTCGAAAAAGTCTGCTGTACGATGTTTTTTTTCTTTTCGGCTCAAGGCCAGTCGTGGCTGACCCCAACCCAGACGTGGGATAGGCCAACCCCCGTCCTCCCTTTTTAGAGACGTAACAGGCTTCCTCTTTTTTTCAACAGTGGACGGGAAGCGATATTAATTGAGTGCTTGCTTCCTGCGAGTCCGTTAACACACCACGCGTAGAACTCACGTGGAAGACGATGATTCCGCCTGATACATTTTAACCAAGAACCTCGAGAGTTCGATCTGCGGGAAGGTCCCCTATGCTTCTTTCCTACAGCACTTAGAACCCCCGGTCACTTTCAATTTTTTTTCAAGGATGCGGGAACGCCTGCCGCAATTAAGACGCGCTGCGTGGTGAGGATTGAACGGATGGTAACCTCCGTGGTTTCCTTTCAACCCCCCCTAAGTTGTAGACTAGTAATGCTTGACGGAATCATAGGAGCTTTTTATAAATCCCCAGGTTCAGTGACTTGTAGTTTGAGCTCCAGTAGCATTGTAACTGTCCATCCCTCAATCTCTAGAAACCTCTTTTTTTTTTTTTTTTCTGGTGGTGTTGTGGGGTTGTTGTCTGGCGTTTTTTGTTTGTGTTTGTTTGCGGCGGCGCGATCGGGGAGATTCCCTCATCTCGTAAGGAGATACTCGCACCCCCCTTTTATCTCCTTCGTTTCTCGGTTTTCGACGGGAGGGCCGCCTCTTAGATTGTCTCTCTAGATTATCGAGCCCCTCTCTTTCTAACCCTGTACTTTTCGAAGAAATTGTAGTCCCCGCTACATCACTAGGCATACGATTTTTTTCTAAAGAAAGGGAAGGTTCTCCTGGAAAAATCAGTTGAGCGAGTTACTGCTTCGTACCTTTTGTTTTTTCTAGCTAGAAAAGGCCATAAATCCTATCTCCGTCGTCAAGGGAAACCGATAAGTGGAGTAAGATTTAGTTAGGGAAGGACGACCTTTTAATGGGAGATTTTTTCTGAACCTCGAGCGCCTGAGTAGGGATGCCCGGTTGACGGTTCACTGTAACTCCTTTTCGTGTGTCTTGATTCCAGCCTAAATAGACGCGCGCTGACCACCCAGAAAGCATGATGACATTGAATGGAGAAGGATTTCCCCCTCCCCATCTCTCCGGACGAGACACTGGACCCAGTTTTCATAACCCCTTAGCCCTCACCATCATTTCCTCTCTTTTTGCTGTAACGCGAACCTTGCAGAAGAGCTGCTGTGTAACAGTTTGTATCCAGTTTCTTATTTCTTCATTTTGAGGAATAATTCAGAGCCGAAATAGAGCTATATCTGCTCACATTCGAGGAACAGAAACGGTGAAAGAATCCCCTGGTCAGACTGGAACTGGAGCTCCTTTTCTTCTACCTTTTACCTTTAAGACCTCGGCTGTCCCCTCACTTGTGTCCCCTTTGAGATTATGCCGGTGCTGTCCTCACCCCCTTTGTTTATGGAGACAGTAGAGATAAGTGCAGGGCTCCGCGGCCCTTAAGTGTCTAGATGGTTCTCCCCCTAGGATCTGGGTTTGCTCAGATCTTTAATCTATCTACCCCCTACCGGTGTTTTTAGATAGATTCGTCCTCATTCTCTCTTCCCTATAACGAGGTGCACTCTTCGCTCAAATATCACTTGCCGGGACTTGAGACCTTATCCATCCCTCAATGACGCCTTCCTGATCAATCCCAAAGGCCCTGTAGCCCCCACCCGTCCGACACGATAATTCTCAAAGGCGTTCTGCTTCCCCACCCGCTGGCGTCTGCCGTTTTCTGCCCCAAGGCCGCCCTATCTCCGAGGTATCAATCAAATAGCTTCTTCCTTGAGGTCGCGAGGTGTCGTCAACGGAAGAATGTTAGGCAGACGTGCTGATTCTTCGTTGCCCCGGCACTTTTTTTTTGTTCTTTTGTGACATTTCCCCTATAGAGTGACCCAAAATCCCCCCCAGGACCCCCTCCTAACGCACCTTGGCGTAAGTTCCGAGTCCTCGTGCTGAACTGAAAATTTTGATCGCGTTGTTTTCTTTTTGTACATACTTTTGTTTACTTATTGGAAATTAGGAGGGCCCTTCCCTGCATGTGGCTAGCCACTGTCGTACTTTAATTTGGTATGCGTTGCGGCCGAGGGAAGTTATATTGATAACGCCCATAAAAGTTCTTACCTACCCGTTTGGACCATTCGCTCCTGGGAGATCCTCCTTCAAAATCGGCAAGATATGATACGGAAGGCAGGCCAGTGAGAGAGACTTATTCTAGCTCTGGGGCTCCATAGGGTTTCTTGGATTTAACAAGGGTGTAAGACCCTTTTCGACCTGAAGGCTAACTAAGGCCCATTCTCATGTCTTCAACTCTCTTACTGCAACAAGAAAGTGATGATAGGAATAGCGTTCTTCGGTTGTTTTGCAGCCTTGACTTTCCATTCGTTTTTACAGCGCGTTGTGCCAGATGTTGCTCCCTCGAGATTCTGCCCCCTCTCCTATATCTTTTTCTACCCTCGAAGCGGATCTGATCAGTGGGTGGTGACGAGGTAGACGTCCGCGCGTCGTCCACGAGCGAGTTTCCTCTTTCCCTACTGCGGCCCCAGCTTCAACGTCATTTTCCATTGAAACGTCCTTGGGTCTGCGATCTCCCTTGCCCGGCATTCCGAGATCATCGCTACACGAAGGTAATCTCCTAGTTTTCCGTTATAAGACCTAGGTTGGTTGCCGTAACACCACGATGCCATACCCGTATCGAAGAACCGACGATTCAGGTCAATTTCTGCATGGCCCTTGCATTCCCCTTTTTCTTACCCGTCTCCCCTATTTATCCTGTCGCGCCGCAGATGAATCATCCTACAGAATGTCCCCCCTTCCTTTGTTTAATACTTCCACTTTTCGGAACGCTTCGTCAGTGTTTCCTCCTGAGAGAAGCCCTTCCCAAAGAAAGAATTCCCCTTTGTTGTCGCCCGTACCCTTCGTTTTGAAAAGCTTTGTGAATTTAGCGCCTATTCGCCGGTATTCAGGTGGGGTTTAGAAAGTCCTCTTCTGGTGGCAGTTAATTTAAGTTCCCCCTATTGAACTAAAGTTCCAGGGATATGTAACGGACATGTTGAGTTGGAGTGGTTTTCATTGCAGACCCCTGTTTCCCCCCTCCTCGTCAGAAAGACAAGAGGGACCTCCTTAGATTTTTCAGTGGACCTACCAATAGACAACGTCCTCAAGTAACTCTGGGTTTTTCCGGCCCGGAACTTATTAAGGTGGGTTTTACTTTCTCGTGATCTTTATACTTCGTATACAGCCTGGCTTCGATGTAGGGAATTTTGTCTAAGACCTCGACTTCCACTAGTGAAGTAGGGTTTGACCACCGCCACCGCCCTAATTCTTCTTGTACTCTCGCCGCAGTACGTCTCTCTCTCTCCTCCCTCTCGCCTCCCAGCCGGGATATTGATTGAAGTGAACGTGTCAGTCCTCTCCTCTTCCCCCCCTTCTCGTATTCCCCATCTCCCCTCATCCGTGTTTTGAGCCTCCTTCGATTTAAGAAGAGGTTCTCTGGGCAAGGCCTTGTACGGCTTAGGTGGTGGCTACCCCCCGATCTCTTGTTTTTTAGGTAGAGCCGAGAGATCTGAATTTTTGGGTTTGATGTCGGTATAATACGCCTCTAACGCTGTCGCTAGGAGATAAGTCGGTCCATCGCCCCTCCATTCTTGAAGTTTCCCTGGATTTCAGCGATCCACACCCTCATCCTTCCAGGTCTACGTCCGGCCCTTCTTAAAACTCTACTACGTTTTCAGGTTTTATGAGTTCCTTCCCCAGATAAAAAATGGTCGCATGCTGCTCTTGCCTGAAGTGATACTTGATTAGCAAGGCCTATGTTTACCCCGACCGCAACAGTTTCCTCACCTGAACCACGTCCTGCTTACCTGTTGCGAGATGTCGTCGCGGTAATTCCATTCCATGGTGACCAATTGACAAGTTGGCTCTTCCACTCCCGCCCCCTTACGCACGAAACGGTTCCGCTTGACCCCCAGGGATTCATCCCTTTTTCCTCAATTACTTTAGCTTACTCCTAGCATCGTGCCGTTTCACCGGAACCCCGCCCCGTCGCCATTCCCTTTTAAGACCAACGGAGGAGGCTCCCCCCATTCCTGACCACACCCAGATTGCTTCGGGTCTTAGAATTAATCCCTCCTTTTCCTTCCCCTTTACGCGAGAAGGTACTTTCGAATTTCATCTGGAGATCTTGCTTCCAAGTTCCCATCCCGACCAGAGGCAGCTGGCGGACCCCCGAGCCCTTATTTTCCTTGCCGTTTCCCACCCATTGGATCCGCGTCTACCTTAGCGACGCCGCGTTTGAGCAGATTATCCATTTCTATGGCCCATGCGTTTTAGGTTAGTTTTTTGGAGCCGTCCTCTTTGCGTTCATTTTTTGGTTTCCCCACAAAAAAAGTGTCCAAACTCAGGAGTTGCGTCTAGGGTCAGCTTCTCGTCTACGAGGGGCGCTGAAGAGAGGTTCCCCTGTTTTCTTTAACAAAACGATCTATACCGGTATCGGATTCCCCTTTGTTGTAGGATTTTTTTTTGTACAGGGCTGCCTCCTAGGTGAAGGACTTTTCCTACTAGCTCCCTTAGTCGACCCCCTCTTTCCAAATGTTTTGTCCTGTCCCTGGAAAAACACGTTTTATAAAATAGAGGCATCCTCTTGATCCTCCTTTCAGTTTTAATGAAAACATCGTGAGGAGACTTTCCTGCCGAGTGCTCGCCCTTCGAGGTGACCGTAGGATCTACTTCACCCATGAGAAAGCCCTTCATAGAAGAGGAGTCTTCCTTCCACGATAGGTACCCTAACGAATTGCCCTGTTTTATTCAGCAATGTCCCCACAGATCGGGCGATGGGAAAGTCCCTCGACCCAGATAGGGCTCAGGGGGGATGGTTCTCTGTCAGGTCCCCCCCGTACTTTTCTTTTTTCATGGTGGGAGCCTTGTTTTAAGTATCAGCGTAAATCGGCAGAGTCCACTGTTTTTTTTTTTTTTTTTTTTTTTTTTTTTTTCCAAAGGTCCTATTTTGAATTCCTGGCGAAGAGTTTCCACGCCTCGATGGCCCTTTGGACAAAGAGATGTTCCAAACCGATATACCCCCTCGATAGAATTGAGTGACATCGACTTTGAGCCAGTTACCGGAGGTTGGCGGTAAGGTGGGGAAGTCCCCCCCCCCTTTTTATAGTCCCGTTCTGATTCCTTCTCTCGATCACGTCACGCAGCACGAACCTTTAAAGCAGAGGGATTTCAGATCGTCTCTTACTGTACCTCCCGGGAAGACCCATAATAGAGAGATCCATCAAGATGTGTTTCATATCTGGTTTTTTGCGCAGGGTACAACTGGGAGCGTCTCAGATGAAGCTTTCGCAGGGGCTCTCGGACCCGTTCTGAGTGCTTCTACGCCGCCCAGTTCGGGTCGATGGTTTTTCCCAATGCGATCTAACGGCATATATCATGTTATCATATGTTTTGTTTTCTCTTTCTTGTCCGTCTCAAGAAAAGAAGGTAACCTAAATGGGCGGAGTTTTTAGACGCCCCCCCCCCTCCAGCACGAGCCCCTTCTACTCGCCTGCGTCTTGGCCGGCACGTCCCAGGCTTTCACCAGAACAGGAACTAACGCGCCCCCCCTTCCCTGCCGGCGCTTGTCGCCGCTTCGACCCCCCCCCCTTTTTAAATGAGACGCCGTTCCTGACTTCCTTCGTCTTTTCACTTCGTGCGCGAGGGTTCTTTTAGCGTCCCGGCCTGCCTTCGTCTACTCTTTTGAGTTTTTAAAGGGGGCCGGTCCCGAGGCCTTACCCTTACCCTCTAGCACGCCCTGGCGGGCCGCGGTCCGCTTTGCAGCTTCTCTGGTTACTGGTTTCCCGCGCCTGGACTCCCCCTCTCGGCGGTCCCCTCCCTTTTTGCAGGAAGCATGTCAGCCCTGGGCTCCTTAAGGCTTCTTCGTGGCCGACGTAAGGTCCTCTTACAAAGTCCCCCAGTCGTAATGGCCTATTACCAGTGTCAGCCAGACTTCTGAAGGTCCATTCTATACTCCTTTAGCAGTGGAGGGAATCCCCGCTTAGAGCGTAAATTTAGATAGCATCTGTCAGGAGATTGGCGTTGAAGAAGCCCGTTCCCGATTCCCCCGGCTCGCATGCATCTAGAGCAGTGCCCTCTCAAGTGTATTTGAACCATATGCATTTAGCCAGTAGGAAGAGATGGTTTTTAGTTCTTTTTTGGCCTGGCAAACAGTTGCCTTCCCCAAGTGATCGATTCTTCTCTCGAGAGATTAGTCCTGCAACATCTACTTGATGTAGTCACCCGGTACCCCCAAAAGCACCCCCCTCCGCAGAAGATAAAGTATCGATCATTTTGGTTGCGTGTATCCCTCCTACTTTGAAGCCCCCGGAATCAAAGACTTCGAACCTATCTTAGAGCGTATTTTTCTGATTGCCCAATTCCCTCCAAAGAGGACGCCCCCCGAAAGAAACTGTCCCTCACTCAATCTCGAGATACCTTTCTCAGAGAAGACTTCAGGAGTCGCATACCGGTAAAGGCCATCCCTCCAGGAGTGAGTTAACGGCCATCCCCCCACTCTGCAACTACTTTTCTTTATTTCCCGACCTGAAATCTAAGAAACCCCCCCCCCTTTCCCCCCAAATGGTGGATTTTAAAGCATCCCCAGGGATTTTTCGGCCATGGGTCTCTAACCACGGTTCTTCCAGGATCCTTGACCTCCTACCTCAGGATCATGTATAGGCTTCCCTTTATTCCCGGTGGTTTTTTATTCTTTTATTGCGAATCCTCCTGGTCCCGGGCCATGTCGACCTTCGGGGTTTGTGTCCACGGCAAGAGAGACCGCTTAGTACAAAGACCGGTCAGTTCCTACCTCTCTAAGCTACCAATTAAGGCCCCCTGCAGGTTTTAGGGAGTTGTGTCGATTCCCCCCAGTAAGGTGTGTCTGTTTCGGCCTGGCTGTTCTTCTCTTTTATTTTTTTTTCGAAGAAAATCTCGAGTGACCATTTCTGATAGCAGAAATAATTTTCGGTCGGTTGATTTCTGTACTTTCTCGCCCTTACCAGATCCAGAGCAACTTCTCAACTTTTCCGGCGATCCCTCAACCCGGCAGCCTTTGATACCTTTCTTACCCCTGGGAATTTGACTAGAATAGAAAATCCCCTTCTACTGGTTTCGGAAGAAGGCTTTGTACCTAAGTTTATATGAGGGTCATGCCCTTAGTTCTTTCTAGGTCCCCTCATAATTCCAGGTCAGATCAGGCCGTCCGCTTCCCGGAGAGAAACCCCTCCTCCCTTCCCACGGTCTTCTTCGGGGGCAGTCAGGTAGACACTCCCCCCGCACCGTTCCTTAATCGAAGCTAGCATCGCGAGCACGTTTAAAGCCTTCCGACCGCCCTCTCCTCCTTCCCCAGCGGGACTTTCTCCGGAAGGATCCTCACTAGTCTATGATTCAATCGAAGTCTTCAATCCCCCCTTCCTCTCTCTCTTTCTCACTTTGTGAGAGAATGAGGTCCCTTCTTCTCCTTCGAGGAGTTAATATGATCCTTTCTCCCCTTTAGAATAGATTCGTTAGATATTCTTTCCCCTTTCGCTGCCGTTACGGAGTTCTGTTCGCTAGTCGTTACTCGATGTATTCGCTAGGCCTTTTCTGATTCTTGGTCTCGTGAATGAGACCCTTCCTCTTTCACGCCCACGCCCTTAGTTTGGAGCTGCAATTCCCCTTCCTTCCCCTACCTGATAGGATACTCGTACTGCTGGATATCCTCAAAGGGCCCCCCGCTTACCTTTCCCCCTGTCAGTTCCGGCTGGACCCCTGATCCCTTTGTCTTTCCCTTGGTAGCCGGTCAGTTTCCCCCTCCGCGCCCGCAACGTAGCATTTTTCCCTTGGTTGAATTACCTCCTTACGTAGTTTTCAATCGCTGCCAGTCCCCTCCCCCACAAACTGAGTAAATTGACATCAAGCCCCCCCCCGCACAAAAGTCCTGCTCCGATGCTACCAGCGATTGACTCCCCCCTTCTGACAAGCCATCCCGGAGTCTGTTTTCCCCCACAACCACCCAGACCGGCATTTTCCCGGCTTCTACATGACCGTCACGGCGGTTGTATTTCCAGTGGAATTTGTGTCGAAGCTAGTAAACTTCTTCCCCTTCTTGCTGTGCTTTCACCTTTTCTGCCGGATCGACCTAAGGCCACCCCCCCCTCCCTTTCAAAACCCGGAAATACACTGCAGCCGTTCTACAGGTTACCGAATCCTTTGCACGGTTCGTCCGCACCTCCCCTTCGTCTTTTACCGAGAAAGGTTTTAGACCCTTCCGAATCTTCGCATGGGCCCTCCTTTTTTTATCTTTTTCCACACCCCCCCCCGCGCCCAGCTTTCATGAGAGGGACGTACCTCTGTCAGTCACCCCCCCTCATCGTTTCGAGATATTGACCACTAGCGATTAGGATGCTCCCCCTTCCTGATGGTCCCCTTTCCTTTCATAATTGGTTTTTCGAGAACGTCCGCCTTTGCGTCAGAGCAGCAGGACTTTTCCTCAATACGTAGGCCCGTTTTTTTTGTTTGCTCCCCAGGAGAGCCAGTGTGCGCGTACGCGCTTTCCGGCGCCCCTTCTTTAGATGTAACCACCCCGTTTTTTCCTCGATACCGGTCTGCGAGATGTCTGCCTTCTTCCTCCCCTTTCGTGGAATGAAAGGAGTATTGTCTTTCCCCTCAATCTCGAAACTTTCAGATAAAATTTGCAAAGACCCCGCCGGTCCCCAGCCTACCCTCTCCCCTTCCGACTTCCCTTTTCCCAGGGAAGGTTTACCTGGTAAGCGAGGAGTCCCCTTATAGAGTCGCACTGATCATTCCGGCAGGTACGACCCATTTCCTCCTGGCGTTTCCAATACTAGATGCTTCCTGTCGACCACCTTCCTTGTTTTGTCAGAGTCTACTGAGGTGATATACTTTAATTTCCTCCTAACTATGGGCTCTGCACGTTTCGCTCCCCGCTGGGAGCAGCTGCGGCCCGGGGGATCGGAGGTTAGAAGGGTTCCTTCCGGCAGATAGTCAAGCCCCCGAATCGACTCCTCTCCATCCTCCCCCCTCCCCCAGATTGCCTCGCAAGTCCCCTGACTAGCGCGTAATCTCGATGACGGCTAGCCTTTTCAACAGATTTTTGACCCTCTCGCGTTCGCTAAGACGTTTTTCACATCAGAGGCGCGTTCGTCGCGAGGTTTTACCGGCTCTTCTTTCTTTATAAAGATTAGGTTCCTTTAAAAATTTAAGGGGCGTACATCGATCTCAGGCGGCACAGGCGACCGTACTGAACCCCACCTCTCTCCCTCCAAGTGATCCTTCCCCCCCCTCCCGTGCCCCCTTTTTCTTTCTCCCCTTGTCTCCTTCCTTCTTTGACGCTGGCTGAGAAGCATACGATGGACGAAACCTTTAACCTTCCCTCCCCCCCTTCCCTCGGTAGCAGGTTGGAGCATTAAAAAGGGGTCGGGAGAAGTCAGCTGATCCCTCTCTTTGTCAGTTTTTTTAGAAGGGAGTGAGTCTGGTTTGCTCTCTTCCTTCCCGCGTCGGGAGTCGCTTAGGACCCTTCCCTTTCCTTTTTCCATCCAATTGTTTTGATAGATAGCCGGTCCCCTCCCTCGGCCAACCCTCCCCGACCTTGGGACCTGAAGTGTATCATCACCATCTTGCCCGAGCCCTCCTTTCCCCTTCTTTTCTACGCCGGCACGTCTCCAGTCCAGTTCCTCAACAGCCCCCAGGCTGTCAAGTACCCCTCACAGGACCGTGCTGTTGTGGATGCCAAGCGACCTTAAAGAATTCGTCCCATGAGTTCCCAGCCCGATTTTTCCTTTCAAATTTTAGCTTCTCATAGGGTCGCTCACCTGATAGTCATAGTCCCGATTGATCTCTCTTTGAGATTGCCCCAGGTCCTCTTTTGGCTAATTAAGGTCTTAAATCCATTCAAAGCCGGTAAACCCTCCGGCCGGTCCGCGCCGTTCCAGACGAGGTTAAGTTGTTCCCGCCAAGGGAGCTCTATCTCTTGTGGGATTTGTTCCCTCTTGCCGCCGTTAAGTTTGCTTCCGTACTCATAGGAGGGACAGAGGCGCTGGAAGTTCCTTTGCGAAACTTTTTCAGCCTGGTTAAGCGGGTCCTTTTTTCGCTTTCAGAGAGGATATTGTCAATCGACTAACTCCCCAGTAACTTCTTACGGGTCCCCTTTCACCTATCCTGAAGAATTCTCCCTCTCGCAGCTCGATTTTTTTTTCAACTCTAGGGGACTTTTTTTTTTTTTAATGAATTCTCCTCCTCGGTCTGTAGTATAAGAGATAGGGGGTCATAGTCCTCTTCCGAGTTCGGCCGGCGCTTGTTTGCGATCTAGACCTATTTTCCTTCAGGAAATCGTCTTCTTGCCGCCTCTTCTTGCTGAGAAACTTCCCTTTATTTGGTCCTCGGGTGCGGTTGGGGAATGTTCTTTCTTGTGAACGGGAGCCGCAGGGGAAGTGGAGCGAGTTCTTCGTTACTAACCCCTTCCTCTTTTGTTAACCCCGTTCCGGTCGACCTTTAACAGCGCGAAGCGCGCGTATCCGCGTGTTTTGGGACGAGTTTTCGAAGGAAGTCCGAGCTTCGGACGATACCCGCCTCTGCCTCTCCCGCAGTGGGATGATGGCGCTCACTTTTTCGCTGTTGAACCAAAGCGGCGTTTCGCGCACCTGTCCCTTCGTCCCCCTTCCCTGGTTCCCATGGTTTCAGATACTCGTATCCTGTCGCTCAGGTTCCTACTTTATACCAGGATCCGACCTCTTTGTTTTCCCCGGAAGCAAAAGAGGGAAAATTTCCCGGGTATCTCGTCACTCCGCTCTCTCGGTAGGGAAATGGTAGGCAGTGGAACTCATCCCCCCTTTTTTCCTTTTTAATTCTTTTCCTCCCTAGCCCTAGGTAAAGGATCTGAGGAAGAGAGCAGGATAGCCTCTTCTTCCGCAGTTCCCTTCTTGGTCTCAAGGGAGACTGGGAGAACCCGTGGTTCTTCCGGGCCATGATGTTCCCCGTACGTTGACTTTTCCCTTTCGCCTCGGCAGCGAGCAAGCAGAAAAACGCGGCCAGGCCTGTAGATAGATGATTCCGTCCCTTTTTTTCCCCTTCTTGAACAGTTGGGATACGTATGCGGGGCGTGACCCCCTATAACGGTCTGTTCCTTTTTTTTTCGCCGACACTTTTCCTTTTTGAAGGCGATGCGTACCTGCGACCCTCCCCCCCCTAGTGAAAATCCTTAGGTGACGTTTTTTGCTTGTCATGTCACGGTTACAAAGGGATTGACATTCCATCCGCATTGTCCTCCCCATAACGTAACTCAGAATCGTTTTCCTTGGTGGGGAGGAAGCCCGTCCGCGGATCAAGTTTTTCGTCTCTAGGGTTTCTCGGGACCCGGAATCGTTACCGGATTCCTGAGGTTATCCCTTCCTGTCTCTCTTTCCTTTTAACTGACAGTTCCTGTCTTTAGGGCAGGAGTCTTGAACCCTAAGGAAAGGTCTGATCCCCTGGTTTTTTTTGCCGACATCCGCCCGGCTATCTCCTCCTCAGAGAGTAAAGATAGAGACGCTCCCTCCTCTCCTTCTCAGTCCCAATAGAAATCCTTCCAAAGGAGGGATTTCACCCGTGCTAAGCGTTACTATTTAATCCTCGAATTCAACTCAT
>Ga0179591_1319967_pt1 | contig 18064 bp, 33 predicted proteins | sample CZOMad2_1_08_16f_FD_182891 | JGI IMG/M metagenome (GOLD analysis project Ga0179591, IMG submission 182891) | Vadose zone soil fungal communities from Angelo Coast Range Reserve, California, USA - CZOMad2_1_08_16fungal (PacBio error correction) | ecosystem: Environmental > Terrestrial > Soil >... | reverse complement strand
CTCAACTTTCCTCCCCCCTCGGTTTTTGCACTTTTTTTCTTTCCCCCCTCTTGGTTGTTTTTTAGAACCTTCCTTATTCCCTCCCATGAATATTAGATATTGTCTCCAGTGGTTTTTTTTTTTGCATCTTTTGCCGTCCTTTTTCTCCCCCCCGCAAGTACGAAAATCCCCTTGTCACCGACGACCCCCTCTTTTTCCCCAGTGGCCACATCGAGCCCCTTTAAAAACAGACAATTTTCTTTTAAGCGTCTTTTTTGACTGTGCAACGCCCCTTATGATGTGGGTCCGTACGTGCTCCCCTTGGAGCCCCAAGGACTGTACGTCCTTTTTTCCGTTATGGCGCTTTCCCTTCTTGATTACCCGTCTCCCTTTTCCTCGTTCCTTCCTTCTTAGTACTACCTTTTTTCCTTTTGAGGCACTCTAGCATTATAGGCTATCTCCTTAGTAATAGTCCCTCCCCTGCTTTACTGTTCTCCCCGGCCCTCTTACCCAACTTCCTTTTGTTTCTCTTTCTTGACAATACAGGTCCCCCCCCCCCCCCCCCCCCATATCGATTGGCTTTTGGCATATTCATGTCTTGCCCTGACACCCTTTGGTTCCCCTTTTCCCCAAGACCCAAAAATGTACTTCTTGCAAATCCCTTCTCTTCTTTTGAAGCCTCGACGATTTCCTCAAATTGCTCCTCTTGTGCGTCGCCCTCGACTTGTCCTTCATCCTTTTTCTCAGATAAGGGTTTATTTTTTTTCCTTTGCCGATACCACTGCGCTCCCCGTAGGACAATTCCCTCGCTTCTTTTCCCCCGGCACAACATTGTCTTCTCTTCTTTTCCACCCCCCAGGTTTTTTCTCTTTTTCTTGGCCGGTCCCTACGAGAAGTTTTCTTTCATGTCCCCTCCCATTTGGGAGGAGAACCTCACTCCCCCCTCCCCCCGTGATATCGGAACCCCCCTGCGCTTTTCTTCCGGCTGCCCATTCCCTTCAGCAAAAGTTCATTGTTCTACTATCTTCTGCCAGGGCTATCTCGATTTGGCTCATAATTTCTCTTTATTATTTTGCCATTCATGTGGCAGGTTCTCAATGACCTCCACCTCGTCAGCCCCCTTTTGCCTTGTTTGTACCGGCGAGTTCCTTTTTTTTTAACATTCCCTTTTTTGAACCTTTCCTTCTTTGCCGCCCAGTACCCCTCTTATATTCGGAGGCTCTCTGATGACTTCCAGATAATTTGTATGGCCAATCTCCACATGTTTTATCATGACCCCCTCCCTCCCCCCCTCCTGATTCTGCCTCTCTGGAAGAATTTGAGCCCCTCCGGTTCTCCCCACTGTCATTTTTTTTTTTTTATCCTTAACAGGGATAGTTCCTTCTATACTTTCTTTTCCCTGACCCACCAACCCTTTTAATCTGTCCCCCTCCTGTTGGGAAGTGGTTCTCCTTTTTTTCTTCCGACTTCAGACCGGGATGGTCCTTGGTTAGTTCCTCCTTCTTTCGCTGACGATCTTGCCGGCTCTCCCCCCCCCCCATCGTTTCTCCCCAACCCCTGCTTCGACTCCCCCCGAGCCGGGAGCTTTTTTACCACATTCTCCCCCCCTCCCCACATCTGGAGGCAATTCCCCCCCTTTTTCCCACCTTGAGACCTCTACTTCCCCCACGGTAGTCCCCCCTCCCCTTTTCTCGAAACTGGTGATGTTTTTGGTTTTGCATTCTTCTTTTCCCCCCCTGAGGGCCCATATTTTTTTTTAAGAATTGCATCTGTTTCCTCCCCCATCCTTTTTGACCGGCATTTTCCCTTCCTCCATGGAAAGTGGACCCCCCCCCTTTTGGGTTGGTGCCTCCTGATTGGTTCACTTCATCTTTGCAGTATTTTCCCACCTTTCTGTTCAAATCCTCGGTTCTTAAGGCTTGACTTTTTTTACGTGATTTTTTTGCCGCTTACCCTCGCTCCATTTCTCCCCTTTGCTCCAAGTGCTTTTTTACGGACTTCGCTGCAGCACTCGCTTCCTTCCCATTTTTGCATTTTCCCTCACCCTGACTCCTGAACGGCAAATGCTCTCTTCCAACCTTCCCATGCTCGATTCTAAATCTATCCCCTGTTCCCCTCCCGACTTTCCTATAGAGGCGGACGAGGAAGGTTGACTTCCCCCCTTCTTAGGGACTTCCTTTCCTAGAGTGACTGTCTTTTTGAGAAAAGTTCAACAGGCTTTGGGATTCACTTTCCCTCCGTTCTTACACTAGAAATAATTTTAGGCTCTAGCATCAGGGTGTCCCCTCTTCTTCCTGTTTCTCACGAAGCCTCTCTGTTCCTGGTGTACTCTCGAGGTCCTATGCAAAAGACCCCCTTTTTTATGTCTGTCCCTTTCCTTTTCGCCAGCCAAATCTTTTTTCCAGTCCTACTCCCCCTATTGACCCAGCCCCTCCTTTCTCGGGAACTTTGAGACATTCTTTCGTTCCCCCTTAACGTTATTCCTCCCCCCCTACTCCCCTTAACCATGCTATAACAAACTCGTGTTTCATAACCTATGTATCCTTTTCCCTGTCCAACAGCAGAGCTGACCCCCTCGTCAGGCAGCCTCTCTTGGCGGCATATTTTTTTTGACAGTTTTTTTCCTTTGGCGAGTCCTTCCACAATACCAAAACCATGATATTTTCCCTCTCGTACCCCTTCCGGATCGGACCCCCTTTTTTGGATAAAGTTCTTTTGATGAGTTTTTTTCTCTTCTTCACCCCCACTTACTCTCTCCCCCAGAGAATCATCCGGGTCTAGGATTATTGATACCCCCCATCCAACTTCTCCTAGATAGTACCTTGTTCTTCCTTTGGTATCCTCCTTTATAAGCGATGTTTTCGATTTTTACGACTTTTTGATCCACAGCTTCTCGTTTTTAACCAGGGAGCTTAAGACTTTTTATTTCCAGAAATTATAATGCTTTTCCTTTTCCTTTAATTTAGTTGAGTCTTTCCCCCCTTGGCATTTTCCTGTTTTTTTCCCCAAAAAGTCGGTTTTCCCCCCCCGGTCTTCTGAGAACCACCTCGTTTCTTTCCTGTCGCAACCCTCCCTACTTTGTTCCTCTCCTTTTTCTCTTTAAACCTTCGCCTAGCGGTCTTCCGTTTTGCTTGATACAACTGGAACTAGAGGGCTTCCTTCCCGATCGACCGCTGAACAAGATCGACAGCCCCCCTTCCCAATGCCAGCAACTCTTTTTTCTTGCTCCAATATGGATGTTCATCTTTCATCGCCCTCTCATATCTGAGACAGGGAAATTTTTCTTCCCTTGCCCCCCCTGCTGGCATTTTGAGGAAAAAGGAGATCTCTCCTCCCCGTGTTGGTTTCCTTTTTTTACTCCCTTTATTAAAAAAATGCCAGCGGCGTCTCTTTTGCCCCTGAGGTTTTCCTCTTTTCCTCTTCGCCCAGTTATAGAAGATCGTCTTTAAGGACTTGAACACCCTGACGTACCTGCACTCGGTTGAGGCATGTTTCCCTTTGGCTTTGATTTTTCGCTTTTCCTCTTCGCTGCCGTAGTACAACTCTTAATCATTTTTCCTTTTTCTCTCCCCTCTTACTTCTTTAAGCTCTGTTTTGATTTTTCTTTTTCAACTGCGGATCGTCCCGGCTGGCCCCCCATTCTGCTTCCTTCCCTACTAACGATGTTTCGCAGCTTTTTTATGAGAAAACCAGATTGGTTTTTTCCTTTTAACATGCCATAGCTTCTTTCTGGATTCTCGTCTCCCTGGTCTACTTTCCTTTCACAAAGCTCCTCCTATTGTCGGCTCGTCTCCTCCTAATACCGGTCCGGATTGACCCGAATCCCCTCCTTGGGCGCCGGTGAGGAAATATGACCCTATCTTTCCCATAATGGATGTTTTTCACCTTGAAGCAGTCTCGAAGAGATTCTCCCCCGGATCCCCCCCCTTGTCGCTTGGTATCCCGGCGGACCGTCCCCCCCCGCCACCACCGCCCGCGTCCCGTTTCTTGGTTTAGTACCTATTCCTTTTGCATGTCCTTTTTTCCCCTTAATCTCCATGTGGTGCAACACTGTTTGTTTTTTTTTTGTTACCGTTTCTAGAGTTCCTTCCTTCCAAGGACTGCCCCGCATGTTCCAGGGGAAGTCTCCTTTTCAGGTCCACTCTATCCCATGTAGAGTCAAACTCTTTCTGCTCCCGTGATTTTCTTCGGTTGGACTTTCAGACTCTTGTTCGACCTTTCCCCAAGGCGGGACTCCTTTTTACTCTGAATACTCTCTTTTTTTAAGATGGTCGGTTTCTCCGTTCTTTTTTTCTCAAGAACAAAAATGGGGGAAAGACCCCTCCCCCCCCCCTTTTTGTCGTTTGTACCGCGCTTCCCCTCCCCCTACTAAAAAAAGGACGTTGAACTCAGTTTATAAACGCGATGAGTACCACCCGGGCGGGCTCGTCCTTCCCCCTTCCTTTCATGTAAAGAAGCTAGGTTCACCTTTTTTTTGACCCGCCACCTTCTTTTTTTCTCTCCCTCCAAGTAATGACTTTACGCAATTCCCACTTCGAAAACGTCCTCGTACTTATATTTTTCCTCTTCCTTATTGAGAGATGTGATCCTCCTCTCTTTTACAGTTTTTTCCTTTCGCTTCCGTATTTTTGATGTTGCAAAATGCGGAAACTTCCTTTTCCTTTACATCCTCTTTTTGAATGTCTATTTGGTTTTTTTCCTCCAATCTCCCCCTTTGATCATGTTGGCCTCATTTTTCGCGATTTTTCCTTTCCCCGCATCTCGACTTTCCTTCCTCCTTCCTCCGATGAATTTGGAACTCTTCAGCGTAATGGGGATTAATCTGCTTTCCCCAATCTTTCCCTTTCCCTCCCCAAACACGATAGGTTTTCTTTCTTGATTTAAATACTTCCTCTTGCGAGCCTTCTTCCATGATTCGATCGGGCACTCGTCCCTTTTGGGCTGATTCTTCACCTACCACCTTTTGAACGTGCTTGCCCTTTGATTCTGATGGGTTCGAAACCCTCGCACATATATTTTCCTTTTCCCCTCTCTTTTGTGGGCGCACCTGAAAAGTCTCTCTTATTAGACGCCTTGTTTTTCCCGAGATGGAGTTCTTCTTTTTTTTCATTTCTGCCTCTCTCCCCCTTTCACGCCCTCACCCGCCTACAGTCAATGGGATTCTTCGTTGGTCACGACCACTCCCGACTTTTCTCTGACCAAGGAAAGGGATGGTGTTCCCTTTGCCGATAACATTCTTTTTCTGTACCCGAAGCTCCCTTTGTGGACTGCCGTCTCACCCCCTTTCTTTTTTGGAACTTCCTTTTCTCTTCCCGCCCGAGACATCACGGCTTTTGCTCCCGGAGCTTGACTCCCCCCCCTTTTTCTCTTCCAATTTCATCGGCATTTTCAGCTTTTTCATCGGCTGCTTCCCTTCGCTCCAAACTTCATGTTGTCGGTTTCTTCCACACATCGCAGGGACAATTCTTTTCTTTTTTTGAATCATGTTCTTTCCTTCCCCTTCAACAGGTCGCACGCCCCCAACTGGCCTATATGCCTCCCCCCCTCCGAGCATGGGGAAGAACTTTCTAACGATTACTCCAAATTTTTTTTCTCTTTTTGGGCGACTTCAGACAATGATCCCCTTTCTTTTTTTCCCAGATCACTCCGTTTTTTCCCGTCGTCACGGTGGTCGTGTCCCCCTTTTATTTCAGATTTTCCAAATTTACGATTATCCTTTGATCGGGGGAACATAGGCCAACCTTGCCAGTGAATCTTCCCCTCCTCCTCAAGTTTTTTTTTTTTTGATTCTCTAATGATTTTTGGTTTCCCCCGGAACCAGACTCATTTTTTTTTCTGTCTGAAGGTATCGCAAGGTCTCCCTTTTTATCCCTACAGCCAAGTTGTTCGCCCCTAGATGTAGCCCCCTTGTTTTCTCAACATTTGTTGAACTCACCCATAGAGCAATTTGTTACTTCCTCTTTCGGTTCCCTTTCTCCATATTTTTCTCCTGCTTCCCTTGTTGATTTCTGTGGCTTCCTCCTACATGTGACGGCGGTCTTTTTCCCTCCTTCCTCGTGAAGAAAGAGATGTGTCACCTTCCTCCTTTTTGTCATCTCCCCCATTTTCCACTTTCCACCGAAAAGGAAAGCTGCCTCTCCTTGTCTGACCCGAGCTTAAACGGAACCTTTTTTTCTTCCCATGTATGGTCTTCATCCTTGCCACTTTTCCCGGCCGTGATCTCGGGCTGCTTTTTTTCACTCAGAGCCGGGTCCGATTTCGGTCTCCTACCCTCCCTTATTTTCTGGACTGCCGCCCCATTTTCCGCATGGGATGGCTCACTTTTCTAACCATATCGGTTTCCCCCTTTTTCTCGGTCCACGAATTCTTGGGTTCTTGCCGTGGTAGAAGTGGAGAATTTTTTTCACATCAGTTGAATTGTGTTCATCTTTACCTGATTTCGGTCCCGCTGTCCCGTCTTCCGGTCCCTCTCTGACACACCCCCTCCTTAGAGTCCATCGTCCGTCTTATATCCCCCCCAGTTTTCCCCCCTTTTCACGAACCCCCCCTTCCCCACCTTAGATTGCTTTTTCTTTCCTCCTAGGAACAATGCGTCCCCCTTATTTCTCTACATTGGTGTTACCTTCGTCCAAGGCTGACGATCGCCCCTTCGTGATTTTAGCGCACGCTTTTTCACGGCCTTTTTAAACGACATAACCCCTTATCTTTTTTTTCCCGCGATTGGTTTCACTTTCTTGTGGACATCCCTTTCCCCTTAGTCCCCCTCCCCCCACCAAGCCAGCTGGCTTCATTTTTTCTTTTTTTTTCGATGATCTTCCCGGTTACCAGATTTTTTCCGAGAAGGATTGCCACCCTGACTCCCCTTTTTTTCCCCCCTTTTGTGCTGCTATATCAGGCCGTTTCCATTCCCCCGTTGCACCAGGTTTCTCCCTTGGAACAACCCATTCAAACAGATCCTTTCTCTGGTTTTTAACAACCCTCGGCTCACTTTTTTGGTCTCCGTTAAGAAATCTCTCGGTCAGCGCACTATTTTTCAAGGTGTACTGCAGCCATCTCGGTTTTGCCTTTTTTTTCCCATGCCTTCGGAATGGGCTTCAAGGACCTTCTTTTTAGGTAAGGAAGTTCAATGCGTACAACCCTCCTTCAATTACTTTGAAGCTGTTTTCACCTTTCTTAGACCTCTTGGTTTGATAATTTCCTGGGATAAACTCCTTTCCCCTCCCCCACGATATGAATTTTTTTATGTGATTGATTCTAGCTGTATGTCCCCCCCCAAATTTTTCCTGTTTCTGGCCCTCTCTTTCGCCTACACCGCTAAAACCGACCCTATTTTTCAACATCCCCTTATTTCCACGGCTTTCTCCCCCTTCCCTTGTCCCCTCTTTCGCCCCCCGCACGGTAGTTTTCCTTCCTTCCCCTGACCACTTTTCCCCAACTCGTGGTGTTACCACTCCCTTTTTAGTCCTGTGGTCTGACCCCCTTTCTCTGACCTTACAGGTTGCCCATTCGTTTTTTTTCCCTTTGATATGTTTGAGAGGGAGGGTTTTCCCTCTCTGGACCAAAGTGTTCCACTTCCAGGTACAGGTAGAGGACATACTGCTTTTGACCCACGGAATTGCTCACGTTCTTTTTTTGCTTAGATTTTTTTCTTTTTCAATTCCATACCTTTTTCAAGATTTCCCCCTCTCAGGGAGTAATCCTTTTCAAGTCTGATTACCCCCTCAGCCTCTCCTTCTTAACTTGGTCCATGATGGTGTTTTCTTTTTCCTCCAAGGAAGATATTTATCAGACTTTCGCCTTTTTCTGTCTTATCCGTCTTCATTCCGTCCTTTTAGCCCTTTACCCTTATATAAGGAAGTGCCTCGGCTTTTCCCCCAATTTTTGACTTGCCCTTCCAAGAATGGTTCCCTCCCCCTTATCTTTGAACAAACAAGCGTTGCCTTTTTTTCATTATCCCCATTCCGTTTCCTGCTCAGGTTACTCCCATCCAAGAAGTCTTTCCCCCCAAAAGGACTTCTTTTTTTTTCTTTCATTGAGAGGCTCTTCCCCCCTTCCTGGACTCTCTTTCTCTCCTCAGTCCGACCCCTCAAGACCCCCAAAAATGGACCCCGGTCTTTTTCCTGGTACCAATCTTTTTGGTTTTCTCTTCCGTTCCTCTTCCTATCTCCCCTCTTCTCTCAGCGGAGGTTGAACCAGCAATTCTTCCCCGATGTTTATTTTTGTAACCGATCCTATCTCTCTCTGTTCCTTCTCCCTTTTTTTTTCTTTAGACTACTTTCCCCCCCTTTTCCCCTCCCGGGAGCGTTTTTGCCCTTTGGTTCCCCCTTTGTGCCGTTCCCCTTAATTTTTTTTCTTCTTCAGGAACCATCCAGCTTTTTTCCGGTTGGTTTTTTTTTTTCCCCATTGTTCTTTTCTCTCTTGTTTTTTCGGAGTCCCCCCTGTTCAAGAGAGTGTCTCCTCCGCGCTTTTAGCATAGCTCTGCTCCCTTTTATGTCACCTTCTTTCCTTTTTATCAGGTTTGGCAGCCTAGTAGGAATGGTTCCCCCCCCCCCAAGGAAATCTTTTTGTTCCTTCCTTTCGCTTCTCCACCCATTTTTGTGCGTTACCAGGACTCCATAGCCTTCCTCTCCGACTTGCCTATCTTTCCTGCAGGATGTTCCCTGTTTTCATCCAGAACTTTTTTGATGGATCCCCTTCTAGGGTCATTTGGATTTTTGGTACTACCTTTCAGTCGGAACCTCTTCCAACCTTCCGGTTTCCCTTTTCGACTAGGCCCCCTAGAGGCCCCCTTCGATATTTTTCTTTCATTTTTCTCCGCCGCCTTGACGCGTCCCTGTCTCTGCGGTTTCGACTTTTCCCCAAAGATAAACCCGCACGTTACCTTAAACCCTGTCCAGTTAATTTTTTGATAGAACGTTTGTTTTAAAGTTAATACATGATTGGTTTTCCTTCGGGGTCATATTACCCTAGAAGCTTCACTTTTCTTCCCCCGAGACTGTACCCTCTCTCCCCCCCAGAAGAAAGTCGGCCTGTTCCTGTGCCTGGTTACCACCTTATGTAGTCCCCCCCCCGTCTGCTTTGTGACTCCCCCTTTGAAGCAGATGAGAGTTACTCTTGCCCCCCCCCTTTCTGGATCCAGGTTTTCCCCCCCTTTTCTCCCCCCCCCCTGTATAGTCCGAAAGATTGTCTTTTCTTTTGACTTTTTTTTGTTGTCTGACGCTTTTTCCAGAAACTTGACAAAGTCCATTGTTCAGCGCGAACAATCTCCCTATTCTCCCTTTCGTCTCGTGCTTTTTCCCGACGCCTGAGCGCCCCCCCCTTGATAGTCCCGTACACTATGTCTCTTTTTTTTTTAAATTCCTTAGGTTGGTTGGTGTTGGGTCCTTTCACTGCAAAAATCCCTTAGTTCCTCTTTTCCTCCAAAGAATGTATTCCCCCGCTCACCGACGCATTTCCCCCCTTAACATCGCGATAGAAGTCTTCTTCCCGTCGAGTTCGATTCGCTACATTTCCTTCCCCGTTCCTTTTCCAGTTCTCTTAATCGCGCCTTGTTGTCCCCTTTGCAATTTCTTGGATGCCATTTTGCCTTTGAATTCGTTTTCTCTCTCTTGAAAGGGCTACTTTTCCCCCCCGTTCCCCCGGAGCATTTCCCGAACTCTAGATCCAAGTCCCGCGCCCTTTTTTTTTCCTTTTGAATATGACAGTCATTTTTTTTTCAAATGGCTTTTCCCCCCCCATTCCCTGCAGCCAACCGATCGGTCTGAGTGCATTGCGTTTCCCTTTTGCTTTTGGCCCCCACCGCTCTCCATGTTCTTTCCCGCTAAGGTGACGCTTCCAGTCTACCCGACTCTCGCCTTTTTTTGGACCCGCTTTCCCGGTCTCAGAAAATGCCCACCGTTCCTCAGGGTTGACCTGGGTCGTTACCAGATATTGTTTCCATGGAGCCTATGTATCTTCCCAAATTTTCCTCGATCCCCCTTTTCTCCCGAAAAGGGAGGAGTGCCGTTCAGTCCCCAATTCGTTTTTTTTTTCTTTTACTCCCCCCAATTGAACTGCTGACCCCACCTTTCCCCGTGAAGGTTTCCACCTCTCCCATTTCCATAAAACTACGCTCGTTGGTTGGACCCTTTTTTTGGACTTGCCCCAAGATCCCTTCTTTTTCTGTGGATTCAGTTCCGCAGATCCGGTGACTCACTCTTCCCTTCCTTCGTTGCCTTTTGGATTCTTTTTCACTTCCATTTTGCTACGCTATCCGGCTTTACGAGCTCTCTCTTTTCCTCTCGTAATCTAAAGGGGGTTTTTGTCTCCCTTATGTACTCCAGAGATGCGTCCTCTCAATTTCCTGCTTCTGGTTTCCTTCCGATCGTTCGAGAGCTTCCTTTTTTTTACACCACACTTTTTCTTTTCCTTCCTTCCTAGAATGTTGCTAAGACTGCCACTTTCAACTAAGCTCCACCTCCTCCCGGGTGATGCATGCCTCCCCCTCTAGATTGATCCCAATGGGAAGTCCCGAGAAGTAAAAAATGATCATTTCCCCCCCTTCGTGGTTCGCCCCCCTTCCTCACTGCTTTTAGTCTCAATTTTTCCTGGGTTCGTTTTCCTTCTGCAACCATAGACCATATCTACCCTTTCAAAAAGGACCCAGCGATATTTCTTTTCCCAGTCAAAAAAGAAGTTTTCCCTCCCCCTTTACTAATAATCCTTTGTTTTGTTTTTTTTGAGTTCTCCCCCTTTAGATTCCCTTTAAGTCCCTGTCAGTTATGATAGTTCTCTGTATCCTCTCCCTCCCCATTAAAGCAAAAGTTGATAGGTCTCCCCCCCCGAGATTATTCGCCTTTTCGAATGTCTCACTCTTTTTCCTAAAGCGCTCAAATTTTTGTTTCTCTTCCCTGGCTGACAAAGGGCTAATCTCGTTTGTCTCCCTTTAATCGCCCCTTTTCTTCGAGATGGCGTTCCATTTTAGAGATCTCTACAGTTTTTTTCTTCCCCTCAACCTCCTCGAATGTTCTCTTCCTTCTTTTTCATCATCCCTAACACACCTGCTTTTTTTACCGTCCCTGCCGGTAAAGCCTGGACATTGCCGTCTTTGATAGCGAGTGACTATTTCTAATGACTTCCTTTCCCCTTCACAGTCTTTTCTGTCCCTCTCTCTCCGTAACAAGCCGTGATTCCCATTGGCTGGAAGAAGTTCAGAATTTGTTTTTTTTTCCTCCCGACGTCACTTTCCGGCCATTCCTTGATACTTCCTTCCACATCTACGTTTCTTTTTTTTCCAAAGCACTCTTTTCCTCCTGGAATTCCTTTCCCCCCCGATTGCGTTTTACGTGGTCGCAGTGGGCATGTTTTTTTTCCCAGAACTTGCATTGTTCCCCATAGGTGAGGGTCCACTTGCTTTTCCTCAATGTCCTTTTATCTCAACCCAAAGGGTCGGAGCCCCCCATCGAAGGAGTCTTGACTCTATTCCCCCTCCCTTCTTTTATCCGTTAAAACGGACTACGGCTGGTCCCCTGTTTTCCCCCCCAAGCCCTCTTTCCTTGTTAGGTGGAGGAAGATTCCCTTTTTTTTCAGAGCCATCAGTGCTCCCTCGGTGGCTTCTTTGTTTTCTGTGTATCCCACGAATCCCCTTCCTTTTCCCTTTTTTGAAGCGATGAATTTTTTTTCCCCTGCCTTGTTTCCCCCCCCTTGTAAATCTTCACCGATGTTCCCTGCTTTTGCATTATCTCGATTCCCCCCTAGTGTTTTCAATCCCGTTCTCCCTACCTGTTGCCAAAATGTACACCTTGCACCTCCTTTCTTTTGCTCTGCCCGTCATGTTATCGTTCCGTAATTTCCCTCATTAAACAATACCTTTTTCTTTATCTACCGCGCAAATGTAAGGTACCATTTCCCCCTTCCGGTCCCTTTCTTCGGCTAGCATTCTTCCCTCCTGCCCCGCCTTCTCTTTTTCGACCGATGCGCTCTTTGGATTAGGGTGTACTCCCCTCTTTGAGGAGTCTTTTTTTTTCGTTATCTTTTTATTTTTTTTTTTTTTTTGTGGTTTTTTGGTTTGTTGTTGTCCGTGTGTGGCTTCAGTCTGCCCCCTCTCTTTTTCTTTCTATTTTGAGATCGCCTCTTTTGCTTCCGGCGTCGTGGACCTTACTATCGGCCTTTTTCTTGGAGTCTGATCTCCCCCCTTTGACCAAATTCTTTTTTTCCCCACCCGTTTTGGCTCTTGCGCCAACTCCCTAGCGACCCGACCACTCTTGCGGCGACTCTTGTAAATTTTGAACTTAGCCATTCCTTTTTCGAGTCGAACCGCCCGTTTCGTTCTCTTCCCCCCGAGAAAAGGCCCGCGTCTTTTTTTTTGACTCCTACATTGGATCTTTTTTAACCTCTTAGTCGGTAAAGCCGACCCTTTTTCGGTCCCCTTTTTTCCTCTCTGTTGCTTTCTTTGTGAGCCCCACCCCCCACTGGGAACACCCATGGATAACCTACCTACAGCCCCCCAGTCTCTAGGGTACTACTGCTTTTTTTTATAACGTTTATGTGGCCCTGTGTTGTGCTCTGTGCCCATTTCCTTTCGAACCGAGGAAATCTTTTTGAGATTTCGGGAACTGGCTCCCCTTCCACCGGATCTCTGATCGTTTTTTTCATCGATTTTCCGAGCAGCTAACCTTACTTTTTGATTTCCTTTTTTCGCTTTGATTGATCCAAGACTTCGGCCCTAACCTAAACAGTTCCCTTCCTTCTCTTGGTACCCCCGAGTTATCCTTCAGTCCTCCCTCTTCTGTCCGTTTTGTTTTGCTTCTCTGCAAATTTTTCCGGACGCAACAACATCTTTTTTGAATCCTCCTCCGTCTTTTCTCCACAAACACCTTCGTGGCTTTTTATTTCCCCCTTAATCCGCTCTATGCTCCGGGCGATAAAAGATTCTCCAACCCCCCCTTTCCAGAGCTGTTCTGTGAGTGCGCTTTTCGACCCTGGGAAGGGTCTCTTTAGACACCTTTTCCCCCCCCCCCTCCTCCAAAGAGAAAGCACCCCCCCCCCACTGGCCTCCCAAACCTAGGGGGCATTTACTTAACCCTTTACCCTTATTTCATCCCCCTTTAGAACCTGCTCCCCTTTTCCAGCGGTATTTCCCCTTCCCCCCCCTCCCCCACAGGCTTTTCGAAGATTTTCCTTTTTTCTCACTGGTATCTCTCCTGAACTCCTCTTTTTTTGTGTTGATTTCCCCTTTCTCACAATGCCAGTTTTCTCGGTCCCGGCAAATTGTGCTTCCTTTGAAGTTTTCCCTTCCTGAACGGATAGGAAGCTTTTCTTCAAGATTGTAACATCCCCAGATCGTCCTTTGGAATGTTCCCAATGGTTTTTTTCTCTTTTGTCGCGGTCGGAGTCGAGTTTTCCTTTTTAAATCAAGAGTGGTCCCCTTCTTTCCTCAATGCAGCTCCAGCTTTTCATCACTTGTTTCCCCTTCTAGTTAACTTCCTCAGGTCCCATTCTGCACTTCCCGGTAACAACTTTTTTTTCGAGTTTTTTGGGGGTTGTGGTGTTGTGTTCGTGTGGTTTTTCAAACCCGGGGTTGTTTTGGTGTCTCCCTCCTGTGCGGTCTTTTGTCCCTTTTTTTTTTGTCTTCCTCCATAGATTCGAATCCCGCAGACGATTAGTTCAACGTTTTCCTTATTTTTTCCCTCTTCTTCTTCCCTTTTAGTCGTTTTCGTTGAAGATTCTCCTTAGTCACCCTGGACCCCGCCATTCCAATTGTTTTTTTTGATCTGCCTGGACCCTATAGGACAGGTCGATATTTCCCCAAGGGATGATTAATTCTCCTCCCTCCCCTAATATAAAAGTATCTCCCCTTTTCTGATATCGAGATTACTGTTCCACCCTGTCGGACCAAAGTACACATTTCTTCCCCTTTGATCCCCGACTTGCCTTTGGTTACCGAATATCCTGGTGTCCCCCCTGGTGTCCCTCTTCCCTTGCCTTCCCTGAGCCCAGAGACTGTCCCCATTTTCTGCAATGGTGAAATTCTGCCTTTTCTTCTTTTTTTTATTTTCCCAGTTTTTTCCGATTTTCTTTGAGTACACGAGTGTAGTCAGTCGGTTTTCGAAGGAATCCCGTTCTTTTCCGCGAACCCCCCCCTTGGTTCTCACCTTTTATTTTTACAAGCGTTTATTCTGCTGGGTTTTCCCCTCTTCCCAAACTGGGGGCCAGAACCTTCCCCCCCCCCCACCCCAGTTCCCCTTTTTTTCTACAGCGAGAATCTTTCATCTTGACGTTCCGATCGGCCTTCCCGCAGACTGCTCGCCAACCTTTTTTCTCTCCCCCCTAAAAATTATGTATAAGTTGTATGCCCTTGAAGTCCCAACCCCCTGCCTTTCTCCACGCGTCGCCTTACGTGCTGAATTCCCTTACACTTCATTCTTTAGATCCTCTTAACTTGAATGTCGTTTCATTCCCTTAGAGATGCGCCTTGAAAGAACCCCTTGTAATGGTGTCCAGGTCTCCTTCCCTTTTGCCGTGTAGATGCCTTGATTTTTCCCCATATTGAATGTGCCTTCTCTTCCCATTATGACACGTTATTTCTACCGCCATCTTGCCAGGGGCTAATGTGGTCCCCCCCCGTTTTCAGGCTCCTTACATTTCCCTGATACCTTCTCCCCTTCTTTCAGATTTTTGTACTTTCCCCCTTCCTTTCCCCACATATGCCTCTTTGAATCCAGAGTTATTTTACACATTCCCTGGACCCCCAATATTCGACGGCACTAAAACGCCCTTTTTAGTGTCGGTGATCCCGACCCCGTTCGTGGCACTTCCTTCGATTACGATAGGCGTTTCTTTCATGAAGTCCCAATTTTTGAAGATCTCTCCCTTTTTTGGCCAGCATTTCCTGGGACAATCCGCCCCCGCACTTTTCCAGTGCCAGGGGTTTTCCCTATTGCGTAGGGGGAGAACCTTTCTTCCTCTTTCCGTACCTGTCTTTTCTTCTCTTGGGTGTGGATCTGCTCTCTTGCGGGACCGACAACTTCTCATCCTTCCCCAGTGGCCCTCCTCTGACCATTCGGCTTTTCCCTCCTTTCCCGTCTCCCACGGACCAAATCCCGATATGTCCCTCTGATTTTGGGGGGGTCTTTTTGGACTTGCCCCTCTCCTCCCATTCTTCTCTTTGTTTCAGAGCCGGTCTTCCCTCAGGGACGTCGTTGATCCGTTCGGCTTTCCCTTCTTCCAGCGAGGCCAAAGACTCAGAGTGCTTCATTCGCTTTCCTAATAAAGGGGGGATTGATTTTCATTATCTTGCTTTCTCTCGAGTCCTCCAAACTCCTTCTGTTTTTGAAAGTCCGATTTCAAAAGCATGGGTCTTTTTAAACTCGGTTCCCCCCCCTTCACTTTGCTTTCGAGAATCCTGTCCTTTTTCCCCCCTTTGCCACCATGGTCCTTGCTCTTCCCCACCAAATCACTGCCTCCTCTCCCCCCGAGAGACATGTGGAAGCCTTTTTTAAGAGGAATCCAACTGCTCTCCTCCCCCCTTCTTGTTTCTTAGCGAACCTAATCGTGTTTTCACTGATAAAGGGGGTAGGTCTTTCTTTTTTTTTTTTTTAGAACTTCCTCTTTCTATTGACAATCTTTTCGTTTTTTAAATCTTCCACTTCCATAATACTAAGAAGTTTTTTTTTAGCTGCGATGGATGAATGACTTTTTGGGAACTAGTCTTATCGCGTTCATTTCCTTTTTTTTGGCAGTGGTCATTTACCCCTCTCAGTCCACCGTTCTTCTTGAGCCCAATCCCTAGATTATTCCTGCCCCTTTCTCCTCCAGTTGTGAAGCACATGTCCATATCTTTACGCGGCTTCTTTGATTTCTTCTTGGCGTGGCAATTTGTTTTTTCTGTCTTCTCCCCTAAATGTGCATCTGAGCAATACCTTTCCATTTTACTCGAAAGCCCCTCTATCATTGTAAAGGATATGGTATCAAGCTCGAACCTCTTTTCCCCTTTTTCCGGTCGCCAGGAACTCCCCTTCCCCCTTTCTGCCGGGGAAGAGAGCTTCCTACTGAATTGTCCCCCCTTAATGTAGGGTGAGTCACTCTCCTATGTGCCTCCCAGAGAGTTCTTCCGTTTCCTTGGCTGTCTCCCCTGTAACTTCTCCCCTAAATTTGTCCCCCTCCTTCCAGGTAAGGGTTATAATCACTTCTCTGTTTGGATCAAAAATACTGATTTTTTTTTTCCCCCCCCCCCCCCCAAAAATCAGGTCCCCCTTTATTCCTGTAGGGTGTCTCCCTTTCCTTGTGGTCTATTCCCCGTTGAATTGGTTCCCCCCGTTAGTTAAAAGTGATGATTGCCTCTTCCTGACGTTTGACAAGCCTCCCCCCTCTTCTTCCCCCCAAAGTCTTCCTTCGTCCATTTTGCGACTTTCTGACTACATCCCTGACCACCTCGGGAAAGCCACCCCCAAGGTCCACTGAGTTGTTTCTCTTTTCTACGAGCAACCCCCCCCCCCGATCTAGTACACCCTTGGTGAGGAAGTCACTTTCGTGTTGCCGATAGCTTCCCTTTAAGATGAGGTTTCGATCGCGGTTCGTTCCTTTCCCTTCTCCCGACATCAACCCTTCTCGTTTTTCCCGAGCGCTTTCAAACCAGCTTGGTTCAAAGGTAACTTTTCTTACCCTCTTCAACAGCAGATGGTTACTTTTGAGGTTTTAGTCCCGACGTGTGACTCTCTCCTTTCCGGGAAACCCATTTATGCACTCCCGCATGATTGCACATGATCCCCCGTCAAAGTCTTTCCCCCCTTCATTAATTCCCCGCTGCAGAACTTTTATAGTTGTGAATCGGACTTGACCTTTTGCCACCATCAGGCCCTCTTCCCCCCTTTCCCCGGACCTTTCAGAAATTAAATGCATTCCTTTTTAGGCTTTTCCCTTTCTATCCTGTCCTCTTCTAATTTTTTCGATCGAGTACCGAGTTCAGGTTCTTCAAGCAATGAGCTCGTTTTTCGTGGGAACTTCTCTCTTTTCCCGCGCGCCTTGGATTTCCCCCCCTGCTGTAGCCTGGGTCCTCTCTCCTTTACCGACATAATTTGACCGCCCCCTTTTTTTTTTCCGTGGGTGGTGAGTTTTCCTGTTGAGAACCTTAGGCTCTGCCCGTCTTTTGTATGAGCTATTTTTTGAACCTTCACCCGGAAGTTTTTCTTTTTTCCAAAGTTGGACTGTGCAAATCGCCCGACCGACCTCTTGGTTACCCCGACAGTATTAGTCACGGGACCCCCCTTTCGAGTAGCTCCCCTTTTCTCCACCGAAGACCCCCCCCTTTCTAACTCTTTTTCCCACTATCGGGTCTTTTTTTTGCGAGGATCCCCCTCCTTCCAATTATTGTCTCTCCTTTCCAAGTTTTTCTATTTTCTCTCCGGATAGAAATCCCCCCCTTTTCCCCCCCCCCCCTGATTCCGTCCCCTATAAATTTCAGGATCTCGACTACCCTTCCTTGGGATCCAAAGTTTTTTCCCCCTTTGCCCCCTTGCCGTGTGGAGCATGAATACCACGCCATAGAGCCCTGAGATACTTTTTTTTCCCCTAGGTTCGAGAACTCGGCTCCTTCAGTAATACTGATATCCAAGCCTCTCGTCCGTTATCCCCCCTCCACCGGAGACGAGTATTAGCGGTTTCCCTCCCCTTCGGGATTAAATCACTGTTCCCCTCCTCCATCTTTTAAGCTTTGTCCCCGTTTCTTTTCCGCCCTTCCTCTCTTCCGTCCAGGAGCTGATAAGTTTTAATTTTCTCTTTTGACCCCTAAAAACATCTTGTTTTCAGCCTTCTTCTCCAAAACTCGTGACGGTACAGTCCTCCCCTCCCTTCCGAATTTGTCTGATAGGTGAAGATCATGTTTCCAAACCTGCTCCCTCTTTTTTTGGCAGGCCTGCCGCTGCTGCAGGTTTTTCTCAACTCTCCGGAATGACTTCTAAACGGCGAGCGCGGACAACTCATCCTCCTCCCCCCCCTTGTTCACCATGCCCCTCCCCCGAGTTTTCCCATATGGTCCCTTTCCTTCAATGGCGCACGAGGAGCTTAATCGGCATCACCGCCCCCTAGAACGTTCCCCTTTATTGTTTCT
>Ga0179591_1242703_pt1 | contig 18065 bp, 25 predicted proteins | sample CZOMad2_1_08_16f_FD_182891 | JGI IMG/M metagenome (GOLD analysis project Ga0179591, IMG submission 182891) | Vadose zone soil fungal communities from Angelo Coast Range Reserve, California, USA - CZOMad2_1_08_16fungal (PacBio error correction) | ecosystem: Environmental > Terrestrial > Soil >... | reverse complement strand
TGCCCTTTTTCTTACTTTGGCTTGGGGATCTAGCACTTCATTTCCTCTTTCCCGTTCTAGGTGACATCCGCGCGATTTTTGTTTCGGCCAATTTTTTCCCTTGTTTTTTTTCCCCACATTTTACAACTAACTGCCTCCCAAAACCAAAACGAAGGCGCAATTTCGTTGTTGTTTCCTTTTTTTTCTTTCTTTTTTACACCGTTCCCAGGCGTTTTGATTTCCCCACTGTTTTTTTGATCGGCCTCTCTCTTTTTCAATGGGCGGTGACCGGTCCTTGGACAGCTTTCTCTACTTGGTCGCCTCAGGGGACCTATTTTTGTAGGCAACCCCCCCCTTGTTGTCCCCCTTACTTTTCTTCAAACTGTACTTTCAAGGCGGTCATATGGGTGTGTCTCACCGGTACCCCCTTTATGGTTAACCATGCACATTGAGTGCAATGCCCACAGATGTTAACTTCCCACCTGGCTGAAACGACTTTCCACCCCGCACCAATCAAAAACTGCTTCTTTTTTTCTTTCTCTTTTTTTTTTTTTTTTGTTATTTCCAAACTACGACAAGTGACTGGTTTTCTTCTTCCCTTTTTCCCCCTCTTTACCTCCTTTTTTCCGTTTCCATTCTAGACCATTCTTCGTGTGCCGGTCAATCCTTGCCTATTCGGGCTTCCCTCTCTTTTTTCCTTTTATTCATTTTGTCGAGGTCGTTGCACCACCCGTTTTTTGAGGCGTCCGTGGCCGTCCCCCCCCCACAGCGGTAATTCATCATGTTCCATTCCGCCAGTTCAGCACATCAACCCAGTTGGATTCTCTACACTCCTTTTTCTTTTCTTTCCTACCTTTTTCTTTATGGGGCCCCCTGTCTTTTTTGGCGGTTTCCCTGCATCCTTTTTTCCAAAGACATTGTTTCATTGGGTTTTTTCATTTGAGGCCAGGGTTCAATCTCTCTCTTCTCCCCCCTTTCCCCCCCACCCCCACTTTTGTTTTGTTGTTGAGATTCTTTTATCCTTTAATTTCTTCATCCCTGGTCCAACCCTTCTCCAGGGGGGACGTTTGGTTGGCCGACCCATCTGGTTTTCCACTTTTTACGGGGTCCGTCACAAACCAGGTTTTTTTTCCCAAGCATGACCTGTCTCCGCTTGACCTGGACAACCTGGCATCTTTTTTCTTCGTTTCGTCTATACAAGTCCTTTCTGGTTTTGCCAATTGCTTTTGCTTTTCGATTGTTTCCCTTCTCTTTGTTTTTTCCCTTGGCGGTCTGTCTTATTTTCCTTTTCCCCTGTTCACCGCAGCAGATCCCATGACATTTCTTCCCAGTTTTCCTTTTCTGATTGTTTTATCAACATTCTCATTTACTTGACCGTTGCCTTACCCTTTGGCGTGTTTTTCTCGGGTTTCCGATTCATTCCAACAACCTTGGGGAATTGACCTGGAAATACCTTCTCACCTGCGTTGGTTTTTGTTTCCCCCTCCCCTTCACCTCCAGGGGTGCCCAAGTTGGCGCTAGGTCTTTCTGTTCTTTTGTCCAAGTTGGCGGTCCTTCTTGCTTTCCCCCATCTTTTTTTTTTTGGGCTGCAAGACCCTTTGGCCCCTGTGTGGTGAATTGTCACGGTTGTTACCCCCCCTTTTCCAAGAATTGAATTAGTTTATTTTCCGCTCATGGTTGATTTTTGTTCACACCTACTCCGGTTGGTCATTTACGAGGCCTCTCGTAACTTTTCTGTCTTCTGGGTTGGCGTTTTCTTTAAGGACATTGGGATTTTTGTCCGCCCTGTTTTTTTTGTGCCCCCTGATTCAGATTCTACGCACAGGGAATTGAGTGATCGCCTTCGTTCCTTCTCCCCCCCTGGAACCCCCTCCCCTTTTCTTTCCCTTTTTCTTGTTGCTTGACGAGGATGAAGTTCGGGTTTCTTTTTATGTGCCCCCCCCCAGTTTCGTTTGTGGGGCCCCTTCCAGGCTCGCGCGACCCCCGAAAGGGTTTTCCGCCCTTCTTTTTTGAGCCTGTCTGTATGTTTCTTCCTCGTTTTCCCCCCCTCCTTTTAAAGGAAATCTTTGAACAGCAAACGCATCGGTGTTGGTTTTTTTTTTTAAAGTTTTTTTTCTAAAATTTCTTGAGATCTCCTTCGCCCTTTGGGTTTTATCCGTTTTTTTCTTATTCCTTTGTTTTCCTTTCCTTTGGTTCAATCCCCCACAATACGAAAATTTTTTGCCGTAAAGGTTCTCGTTTTCCTTCCCTCTGGTGGAACTGAAACCTTTCTTTTTCCCTCGTTTGGCTCTCGTTTTGGGGTTCCTTTTCCCTCTGTTTACCTCCAGAATATTGGGGTTTTGATGGTCTTTTTTTTGGTTGGCGTGGAAACGGTGGCCCACCTTTGTCAGTCCATCCACCCCCCCCGTCTTCCTCTGACGGGTTTAGGGTCTTTGACCTCACCAGGACTACCCACGACATTTTTTTCCAACCCCCTCTTGTTTTTTTCTTCCACCAACGGTCCTGTTAGGCCCGCAAGCCACCCTCCCCGTGATGGAGCTTTTGTACTCTTTTCGATCCTTTGTAGCGGTTTTTTTTTTGTTTGTTTTTGAAGCTGGTTTTTATTGGTTTTCCGGTTGACCTTCGTTCCGCTTGCGCCGGACTCTTTCATCGTTTTCTGGCCTTCTGTTTGAGCAAGTCCTGACCCATTCCCTGCTTCGCCCTAAGAAGCTGCTGGCCTACTTTTTTTCTGCCCTGACACTGTCTCACCTTCTTTCCCCTTTTTTGGTGCTGTAGCTTAAACTTGAAACCCAAGATGCCTTCTGGTTTGCTGGCTTTTGAAGCGGTTGCGTGGGTTTCCCCCCGTTTCCGAAGGGTACATTTGTTCCTTTCGGTCTTTTTTCACTCCATTTCTGGTTTTCCTTTTTTTGCAGTATTGTTGGTTTAGGTTTTTTCCTCTCTCTGCGCCGATCTGTTTTCCTTTTTCCCTTTTGACACTTACCTTTTTTTCCCGAATTTTAGATTTGTGCAGACTACATTTTTACGTTTTGCCCCGCCTTGTTTCCCCCCACCTTTCCCTTCCTTGGCCGTTACTCGAGTGAATGAGCATTCCTCAACTGCCGTTCTTTTGGGTGTAACAGACTGTCCAAGCAAAAACGGTTTTTTTTCACCACTTCTTGCTTTGGTCGATGAACTTTTGATCTGCTGGGGACAAACAGATGTTTTGAACTGTCTATCCCTCCCTTCCTTTATTTATATGGACCTGACCCAAACTGGAATGATGCTGGAGTTGGTCTAGATCTGTGCTCCCTTTCTCCAACCACGGCTTCTAGTACCCCTTTTCCGATTTGTTTATCTGGTTTGGAGGTTTTAGTGTTTTTGCCCTGACCGTATTTCAAGTACTAGGTAGGGGGGGCTTGCTGTCGGCCGGGTTTTCTTCTTCTTTCTTTGACCTACCCACTGACAAGTCATCAATGCAAAAAGGGGGCTGGGGAATTCCGGTGAAGGCTTTTCTCTTCCACTTTAACACCAAAACCACCACCCTTCACCGACTTCATCCTACCCATCGGCAATTTAATTGATTCGTCACCAGTGAATTCCTTAAGATTTTCAGGGATTTACAAGGACCAGGAAATAACCAGGACACTAGGCACCTGCGTTTTGACTGCCCAAAAAATGTTTTTTCTTTCTCCCCCTTAGGGGATGGTTAGGTGGTGTTTTCCGGAGTCTCCCTGGATGGTGTTTTTACGGGGGTTTTTTTGTTCGTTCTTCTTTCTTCTTACTATCCCTTGGTCTTCGAGGAACTGGCCCCCCTGTTTTCCCCCCCCCTTCCACCACGAAACCATTCTTGATACTAAACTTTTTCCCTTTACCCTACATTTCCCCCACATGTGACGACTCCCTGGTGTTTCTTTCCTTTTTTTGGTTGCGAACTCGTCTTCGTCTTTTCTGACACCAAGTTCCGTTCACACGTATTTCACGTTTTCCTTTCTAGCGGGGGGCGTCTTTATTGGTTTTTTTTATTTTTGTCACCAACTGGCAAGGTTTTTGTTTGGGTGTGGTTTCTGGTTCTTCCTTTTACCTTAACATTTCTGGACCGCCTCCCCCAAATATAACACCTTAGCTTCTAATGATGCGTCATCCCCTTTTGGAATTTCGGGGAGGACATTCTTTTTTGACTCCGACCCTTGTCTTTTTTGGTTTATTTCAAGCGACCTTCTGTCTTTTTTCCCCAGCTTAAGGTTCCTTTCTGTGATCTAACTCGAGCCCGTTCGTAAATTTTTTTCTGTCCCCTTTCTTCTTAGTGACGGGGCTTTTTTTCAATGACGACCTTTGTTCTGCCTACCGCCTCCCACAACAACCCCCCACAATAGGTCGTTGGCCCCCTCCCCTCCCCCCCAAACGGCCAGCGGGTTTGGCTTCATGCCCCGCATGTTTGTGGATCATTTGGGTAAAATTAGCCGAGCCTTTTGTGTTTATGATTTTCCCTTCTTTCCACCCTTTTTTTGTCTTTTCCGTCTTTTTCTTGTGTAAGAAGTTGAAAATGCTTTCGGTTTGTTTTTTCTTTCCCGTTCTCCCTTTCCTTTCCGATCACCCCCATTCACTTGACCCGCCTCTGGACCCTTTTCCTCCTTCCACGTTTTTTTTTTTTTTGCCTCTATCATCTCGTAGAGGAAATTGGTTTTCGCTTTTTTTTTGGAACGGATTTTTTCCCGTTCATATCTTCGGTCTTCTTTCTGCTCCACTGATTTCCTGATGTTTGACTATTTGGCCCTCGGTCCCCCCCACTTTTATCTGCTTCACAAGTTAGTGCACTTCCCTTTCTTGGGACCTTCTCCAGGCTTTTTCTTTTTTTATTGTCAACTTTTTCCATTGTCTCCTTGGTCGTTGGTGCGAAATGCTTTCACTAGTTTTTTCCTTTTTCTCCCTTTCTTTCCTTAAGCACTGTCCCCTTGAAGAACTTGCTTCGTCCTTAGTCGCTTGGCCGAATACACCTATTTCTCACCCTTTTGATTTTACGCCATTCTTGTCTCGTGTCTGCTTCCCCCATGCTTTCACCGGACAAACGTGCTTGTTTTCCATCACTGATTTCTGTGAACATTGTTAAAGTGTTTTATTGGAGCGTGGTTCATGGTTCTTTCCAAACCTCGGTCCCCTGCCCTTTCGGACCCTTCTTTAAGTTCCGTTTCTCCTTCCTTTTACTCAGGAAGGGCCGGACCAATGGTTAGCCGTTGTCCGATTTCCTTACCTTTTTTTTTCATCCCTGAGGGGGTCGTCCATTTGACCCCGGATGGGAATTTTTTTTTTTTTTTATTTTCTCTCTCCCCTCCTTTTTCGTTACTTTTTTGGGGCCGCGGTTCATTCCTCGCGTTTTGTATCTTTCTTCCCCCCCACCCAGTAACCCCACCATGTTGGCTCTCCGTTTCAAACCTTTTCGGCCAGCGACCTCCCTCTTGTGTCTTGTCACTATGTCCGTTTTGAGGGTGATTTTCTAATTAAGTCCTTTCTTTATGGTGAGCCAGACAGGTGTATTGCCCCGGGGGGTTCCCCAGGTTACTGAGGATGAGGGGAGCTTTTTCCATTACACCAATGGCGCTCTTTTGCGTCTTGTTCCCGCTAGTGAGAGGTTGGTAACTTTGACTTGCAAAGGCCGCTTTTCCCCAGGGTCTTTTTCGCTGGTCAAGGGTGAAGGGAATTCCTCTCCCGCCCTCTTCTCTTTTTTTTTTATTCACAACATTGTTCAAGGCCGTTCCATACCGAGGCACCCTTTTTACCCCTTAGTTTTTTAATGCTGGTTAGGTTGTCCGGCGGGGAAGCTTCTCTCCCAGCCCCTTTTCTTTTCTGCTTTTTCATTTTTGTAGAGGTGTAATAGTACTGTAAATTTCACTCTTTTATTGCCTTGTTTCTTATTTTTTCAGTTGGAAATCCTGCCCTCACTCTCTTTCTTCTCGATTTCATAGGTTCCTTTGTAACAGTGAGGGGACGATACCTTTATTCTTTTGTCCGGTCTATCTCTTTGCTTTACATTAAATTCATTGACACAACCCTCACCCCTGTTCCTGCTCTGTTCTTTGGGCCCCTTTTCCGGAAACCGGAATATCCTCCTATCCCTGAACTTTGACCCCCCCCACCTTTCTTCTCTTTCCACTGTTAAAACCCCTGCCATGCATTTTTTGAACCGTCCATTTCGTCCAAACACAAACCCCTTGCCAATGCACCCCGGCTTCCCTCTGTAGGGAAGTCCCAAACACCGTTGACTTTTTTTTTTTTTCCCAGCTTTCAAGGTTTCCCGATTTCAGCAACGACTTTTGGTCGCTGTTATTCCTTCGTGTGTTTTGTCCTTTAAACCCTTTCCTTCTCAGATATTTTTGAGGTCAGGATTTGTTTAGGGCCTGCTTTATCCTTTTTTCTCCCCCCTGCCCTTCGAGTGCGGGGTTTGCAGTCCCTCAGTGATGATCACCCCGGAAAATACCAGCGTTCCCCCCAGAGTGACTTTTTCTTCCCATTGCAGTCCTCTCGGGAAGGGTTTGTCTCTTTTCCTCACATTTTTTCCTTGTTTAAATTTTTTTTCCGGTTCTTTCTTATGGACACCGGTCTTTTTTGCTTACTTTTTTCTCGGGAGCCTCGTGACCCCCCCTGTTGTGCCCGTATTCCACCACTCCCCCCAGACCCCCCCCCTCCCTCGTGTGAAGTTCCGAATATAATTCCCCGTTAGTCTTTTTTGGCTTCCCTTCTTTCCTGGTTTTTACCTTTTTCCCTCCCCGTTTCGTTTTTTTAGAGGAGTCTACCTATGAGATCCCTTAGACTTTGTACTCCCCCCCCCTTGTATGTTTTCCCCCTCAGAAAAAAACCTGCGACCACCTCTTTTTACTTGTGTCTTTTGTTTCCTTTTGTTTTTTGCTCTCTCTCCCTACCCGTCGACCCCAACCAAAAGTTCCTGTCTTCCACCCCCCTGGGAGTGTCCTTTGCGGAAGCTGCTGTCCAAACTTTCTTTTTTTGCCTTCTTTGCACCCCTTTCCTTTTCCTTCTTGCGCAACAAGCCTTTGAGAACTTTTTTTTTTTCTGGTGTTTTTTTTTTTGACGTGAATCACTTTTCTAAGTTGCTTTGGTTTTGATCTTCCAACTCCCCTCGTTTTTTCTCCTCTCATCCTTTCACCCTTGCTTGGTGCGGTCCCTTTGGAGGTTTCGTCAGCTCCTCTCCATCCTTTACACCTTACTGCTCTTCTAATCCCGGTCTCCGGTGGACAACCTTCGAGCCTCAACTTTTTTCCACCTTTCCCCCCCATCTGTCCTTCGGGGTTGGCTCAACTTTGGCCCCCTTTTTTTTTTCCCCTTGACATCGTGCATGCACCATCCGGTCCCCACCTTCTTCTAGAATTTTGTTCCCCTCCCCCAAAGACCTGCTTCCCCTTTTTTCCGTGCGATGGCCACAACCCGCCCCGTCAATTTTTTTTCTCTTCCCCATGTCCACTTTTCTTTTTTTAAACGATTGATCCGCCTGGTCGCGGTCCCTCCTTTAACGTGAAACCCACATTCTTGCCGTGATTCATCTGGGCCTTTAATTCGCTTAGTCTTTTCCCTTTTCTTCATGTCTCCGTCCCTTCCGGTGCCAAAGTTTTGATTGGTCACCTTGCGGTTTTTTCCTCCCCTTCTAGGTCCCTTTCCACTTTCCCCAACCTGACAGTTGACCAGCACTCACTTCACAATTTTCCCCGTTTTCTTCTTTCTGACTGATGTTCATTTTCGGTTCCTCGTCGATTTTTCTGGTGTCACTGGGCGGCCCTTGTCCCAGTTTGACCTTTCTTTCCACGGCCTTGTGAGATGGGTCAAGGCAGGCACAGGGCCATTCTCTCTTTTTCTTTTCCACCTCTTTTTTTTGTTGTCGATTTTTTAAAGTGTTCCCCCCCCCTTGGACCATGTCCTTTACACCTCTCCACTTTCGTGTTCTCGCCCTTCTTGTTTGTGACGAACCCAGTGTTGGACAAGGAACCCATCGACGCTGTTTCCCTTTGGTATTTCTTCACATAGATTTCCGCTTCTTATTCATTACTGGTTATATTTTTTTTTTATGGAGCTCTTTTCTTTTGTTTTCAATTTCCCTGTCTTTCCCTTTCCATGTGGAGGCACCCCGGGAGTCCTCCTCCACACTTGTTTTCTTGTTGTCAACATTTCCCGCCGACCCACGGATACCCCCCCCTTGATATCTACCTTGCTCCGCAATAGTTTTTCACGGCTGATCCGGTTTTAATTTTTCTCTACAATTTGTATTCACTCGGTACCGGCTCTTAGTAAAGCGGTTGGATTTCCCAGGGCCTTCTCCAATCACTTGTCTTGTTGGGGGCGCTTCCCCTTTTTGCCCTTCCGAATCCAGGTGAAGGAACTTCCGGCTTTTTTTTCTCCTGTGAGTTTTGGTTAGAGACTTTGTTCCTTTTGCCTCTGGCTGGGCCATGCAGAGTTCCTTGTGGCCCTGTGACGGTCTTTTTTCCCCCCCCCCCCCTTCTTCTTTTTTTCCCCCCGTTGCCCTTGCCTTTTTATTTGCGACGCGGAAGTCGTTTGTACCGTCTTTTGGATACTTCCCTCTCCCGATACGAGACTTTGCACACTGTCTGTTTGGATTTGGTCCCTTCCCAGTTGCTTCGCGACTTTCAGGTTTTCCCGTCTCGCTTCTTCCCTTTCTTTTTTTAGATAGACCACGCTCTTAGATTCACTAGGATCCCCACCCAGCCCCTTCTTCCTTTTGTTTGCGTTGCCAGGGTGAAATCTTTTCTTCCACCTGGCCCACGTGTATGTTTGTTTCCGCTTCATCTTTCTTCTCCTCGAATTCACATCCCTGTGAGTTTTTGTGACGTTCGTTTCTTTTCCTCTCATTCTTCTTTCCTGAAAAGCTCCTTGTTGCCAGAATCCCCAGTGTTGGTCGGAAGGTTATCTTTCCTTCCCCCTATCATTCCCCTCCCTTTTGATAACCGTTGGGTTTCTCTGTTTTTGAGGAAGGTTTTCTCTCCCCCCCCCCTGTTTTGAGCGTACCAAACAACCCCGACCATTCCTTGTCCCAGGTTTATAGGCTTGCCCTTCTTGCAGGTTTTCCACATTTTCCTCTCTTTTTTTTTTCATATTGGCTTTTCTCCCCCTTTTCCAACCTTCGATTTGTGTTTTTTTTTTTGTTGTGGTGGTTGGCGGTTGGAAACCTTTTTCCCCATTGGTTGCCGAGTCCTTTCCCTTTTCTACTCCCTCTGTCGGTCACACCCCGTGTAAGTTTAACTTTTCTCTCCCCTCTGTTTTATTCCTCCAAAGGCAACACCCAAGAGGGTGCTTGTCCCGTGACCCTCTTCGTACGATTGTTAACCATTTTTCTGTGGTTCTTTTGGCCCGGGCTTTCTGAAGTCGTTGCTTTTCTCTCTCAGTTTTTTTAATTTTCATTGGGCCCTTACTTATTCAGGCCGACATCTTTTTTTTTCCTGACGATCCTTGTCTCCAGTTTGATTGTTTGCCCAAAACCCCCCTCAGGTTTACACCCCCCGCCGCGCCCATCCCTTCCTTGGTTGACGAGCAACCCCTGAATTTTTTCCCTTTAAGTTTTTTCTTGTTCATTCTCCCGTTCTCGGATTTGGTTTCTTTTGTTGAAGTGGCAAGTTTGTGTTTGTATTCTGTCATTTCCTTTCAAATTCGGGGTTTCCCTTCTGGCAGACCTGTGGGGGGTCTTCTTTCATACCGCATTTTTGAAGCTCTTTCGTTTTTGTTCTGGCCTTTGCCCCACCCCTTCGTGTTGCATATTTTTTTGCACTTGAAAAAACTTTGTGAACCGGCCGTGTTTCACCTCATTAGGAAGGTCCCATTCCCTTTCTTCTTTTTCCAGGGGTTTCAAGTAATGGCCCCCCAGTGCGAGTTCCGCTCCACAACACCCACGGCATAGGCTTGGCTCTGTGCCCTCTCCTTTGGCCCTGGGAACCCAGCTTTCCTTCTCTTTTTCTCTACTTCTTACATTCCCCTTTTCCACACTTTGTTAACCAAATGGCACTCCTCTTCGTCTCCCTGTTTTTCAACCTACCAACAGCCTTTTTACTTCCCTCCTTTTCTTTTCTTTCTTTTCTGTTTTGGGAGTGTCTTCTTGGAGTTTACGGACCGTGCCGGCGATCAGGTCCTTCCTTTTTCCCTCTTTTTGATCTATTGGAAGGCCACAATTGATCCGTTTAACCGGTTTGCCCATCCCTTAGGTTTGTTCCCATGTACGCGACGTGGGTGCTCTCCTTCAATGGCTCCCTTTGTTTAGACCCCCCTCCCCCCCCCCCCCGCCGCCCGGGGCAGCTTTTTTTCTTCTCCACCCCTGCCAGGCTAAGGGAACCTTCCCCCGCCGTTCCCCCCCCTGGGCCTGCGTCCCTCGGGGACTGTCCTGGCCCGATTTCTTTAGAGTCAACTTTTTTTTTGCCAAAGGGGCTGGGTCGGGTTGTGGTGTGCCCCCTTCCCCCCCTCGCTGTAAAAAAAATTTTTTTCTTCCCGGGTTTTCTTTTTGTGCCCTTTCAGCCAGTAAACCCAATTTGACTAAAAATTTTTTGATTTGCCACTCCCCCCTCCTTTTCCCTCAAGTTACCAATGGGAACTCCCGCTTTGGTGTGCGCGTTCCGGTTTCTTAGCCGGGCCGAACATTTTCCTTCCTTTCCTTCTTTTGGACGTATTCCTCGGGGCTTAAGGCTCATGGTGTTTTTTGAGCCCCCCCACCCCCCCTTTTCCCTCGGTTTCTATGTTTTTTCCAGAATCCCTTTCTTAACTACCCCAAATTCCCCTTTTCTTTTTTCGAACCATTTTTTTTTCCAGGTCCCCCCTTTTTTATGCCTTATTTTCCGGGGGGAAAGCCTGGTTTGTTTAACTTCGCCCCTCCCGTTTCCATGCTCCTTTTTGTTCTGCAGTCCAAAAGTGCATACTTTTTCTTGGAGCTTGCACATCGTGGAAAAGGACGACGACCCCATTGAACATTTCCTTCCCCTTGATTTTTCTTAGAGGCCGAATTGCAGTCCATCTCCTGGATCTCGTACTTTTTTTCCCTTAAACCCTCAATATTTGAACCAATTTTCAATTCCCCCCGCCCTTTTCCTTGTTTTCCGTTGGTTTCCCTTGTTGGCATGTGGAAAGTGGGTGCTTTCATTGGCTCCTCTACGTGTTTTTTTAGCTCTCCCCCTGAGTTAACAGCAGGATCAGTTTGATTCCATTTTTTCCGAGATATTTTTTGTCCTTTGCACAGCCCTTCTTACCCGAGGACCAACTTTCCTTAGAGCTTTTCTTTTCTTCTTTTTCATTCCCTTCCCGTTTTTTTTTGTTTTTTTTTCTTTCAGATCTACCTTTCTTTTGAGGTAATTTTTCCGATGCTTGATTTCACGTCAATTTTTTTTAGCAGCTCCGGTTCTTCTTTCCAAAAGGGTTTTTTTCTCTTTGTCTCCTTCCTTTTTCCCCCCCCCTCTTCGTCCACCCCTCGGCTTGTGAGGAAAAGTTCGTTTTGCACTTTCCCCTTGTGCTGTCCTTTCTGCCCCCTCCCGGGTCTTTGTCATTGGAACTTTTTTTTTAGTGCCTATGGCGTTTTGTGCCGTTTCTTCCTTCTCCCTTTCTGCCCTTTTTTAAATTCGCCCCCGCCTAAGCCCCTGGAAGGGCCGGAAACTATTCGTTCGTTGCTTTCGCTTTTCCTTCCCCCCTCGTGTGACCCTCCACTTGCTGGCCCGGTAACCTTCGTTTTTCTCTTCCTGACTTCCCCTCTTTTCCTTTTTCTCCTTTTTTTTTTGGTTTGCCTCCAGATTTTTGACAGTCTCAGTTGTTTTCTCTGTTTTTTTTCTGTTCTAAGTTTGCTTCCCCTTTTTCCCCACATCGACCAACATGGCCCCCCATTTGTTTCTTCCACTTCTTTTTCTCTGAACGCCAAGCAGCGCTTTTTTTCCACGGTACTTTAAGGCGTTTCTCCCTGGCCTACACTTCGTGGCGGCGCATATCCTTTTTTGTTTTTAACATTTCACAAGTCGGGATGATTTGCAGTTTTCCTTTTCTCCCTATCTCGTAAGTTGTGATGTTCGTAGTTTCAGTTTCCATCAGTCCCGGAGATTTTCCCCTCCCTTCCCCCAACGACCCCACAGCGTGTGAGAAGTTTTCAAACCTTCTCCTCCCTTTACTATTCTGCAGAGTCAGTTGGCCTTTTCTTTTCTTTTTCTCTTGCGTTCTGGGCAATGCCATAAGGACTTTTTGTTTTCGTTCTTCAGTGGTCTTCTTTCCTTTTATCCTTTTGCCCGTATAGGGGGTACTTTTTTTGTCTTTTATACGCCTTTCTTCCCAATTCTCTTTTCAGGGTGCTCCGTCATGTTTCCTGTTAATTCAGAGTTCACCGGAGTTTTTTTTTGCCCCTTCTATCTGCCTTCTTTTAAGGGGTTCCCCTTTCCCCCTCCCCAGAGCACCCAGTTTCTTTTTACTGCGGGTGTGTCTTCCCCCCCTGAGGTTTGCGGTTCACGTCTTCTTTGTAGTTTTTCCGCGTGAAGGTTCCCTTCTGCTTTTTTTTTCCTCAGTAATCCCTTCCGTGCAAAGCTGGTTGAAAGTTTGTTTGACCTGTTGAACCACCGTTTTGCCTCCTTCTTGCCGTTTGGGTTTTATCTGTTGTCCTTTTCGTTGATCTACTCTCGGGCCGGTCCAGCTTCTTTTGGCCGTTTTTCTTCCCTTCCATTTTTTCATTCCCACCCCCCCCACATTCGAATTCGCCCACGCTATGTCTTTATTTTCACTTCCCTTCCACACAAGCACAGAGCGGCCCTAGATTCCTTTTTCCTACCCCCCCCATTTGATTCCTGGTCAACCAGTCACAGCTCCGTACTTTCTCCCCCCCCCATTCCCCCCACTGAACACCCCGTCTGGTTGGTCGCGTGTACTTTTGGAGGACTACCCACTTCCTTCGATTTTTCCAGTCCGTCTTCTCAACTACTGGATCTGGTCGGCGTTTGTTTTTTTCCGTTTTCCACCCCCATTTGTTCAGCTCTTTTAGTTCCGTTGGTTCGTTCCTTTCCCTTTTTCTCCCTTGAAATTTACGTTCTTGTTGAAGAATGGCCAGGCACGGCTTTTCCGGCCCATAACCCTTTTCTTTTTCCCAACTTGCGACTATCAGGGCATTTCAGGGCCTTGTCTTGTTATTTTTTTTGGTGTCTTCTTGCAAATCCTGCTATGACCGTTTGACTTTTTCTGTCCGTTGTACTTTTGGACAAGGCTCGGGTCCATGAAGGGTGTCTAGTACAAGGGGACCCCATGTGGACCCCACAAAACCCCCCCCCCTCCCGAATTTTTTTTTGTTTCCCCCTCCACCCAAAAATCGTTGTTTGAATTTTTACCCCTTTCACCCCCTTCAACACCCTACGTGCCAGTTGCGTAAACTCGGGATTTGTTGCCCCGTCTTCTTCCTTTTCCCTTTTTTTTTTTTTCCTGCGCTTTTTTGCTTTGAGTCCCAAACTTGTTTTCTTACTTTCTCTCACCCATGTAGTATTTGGCAAGACGGACATTCCCTCCCCCCCTTGTTTGTTTTTTTTTTTTTTTTTCCTTTTTTTTCGGGTCTGTACCTTAGTTTTTGGGATGAGAGGAAATCCCCGGCCTATCCCCCTAGTCTTGTTTTCTACACCGTCGAGGTCTCATCTTTTCGCTTATCTGTTTTTGCTTCCTGGCCCACACTTCCTGTTGGCCCTGTGAATACTTCCCTTCTCCCCCCCCCCTAAGGGTGAAAGAAATTTTTTTTTTTTTTGGACAGGTTTCCTTTTGGACATCTCCTTTTTTTTGTCCCTCTTACTTTCCAATTCCCTTGGGCGAAAGTTTCCCCTGTTAGGTTCCCCCCCACCCCGGTTCCGTTTGGTTTTCCCCCTCTGTTCCCTTTTCCTTCCTTTCTCTCCATGGGCCCCTCTCTCGGTTTATCCCCTTTGTCTGTTTGCCCAACCTGGTCGCGGCATAAACGACCCTTTTGCTTTATTTCTTTTTTTTTTCCCGATGTTTGGTCTACAATTCCCTTTTTCCCCCCATGGAAAGTTGACATGACCATCGATTTCTTTCCCTTCAAATCTTCCCGCCGTTAAATTTTTTTTCTTTGCCCACAGTGCACCTGATGCTCTTCCTTGGAGCGTCTCTTAGGCCCAACTTCCCCAATAACATTATTGATATTTTAGGTCAACTTTTTCCTCTTTATTAGAGCGCTTCCGATCCACGGATCCCATTACTGCACATTTACCCCTTTATGTCTTAATGGGGCACTATTGATGGCTTTTTTTTAAGGAGTTTTTTTACCCTTTTTTTTTACGGCCTTGTCGGTGCCCAATTTCGCCCGTTTTTGTCCGCCAATTCAGCGTACCCCTCCTCCCCAATTCCCGTAGACACAGGCAATCACACCAAGGATGTGGTATTGGAAGCCCCCCCCCTCTCTGCATTTTTCCTTTTTTACCTTTTCCAGATTTCTTTACCAAATGGTTGCGGGAACCTCATTTGAAGGGCTTTTTCTGGCGACCTGTTTAGAAGGGTGTTGTCACGGTGGTTTTTTCCAAGTGAATTCTTCTAGTTTCCGCCTCCTCGTTGTGTTTTTGTTTGTTTTTTCTAGTACTCATCATTGGCCTCCTTGGACCCCCTTGTTTCTTTGGTGTTTCCCTGGGAGCTTGCCTTGCAGGTTTGGGGTTAGGCAACGAAACAGCTGGTGGCAACATCTTCTCCGACTATTTAGGGTTTTCTTATTGGGGGGGGGGACCGGAAATTATCTTTGCGTCCTATCACCCGGTCCTACTTGTGGACGTTGGCTTTCTGGTTTTCTTTTGTTCCTATGGATGGGCTCATTGCGGCTACACGAGTGGGAGGGGCCCCTTTGTTTGCCCCTCTTGTCCGGGTTGGCCCGCCTCCGCTTCCCCCAAACTGATCCCCACTGGTCCTTCATTAGTTGAAACTTCTTTATGAGGAGTCCAATTTTGTGGCCTACTATAAATGGCATTTCGGCTTTAGGTCCTCCACAACTGCTTGTGTGAGGAAATTGCCCGTTACTCTTCAATTTCAACTGTTTGTTTTTCTCGTCACCATCCGACAGGAAGCGCTTCTTTTTTCTTCTTTTTTGGGAGCAAGTTGGCTTTTATTTTTTTTCCTTCGTGAAGGTTTGACCGCGGCTGTTTATAAATAAAAAATTGCACGATTTTACTGGCTCCAAAAAGAAGGCGGTGGTGAAAGGTCTTTTTCCCCCACCAGACTTTCCCTCTTGTCTGCCCTTGTTCGTTGATGCACGCGTTTCCTTTTGTCCACAGCTCATGGTTTTTTGTCCTTACCCCCCTCCCCGTTTTGCTAATAGGTCAATTATTTTGATTCCGGGGCGGACCCACACGGCCCTCTCCTCTTACCCTCCTTTGGCCCCGCTCAAGTCAGCCAGGTGATTTATTTTTATGTTTTCTTTTAGAGCTCGCCCCCCGGCTCTATTTCCTCGACCGTAACCATCACCCTTCTTCTTGTTTTTTTCGCACAGTTCCACGAGTTGGGCCCCCCCCCATTTTCCCCAACCCGGAGGTTTGGGTCCTCGCCCCCTTTTTCAGGCTTCTTTTTTTCCTGCGAGATTTCCCTTCTCACTTTTTTGGATTGAAGACCTTTTATCACCCTTTCTTTTCCTCATTCTTTCCACAAAAGTCAGCAGCGCCAGTCCACGGTCTGGGTCATCCGTTCTTTTTTCTTTGTTTCCTTTTCTGTCACTAAGGGGATCCGCCAAAGGTGCAAAACCTTTTTTTTCTCTTTTGTTCTTATCTTGAAGTTTCGCTTCTGTGAAAACCACCTACCATGGCCGTCCCCCTTCTTCCCTTGACAATCCGTTTCCGCCAAAACCTGCTTCGTTTTTTTTTGTCTTCTTCAAGGAGTACGTTCCTAAAATCTTCCCTTTGTTGCTTTTTTCCTCTTTTTTAATCCATTGCAAACACACCTTTTTTCCTTTTTTCTCTTTCCCCCACCTTCTCTTTTTTTTTTCCCCGCGGGCAGTTTTTTCCCCTCCTTTCTCTTACCGTTTTCCGAGTGCCACGGCTGTTTTCTGGTTGAACCCGTCAGAAAGCACCTTCCTCTGGTCCGGAGGGGGAATTTTTTGGCAGATTACTCCTCCTCCTTTTTAATTTGTTTTTTGCCTCTTTGTGGGGTATGTGAACGTTCTTTTGCTTCTTCTTTCTGTTTTCGCCCGTCCTCAGATTTCCATTTGTTCCCGATGCGCCTGTTTCCCCCCAGCCGGAACGGGAGACGTTTGGTTTTTGCTTACTGTCCGCGCATCCTTGATTTTTTTTCCCGGGTGACACCCGACTTCTCTCTTAATTTCGGTGTTTTTTCTAGTGTGTATTCTTAAACACCTGAAGTCTTCAGCCCTTTTTTTCTTTCTCTTTTCCGTTATTTGGCCCTTCTCGTCTCCGTCTTTTCCTCTTGTTGACTTTGTGGTTTGTAGGAGGACGTTTTAACTCCCCTGGGATGGGCTTTGAATTTCTGCAGATTTGTGGCTATTTCCCCGACAGCTGCCTTGTCGTGCTCTTCGTGTCCGGGGTCCCTTGTTTCCCAAATACCTTCTTTTTTCCTTCCTCTTGTGTGCCCCCCATTGTGTCAATTTACTTGACTCCGTGTTCCCCCTGGTGCAGTCCTTTCCTGAGGGACGCCCCGTTTTTGCCCTTTCCTTTTTCTCAACTTTTCGACCAGCAAACAGGTTGGCCCCCTTCCCTTTTTTCATTTTTGGAAATTTTTTCCGCTTTTGTTTTCCCCCCCCCTTGATGTGTTTTTTCCTGGCTTTGTTTTATCCCCCCACATTGTTTGCTTTCCTTCTCCCACCACTGCGAAATCCACCAAGCCGTGGAGTTACAATCATGGGTGTCCCCCCCCCCTCCCCTGACCGTTTCTCAATCGCGATTATTTTTTCTCTTTTGGTTTTAGTTTTTGGGAGGGTCTTTCTTCTCATGACCGTGTACCCGGCCCTCTCTTGTCCTGTTTTTCAAGGGTTTGATCGTTAACTTCTTGTTTTTTTTGGCCTCTTCATGAAACGGCTGGGAAGGCCGGCTTTCTCATCCCCTTTCGTCGACGCTTGATCCACTTTTGCCAACGGGGTTTCTTCATTTCTGCCTCCCGTACCCGGGGGCCGGGCCTCTTTTCGTGTGTCCCGTAAATTTTGCTAACCTTTAAATACCAGCAACCCCCCTGGTTCTTTCTCCCACTCCCTTGGTGTGTCGTTTCGATTTCCCAGGGGTTCTTGGAGCGCTGGTTTGCTTTTTCGTTTTTGGTCGGCGTCAGGCTTGACCACAATCTTTTTTTCCGGGGCGTCGGAGAGGTTTTGGGCTGGGGCCCGCCCCCAAAAACGTTTTTCCCCCTTCCACTTTTTTCTTGTTGATTCTACCACAAGAAAATTTACCTTTTACCAACTGTCCCCCCCCGCCTTGTTGATTTCTTGGTTGTTTGCTTTTTTTTGTTCTTTTTGGTTCCTTTTTTGTTTGAAATTCCGTTTTTCTTCTTTTGGGGGGAACGGTTGCCTTTAGGTTTGTTTTTTTTTTTTCTTGTCCTTTGTAGTTTCTCCTTGTTGTTCTCTTGAAACCTTGCCCCCAACTTTGGTGGCTTTGAAGGGTTCTCATCCTTTTTTTTCGCGCTCCACACACTTAAATCACTTAGGCTTTTCCCCCTGCCCTTTTTTTTTTTGCTCACCCTTTTGCCCGTGTCGGGGAGCATTTGGGGCACTTCCGACACTTGGGATGCGACTTTTTCTCCCTGTTAGGAAAACTTTCTTGTTGATACATTGACTCTTTTTTGAATGCACTCCTTCCTCCCTTTTCTTTTTGTGTGCATTGTTCTTTTCGTTCTCAATTTGGCCCTGATTTCTCTTTGCTTGGAATTTCAATTTTTTTTGGACCCAAGATAGGCGAACAATTTACAATTTACCCACCAGCCGCCTTTTTCTTTCATTCCCTGTTCCCACCCATTAGGCAGTTTTTCACCCACTTTCTCCGAGCCAGGGGTTTTTTTCGCTCCTTTCTTTTATTCCCCCAGGATTTCAGTCTTGCTTTCCAGAATTCCTATCTGAGGTTTTTCCTTTTTGGGCTCTTTACCGTCCTCGAGACAACCCTTTACTCGGACGGATATTG
>Ga0179591_1266903_pt1 | contig 18069 bp, 22 predicted proteins | sample CZOMad2_1_08_16f_FD_182891 | JGI IMG/M metagenome (GOLD analysis project Ga0179591, IMG submission 182891) | Vadose zone soil fungal communities from Angelo Coast Range Reserve, California, USA - CZOMad2_1_08_16fungal (PacBio error correction) | ecosystem: Environmental > Terrestrial > Soil >... | reverse complement strand
TTGCTCCCGAGCATTGTCTTCGAGACGATTTTTAGCGAACTATCTTTGCGAAGAGCACAGATTTCCCGGTTCCTCTCAGTCTGAATGGTTCCTTCTCAAATAATCTTAACGAAAAACCTGTTCCCCCCATCACAATCTTTGCCGCCCCTCTGCATTCTTCATTCAATTTCCTTCCAGGGGCGCTCCGCCTTTTTCAATTCATGGAGAGTTTTAGTCGTGAAGTGGCTTTGGATGTGCCTTTCTCCATCCTTTTCCATTCCCATGCGAGGACTACTTGAAGATCGTAGTTGCAACCCCCTTCCGCCTGTGGTGAGATTCACATCCTCCACCCGGTTCCCTCCCTTCCCCCCTCCCGAAACTTTTCTATTATTGCGCTTTTCTTCAAGTTCAATATCTCTGATCGCCTGCGTTAACTCTCAAGATTCGCCGCAACAAGAGACAGCCTCCCATTTTATCCCGAGAGTTCGTAGATGTCTTACGTTTTCGTCCTTTCCCCCCCCGTGTTGGGGGTGTGGTTGGTTTTTGGGGGGGAGCGAGATCGCGACCACGAGCGGTCCACTATATTTCAAACGGCCTTTGGCCCGTCTCTTTCTTCCCCCACGAGGCCTTTTTACACCATGAACACTACTGTACCCTTTAGTCCCCCCGGTTTTCCCTTTTTGCGTGGTTTCCTCTTCCGCGTACCCTGGCGGAACTTTTTCCTTCCAGTCCTCGACTACGCCCTTTCGGCCAGGACCGGGCCCCAAGGACACACCAATGTTCCCCCAGACCGGCCGCTTTTTGGCGCCAGTGAGTCAATGCTCACACGTGCTCCTCCTCCTTGAAAGGCTAATTCCGCCTTCCCCATTGCTGCCGGTTCCACTCGACCCCGCCTTTTTCCCAAGCAGGCGTTCGTTCGGCATCTTCAATTTTTTTCGGCCATCCGCCGCTGCTGCTTTTCGTACAGACAGTTCCCTTTTAAAACGCGCAGGGGTGCGCCTGGCTGCTTTACTGTGAATAAACTCCTCCCCCCTTTTCTTTCCAACCTGCAGTAATAATTGGGTTCCTACTTCCTCAGTCCGGCCATTCTCTTCTCTTACCTTCCTTTTAAGGACGCCCGGCCCCCGCTTCTTTGCTTCCTTAATCAGGTTTTATTTAGTCTCCTAATCACGACTCAAGCCTGCCCCCCCTCCGTGTACGGCCGCATGTTTTCCATTTGACGTACCTGTTCTTTGTGAAGAAGAATCCAGGTGTGAAGTTTCCTTAACGTCCTCCTCCCCCAGCTTCTTCTCCCTTCCGGCCAGAGCATTTTGCGATGTGAATAGTCGTTGGCGGTTAACCAATTTCCCCTTTCAGTCCTTTAATTTCCTCTGGCTCCCCGACTCCGAAGCCCAATATGGTCCCCCCTCTTCACATGGCTGCCTCTTTTGCGCCTTCCAAGTACCCCGAAACACACCATAGCCATCCCCCCACCAATTCAACGCCAGTCATCCACTAACCCTGTTCCTTCTACATGGGGCACCAACACATGTTCACCTTTCCCCCCCCTTGAACGGAGACAAGGCTCTTCTCCTCCTTACAAGCCCTTTTTTCCTCCCGAATCGCTCCTTCGTTTAGGGCCAAGGCACCTGCCGTTTTTTTTTAGATACCGTTGGAAGTTTTAACCTTCTGTGTCAGGCCCTTCGCCCTTTCACGAGATGTCGAGCTAAGGTTCCTTTTTTCCCCGCAAGCGAAGCAGGCCCTTTCTCCTTTTAAGTCTCGTCTGCATCTCTTATATGTTAACGGTGTGATAAGCTCGATTTTCCCTTTGGGGTTGATCCAGATTGTTTGTGTCCCCTGGCTCCTTCGCCTTGATCCCTCTACCACCTCCAGAACAAAGGTGGCTTCTCCGGCGTCTCTTTCTTCCACTATCCTGACCACTCTTCCCCCGGCCTTCTCCTGTCGAGCACGCCTGGTGCGACAGAAGGTCCTCCCCACTTTTGGCCTGGGGCTTGCACCAAGAGTACCTCCCAGACTTAGCAGTACTCCTTCCTCGAATGAGCTTGCGCTTCTTTTTAGTCATGACCCAACCCACCGTCGTCTCATCGTTACATACCCACCATGAACATCAACAAGGATACCCCTCGTCTGGGCCCCTTCTGTCTCCACTACGGAGAGACGCATTCCCACTCCCTCTCGGTCCTTTTTTCATCCGACCAAAAAGCGAGCCTGCCCAGCCCATTTTAGCCTTCTCGGAACTCCTCAATTAGTCTCGTAGAGATGTCACCCCCTTCCCTTTGCTTTGACCCCGTGATATTCTTTTGGCCAAGTCTTTTTTTTGCTAATTTGATATGTCCCGCCCCTTTGCTCTAGTTTGATATCTACGAATTGTATATTGGACCCTTCGGCCTCTCAACCTTTGCCGCAGTACAACCTTCCGAAGGGTGTCGCTTACCCGGCTGGAAAGAGGCCTTCCTCTCCTTTTTTCCTCGGAGAATACGCGTGGAGTCTTTAATGGGTACTATTCTGCTTCGACGTCCCGCTGCCCGAGCTGAGCCACAACACCACCCCCCCCCTCCGATGGCCTTTTACGTCTGAGATTGAGATTCTCACATATCTGAGGGCATTCAGCCACAGATTTCACGAGCTTAATTTTGATTTTCAAACCCCCCACAGCGACGGTCCTCTTCGACTTTGCTTAGGTCTTCCTTATCATAAGTTGTTTGTTGTTAGTGATAGAGATTCTCCTATCTGTAGACATGAATGTAGACTGCTTGTTGTCACATTTGTAGCAGGCATTTCGACCGGTGTCGATTATGGAAGAGATCGGTTTGCGTACACGACCCCAATCTTTTACATTCGCCCGTTACTAACGCCCAATGAATTTTTCTCTCTTTTTGTCTTGACCGGCATGTGGCCTATTTCTAGCTCCAGAGATCGCCATGAGCTTCCAGCCCCTCTTCTATCGCTTATTTCTCGCCAGATCTTTCTTAAATTAAATTTTCCCACTTACCCTACCCAATTAGAGCCTGACTTTGGCGACGTCAGCAAGCGTTGCCAGTCCCTGTTTCTCCCTTGCTTGAGTATAGCCATAATCGATCCCCTTTGCTTGGCGGCACCAAGCAAATATTCTCTATTCTTACGCACCCCCTCCTTCTCTCTCAGAGAAGCATGGTTATTTTGACATCGTTACAGCTCCCTGGAATTTGCGTCCTATCACTTCCTTTTTTCCGCCCCTTGTTGGTCTTCCCCCTTTCCTAAAGATTTGGGGGGATGCTTGCTTAGATGAGAAGCCCCACTGACGACCCTAGGACTGAATATTGTTGATGTTCTTTTTTCTTGTAACCCGTAGGATTTTCCTGAAATTTCTCCCCCGCGCCCCAAGACTCCCCCTCTCTTTTCAGCCCTTTAGATACCCTGACATCCGGGACCGCCCCTTTCCTTCACCATGCGTAATTTTTAGTAATATTAGTACCACCCTTGAAAAATATAGTCTTCCGGTCCCTCCTTGGCACCATCTTTCATGAAAAGGTTTAAGTCCTTCTTTTCCGTAAGACTTTGAGACCGTAGTTTTTGGTGCTTGACTTATTCTATTTCAGATCGCAGGCCCAACTCCCCCATTCTCCTTATTGAACAGACCCTAGAATAAAAGAAGAGGCCCCATAGAGCGCCCTCCCCCCCTGATTGTACTCATATTTAGCTTGACCTGTAAGATTCTTCCCTTGCTCATCTTGCTGCTTCTCATACGAAGTAATAGGTAGTTTTTTGACCCGCGCCCTCGAATTGTCGTAGCCTCCCTCCGCCCAGAAGTTTTGACTACTTCTCCACTTTGAGCATAACTGCGGTTTCCCCTTCACTTGTCCAGCGCAGAGAGAGTTCTTGCTGAGCACTTTTCCTTCCTTTTGATTTCGCCGGCTTTCATCATTGTTATGGTTCTTATGCTTTCTGGTGAGTTCCGACCCTTCGGATGACATGTTTCGTTTTTTTTTTTTGATTGATATGGTGATTTTTTTTTTCCTTCTGTCGAACAGACCATTTTTAGCAACCTCTGTGGACAGCTGTATGCTGTTCTCTCCCCTTCTCAATGTCAGACGGAGTCCATTAACCTGTGAACTTCTCGGACTCAGCTCCTTGAAATTATCTTCAATCTTGGCGTGAGCAAGCTTGTTCTCTCCAGCCCTTTATTACTCCCCCGAAGGATTTTAAAGATGGTACGTAATTAACCATTTCCCGTCCTCTATGATAGTGACTATTGGTCGGTTGAACTTCGTTTATCGGCTTCCCCCCTATTCACACGGAATATTTGTTGCCGGCGTCACTAGTGCATATCCCCCTAATTCGATTCCCTCTAAGGACCCGCCCTTCTTTCGGCCCCTCTTTCCGATCCATGAGTTTTTATAACTCCTCTTCTCTGTAGCCTTTGAGGTCCCAGCCCTACCTGCCTCCGAAAAGCAAGAATACCCTTTCGCTGTCAAGGAAACGCGTATGTAGGTGAAGACGGTCCCCAGACATCTTCTACTTTCTGGCCCTTCCCCTCTCACTCGTCAGTCATTGATTATTCTGGTGTCGCCGTCCTTTAAGACCTACCCCACTGTTCCCTCCCTCTTCCTGAGTCATGCAGACCTGTAAGGGAGAAGTAGGTTCTGTTCTGGTGCCTCTCTCCCCATTCCCGCCTTTCTTTTGATCCACCCATTTGGTGTTTCCTTAGTAGAGTTGATTTTTCCCACGTCATGAACATGTGTCGAGTCCTCCCCGTGTACCTCCCTGCACATCGATTAAATGCGGAAGTAGGTTGTTCCCCAAGTCTTTGCACCGTGTAGTTGTCCCAGCAGACGGACGAAGAGCGAAGGAACATGATGATTGACTTTTTGCTTTTCTGCGAGCGCGGGTTGAGACTCCCTTCTCGACTCCCTTTTTGGCGCTCATGTCGCCGATTTTTCTGCTAGATCGGCCCTTTCTTCGATCAACCATCTTTTTGTTAAGTGCTTCTCGTTCCCCCCCTTATACTTCCCAGCCTTGATGGCTCCCTTTCCGTATTTTTCTTCCTGTACCTGCTAGTTTTAAATTTTCAATCTCTCTGCTCTTACTATACTGTTCCTGCCCCAGTTCCCTTTGCTCCAGGACCTCAGCAAGACTCAAAAATAGACCCAATAACGCCTTTTCGGGCCTGGATCCCCCAGTATGGAATGGGCCGGATCACTCCTGCATTTTCTTTTCTTCTCCTCATTTTCTTGGCTTCCCTTTTTTGAATTCATTAAATTTTTCTCACTTCGCCACTCCCCTCGCGTTTTATTCTTCGTCGATCATTCCTTTGCATTACTTAGAAAAGGACCGCTGCACCTGCATTTCCGAGCGCAATTTTCTGCATGTAGCAGGGATTCGACTTCCCCCAGAGCCTTTCCCGCTCCGATTTCGCGTTAAATCTGAGTGCCTCTCCTCGAGCAAGTATTCTCCTTTGAGGTTTTTACGGACTGTACTCCCTCCCCTTTGTTGTTGTTGCTGTGAAAGTGACGACCAAATAGCTCTGTGCGCCAGCGGGCGCGTGACGTCGATCTTTTTCTTCCTTTTTTTCAGGAGAAAGCTATTCTTCTTTTGTCTTTCACATTCTCTTGCCGCTCAAAGCTCCCTCTTTCTCTTCAGAGTCCCCCGATGTGATGCTACTATGACAGAGTCATCCTTTCCGACTCACAGAGGAATGGGAATTTCATAACTTTATGCATTCACCTTACCCGTGCCCAAAAGAGAATCCCCCTCGGCCTTCCCTCCCCCCCTTCTTCTGGCGGAGCCCCACCCCTTACGATTCTTCTCCGGTTCTGGACTATCGTTTATTGCAATTATTGCGATTTTTTCGTGGCAGTGTTCTCTTGAAGAACCGGTTCTTTTGAAGTAAAGGAGAGTCCTTTTCTGCCTGATAGAGCATCCTCGACTTTCCTGAGCTTATCCCAATACAGGCAAAGGATCCTCTATACTCCTCTAACACCTGGGCTGATTAGGATTTTTTTGGTTTCGCTTTTCCGAAATATGCTGATGAAGACGAACCTTCACAAGGCCTCATTCCCCTCCACCATCGAACCGCGACCTTTCTTCAAACCCTGTTAGTTTTATCCGCCTATCGTCATCCCCTCCACCTCTCTTCGCCTCTTGACGCGTATCTCTCCTTATTTTCATAAGTTTTCCAGGAAAGGAGACTTTTCGATCTTCCCCCAAATTGAGAAATACGTTTTCGCCCTGAGGAAAAATGGCCCCTCCTTGCGTCGGTTCCCCTTTCTGTTTTTCTTTCCCCACTGTTGGCTAAGCCTGGAATTTTTGACCTGAAAACAACTGTGCTCAAGACCTTCTTCCCCCCAATTTTCGGCGACCGTGTCCCCTTTTTCCTTCTGCAACCTTCTTTACTTGCTAAGTGCCTCTCCTTCCCCCTTTCTCGCGGCTTCCAATTTCCTTCTTCGAACCCCCCCCCCCGCCATCCCTCTTTTTCTGAAGAGTAAAGGGCGGCACCAAAATCGTCCGCTGCTGGCCTTCACTCCCATCGACGATGCCCTTCCACCCTTCCTTGTCTAGGCTTGCGAATTCTAACCTCACCTACCGTACCACCCGTTAGTTTCAAAACTCTTCCTTTCTTCCTTTCATTGGTTTCAGTCGCCGTACTTTGCGTATATTAATTTTCGTTACTGTTGGTTTTGACTTTTGACGCCCCTTAACACCCCCGATTTCGCCGTAGATTTTTTTGCTCCGGCCCCCCATAAACGAACTTTTTTCGCCCCCATCAAGGCCCATCTTCTCGAGTGTGTGACTGAAAGGTAAATTTTAAGGTGGAAGCCGTCGGTTCTCGCTTTTTTGAAGACTACCCTCTGTCCCTTCGACAAACCTGACCTTGTAAGTTCGACTTGAGTTAGATTTTGGAAGAATTACACCGTTTTTTTCCTTTGAGGAGCGAAGCTTCTCAGCCATCCCCATCTGTCAAACGCGTTGATCCCCGGATTGCTCGTCTTTCACCGCACCTCCCCCCAATAGAAATCCAACAAACCCCAAGTCAAAACTCCCCCATTTTCCTCCATGAGTATGTCCCCATAATAGAAGCTCATACCCCCCATTCCCCAATGAAACCGTACCTCCCTGATCCATGTAATCCCTAACATACCCCCCCCACCCCCCCAACAACAACCCCCCCCCCCCCCCCCCCCCCCCCCCCCCCCCCCCCCCCCCCCCCCCCCCGTGGTAGTTCTAGCCTATCCCCGCCCGCAGCTTGGCACAAGTTCAATCCCCAACAACACCCACCAAAAACCCAACACACTTACCCCAGTTTTTTTTTTTGTTTGCCGTTTTTCAACCGGGGCGCCGGCGTCACATCTCGTCCGGAGAAGTTTACCGACGATGTTTTGTCTTGTCTCTTCTTTAGTCCGATTAGAAGATCCGCATGTACACTGATTTTTTTTTGGCATTTTGAGTCTAGCGAAGAATCCGATGTTTTTCCCCGATTTTTTTGGCGACAGTCGCTTTTTTGTCCCCTCTTACGGTGCCTTGCGCACCTCGCATGTGTGACCTTACTGATTTCGCCTGTATCTTGCCCCAACACAATTAGGTAGGCTTATCCGGCGATACGTGTTCCCTTTCTTTTACATGCCCCATCTTTACTGGCAGCCTGGCTCGATCTATTGTTTCTCTCTGGGCGTTAGTCTCCGAACCCCATGCAGAGGCAGGACCAATGTCGTCCCCAGCTTGCTGATCGATGCTTGCCGCCATTGAGCCGCTTTTTTTTTCCCCCCGGGCCATGTTCGTTTTTAGCAGCAGGGGACATCATTTAAACCCCCCCACCCATTCCGAGACGATGTCGCTCTGATGTTTCTCTTTACTTTTCCCCCCGATCTTAATACACTCCTCGCTTTCGAGCCCTCTCCCCCAAGCCTGCACCTTAATTAGTCGTGAAGATTCAAGCCGACCTTCCGTTGATCTTTACAGATTTTCCCCAAATCCTGGCTGTTCTTGCATTTTGTCGCGAAAAACTGGTTTCTTTTCTCTCCGTTGTCTTGATCCAAATAATGGGGCTAGGTTATGTCTATCGCCGACGGTTCCCCCCCCCCTTTCTCACGGCCCTTCCAACTTCATGCTAGGTTGTCGAAACCATCTGCTACTACTTTGTGTCCTTTTCCCCACGATTCTTCAAGCTTCACCAGACTCCTTCTGGGGCGTGGATTACATTGTCTTTTATTTTTCCCTACCCAGATGCATTTGTTCTCTGAAATAGATGCGGCGTGCGTCCGTTCCCTCATGAGATTGCATGCTCCCCTATCGCTCCTTCAGTCCGTGACTGCGCTCCTCATATTTTTTTCCAATCCGAATACCCAGCAGGACGCTGATTCTACTTTTCACTCCTCCCCCCCCTTGTTGTTTTTTTTGAGATCTCTCCCGAGTTTCTTTTCCTCTTCCTTCTCTCTGGTGGTTGAAACGATACCAGTCGCTCATGCAGTCGCGCTTTGGCGCGCAATGAAGAGGGCCGATGCCCGTCTCTCCCTTCGCGTCCGTTGACGCCCCCCATCGCATTACGGCCCGCCCCTTTGATCTTCGCCTCCTCCTATCCTGTAAAGTAAGTATTCGAGAAGCAGGCCCCCCCCCCCGGCATTTTTCCTTCCCCAGTCTCCTTTTAGGAAGTATTTTAGTGGAAGCATCCGCGTTGACGATGTCAAGACCTTGCAGTCTCTATTCTCCCTCCTCTCGACCCTTAGGTCAATAAGGGATCCCAATGGCTCGCTCTTTGAGGCTCCCACCTAGAACTATCTGCCCATCCCCCGACAGGATTTTCCCTTTCGCTAAGTCCCGGACCTTTCAGGCTTTCTCTTTTCTACTATGCCCTCTTGGTAGGGGTTTCGCCCCTTCTTTAGTTGCCAACGTCTACGTCGAATGCAGACTGATCTACATCTTTTTCTGTGTAGGGTAACCTGTCACAAGAGGTCAATTTTTCAGTCCCCCTGCGAAAGACTACCCCCCCAGTCGAAAGGGTAGCTCCTGCTAATCTATCTAGTCGGGTACTACCTTGTCCCACCATGTCCGCTTGCCATGTCCGTAAGACACCGGCTCCCCCCTCTTTCTTTCGTCTTAGAGAAATGTCAGGCTTGACCTTAATTCCTCCCTTTTATGACTTACATTTGCGTCACCCCTCCCCCTGTGTGGTGGTGGGTTTGTGTGATTTGCATGTTTTCAGATTTCCTCCTCTTCTTCCCTACCTATCAGAAGCAAAGAGAAATGCCGATCACCCCCCTCTGAGTCGCCCCCAGTTTTGCTCTTCATGAGTCTCCTATACTTCCCCTGGCCAATTCTCTGATAGTCATAGGCGCTCTCACCTCCTCCCCCCTCGAATTCCACGTCTCAAGCCTCAACTGTGAACTTATGCCCTTAGCCTGACGGGCACTGCACATTACATTTTCCTTCGGCTCGCGAGGATCTTAGACGTTCCCCCACAGCGGGGCATGTTTTTCAGCGCAGCGAATTTCCTTGAAGTGTTTTTGTTCGGAGGCCTTTTCGTTTCGGGTCTTTCATTACTTTTCGTTCTCCCATTTTTTGTTTTGTTTTGCTTTTTGATTTCTTCCTTTTCCCTATCGCAGCTCCTCCCCAATCCATGTACGTGGTGACAGATTTTGATTGCTTAGTCCGCGAAGCCTACGGTCGGAAACTTTTTTTCCCCCTTTATAGCTTCTGATGTAATCGTGGAAAGGCTGGCGAGTGGCCCCGATCCATCTGTGAATCGCCAGCCTTCCTTCATCGACTTGACTCTAACCCCTCGTCCTGATTTAATGTCCCCCTCCGGAAGTACGGTGATCTTTGACTTTTTCTTTCCACCTTTTTTTAGAGTATACCCCATCACGTCAGGTTTTTTGAATGGCTTTCCTCACCGCCTCGTTTTATGATACTTAATTAGACGACGGCCTGCGCCGAGTTCCCCTTAACGATTGAACCCCTTTTGAACGGGGAGAAAGCACGGGTCTTTCGGTCCCAGTAGAATCCTCCGCCAAGTTTGAACATGAGCGGTTTTCACCGCAACGCAGTCGATGTCTGACTCCTCCCCTCCTCGTCGATATTTTTTCTCTGAAGAACATATTGATGGCGTATGGTTTCTCCGCGGCCCATTGTTGCACCTCTGATCACCTGGCTGGATCTTTAGCAGGAAGTTAGTATCGTCGAGCTTCACTTCGCTTAGCACCTTGCCGACGGTTTTTTGTCGACCCCCCATTGGTTTTTTCCCTTTTTCTGTCCTGGAAGGATTAGTAGGTGAGGAAGAACCCCCGTGTCGCATTGACCTCTTCCCAAGTCGTCACCTTGGCCTCTGGCCCCCGGTTCCGGTGTACCCCTTCTTGTAGTTTAACGAGGTTCCTCGTTGGTCTTTCGGATTTCTCCCTTTTTTTCCCTTCATTTCGAGATTTTCCTAGGGCGAGAGCGCAGGCTGTTGCCTTCTTCCAGCGCACTTTCTTTCATCTCGAAGCTGTTTAGACGCTAGTGCGTTTTCGAGACGGCCTGTTGATATTTTTCTTCGTTCCGATATTTCCTTATGTTAAGGAGAAATCCCGTCACAAATCCCTTCCCCCTCCGTCCCAATTTTCTCGTTTCTTTCCTTTGATTCCTTGTTTTCAGTATCGGAGTCCGCTTCTCTCAGCGGATACTCTCCTTTTAATCCCCCCCCTCTTTCCCAGAACATAAGAAATCTAAGTTTAAAGACCACCTTGCATCCGATCGCCCCGGTGCCCCTGTTTCAGCTCTTGAATGGATCTTTCCCATGACGATTCAGTTCGCCTCGGGTGATGCTTTTTTTCCTGTAAGTTTCCAAGGAATGTCCAGTGTGAGACAATTTTTCCCTCCTCCCCTCTTTTATTTCGTGTCTGTATCAGGTAAATCGTGAGCCACCTCGTCTCCCACAACGCTCCGCTGCCCCTGCATGCTTGAAGATCATTTTGAAGTCTTTTTCGTCCATTAGGGTCTCCCCCCTTTCTCCCGCCGATGGGCGCTAGTACCATCTTCTCCGTCCCCCTCTCCCTCTTTCCTCTAGAGTGCGCATTGCGGCGTAATATATATTACACCATGTGTGAGTTCAGAGCCCCCCCCCATTTCCCTCCCCCCTATCCTCTGTCTTTCGTCCTTCCGCGAGGCTCGATGCCGGCATTGCCCAGCCCATCTTTTAGGCGTCATTTTCCGCTCTTTAAATGAAAGTCACCTGGCTTCGAAATGCAGTTTTCCACGTTCCTTCTCCTCTTCTTCTCGCGAGAATAGTGCAAGAGAAACTCCCGCTGCCCTTGCCTCAAGGTCTCCCGCTACCTACCTTCCCAACTGACCTAAATTTTTTTTTGAGGTATGGAATTCTTCCTCAAATTAAAGAGGCTGCGCCCTTTTGCGTCTCTCTTCTTTCTTCACTTGATCCCCGTGCTGGGATGGACGGGATGATGGCTTAAACTTCGGTTCATGTCCCCAGGATTTTATTAAGCGCTGAGATAGTATGATTTATGTCTCTCCCTTTCTTCCGGCATCCTTTGAAGACGCGAAACTTTTCTGTTCTTCTTTGGTTCCTCTTTTCTTCCTCACATGAGTAGAGAGCACGAGACTAACTCTTCGTCCCCCGCCCCACCCTCTACTCGACTTGATTCCCACCCCCCCCCCCCACCCCCCCCCCCCCCCCTGGCGAGATTTCTTCTACGACTTCCCCTTCTTGCCTCCCACGCGCTCTCCCCTTGCAGATATAGAAGAAGGCGCGGACCATATTCCTCCTTTTCCCCTTCCGGGCTCCTATCCGGACTATCAGACCAAGTCTTTAATGCGTCTACACGTTCCTTTTCCATTCCATTCCACTTTGACCGGGCTTGCCGCGTCACTTATTTTCCCTTCTTACTTTTACCGCATAAGAACGGAGGAAGGGACACCATTTTTCTTTTCCCCCGGTCCCTGCCAAGTGCTCTTTTTGCCGTGCGCCTCCTCAACCCAAACGTAGTTCCCTTTCCTTCCTTTTTTGCAGCTCAGGACCTGAAGGCACGTTCTTCTGGCTTTCCCCCCCTTCCCTTCGCGAAACACGCAATACTTGTAAGAGTTACGAGTCACCTTTCCTGCTCCCCTCTTTCTCCTCTTCGGGCTTGTCACCGCTCATTGACGGCGTGGCCTTGAAACCGTTCAGTTCTAGCTTTCGTCCTTCTACTTGGAACTCAATTACCCCTTTGAGTTCTTTCCCCCCCCCTTTCTTTGAGAGTTGAAAGAGGTGTCCCTAGAATTGGGAAGCGATATTCCTCTCTCTTATTCCCTGAAGGCGTTGAGGCTCCGGCACCCCGGCGCCCAGCTTTTCAGCGTGATGATTAGGATCCCCTCTCCCCTAAATTTTTCCCGTGACAGATAGGGACGACGGGACGCAGGTGCACTTTCCCCCTTTCCCTTCCTCGTTGAAGAAGCCGTCGGAGTCTCTCGCTCTTTTTTTTCTACCGCTCTTTTTTTAACCCGACTTTTGCTGGAGTTCCAGATTTTCCCTGGTTACCCCCACGTCCCAATAGTCATGAGAGGAGCGAACGCCGCAATCACTCCATCTGTCACGCTGTTGATACCTGGATTGTTTTCCTGCGATTACTGAGCACATTTCAAACCCCAAAAAGGAAAACGCCATGTCCTTTCACTCCTTTTCTCCCCACTGAGGGACAATAAAAATCACCCCCTTTTCCTCCTTCTCCTGCCTTTTGCGCCAAGACATGCAAGTGGATTTCTCCCTTGCGCCATCGCTCCTGAAAGCTTACGGAATCCCCTTTTCTTCTTGATTTTCTCTGCTTTCGGAGGTCACCGTCGATTTCTTCTGTTCTAGCTTCGATAGTGATAAGCATTCCTCTGCGAAAGTGCAGCGGAGTACGCGCATCTTCATCAGATGAGAAGCGGTGTTTTGATTTTTCTCTCCCTTTTTTGCCTTCCAGCACGGGGTGTGATATTGTTGATTTCTCGTCTCCCCCTCCCTTCACCGCAGATCCCCCAGAGTTCGAAATTTTCTTATCCTTGAGTTGATTTTCCCTATTATGACCCCTCCTTTCTTAGCAACTTCTCTTCTCTCCTTTTCGGTTTTGATGACTTAGCGAAGTGGCCATTTCTTTCTTGCATTTGGACACATGTTACGATGACGAGATCTTCTGCGTTGCTTTTTTTTTTTACCGCTCGCTCTTCGCTGTACTCCGGGTTTCCTCCTTTGCGATAGTCAATAACGAGAAACAACCCCCACTTCCGCTACTGCTTTCTACTAGGTGCTTCGACTTCGCCGCTACCTTCATCCTCAGAGGGCGAGTCTCCCACCACACGGATGTTACACCAAGGATAGAGATCAGCTCACTCCTCCCCTTCCCTAGTGCTCCTATTTTCCAAATACCCTTTTTTTTTTTTTTTTTACTCTTTCTGGTTGACGAGTCATAGCGCTTTTCCCTTTATGTGATAGGTTTTATAGAGGTTTCTTGACTCCCGGCTCTCTTCCATAGGTCTCGTAAGAGATTTCTGAAGTCCCCGACACTTCTCGACGTTTGGTGTAGCCCGTTCTTCTGACAGTCCTTTGCATTAACGAGCAAGTCCTTATGGGCGCTTTTACATGCTGATATTCCTGCCTCCTCCAGTTTTCAGCCTTCTTGCCGCTTCTTCCCGCAGTTTTTCTGAATAGATTGAGAATGACCTTTCCGCCTTCCCTTCCCTCTCCCCCCGAGAGCTTTTTTCTCAGCTTCCGGCTCAGATCAGCCCCCCTCCTCTCCGGATTCTCTTTTTTTTCCTCCCTAGGTTGTTTGAGTATAGTCATGTTTTTCTAAGAGAGAAACTAGTTCCCTTGCGCTTCAGTCGAGCGGTTTTTTGATCTCCGATCCTCAGGGTCCTGCCCCGGCCAATGCCATTACGTTAAGTACGTTTACGAACCTCTTTGCTCTCTCGGAACCAGGATTTAGTCGCCTAAGCCTCACTATCTCCATGTAGAGAACAGTCCCACCCGCTGACTTGTACGAGGCGCCGCATTATGCACTCCCCACCTGTCTTTTTTTAGACGCCTTCTCCTCTTCAGAGCAGTATTATCTATGCACGTTCCTCCCCTCCTCCTCCTCGAGCCCCCTTATGGAAGGGAACTCGGTTATCAACGAGCTTTTTTTGTAAAAGACTCTTTCTGCCGTCCCTCCCCTCAGGTTTCTTTTTCCCACTCCTCTCCATCCCTGGTCTTTGAACGCTTCTCGACCTGCCGGCCTCTTGCAGAATCGTTTTAGTTTCCCGAAAACCTAAATACTGTTGTTATGCATAGGCTTATTCTTAGTTTACGACCTCCCTCGAGTCCTTCCTCGATAGTCCCTTTGATGTTGAACAGTTTCCCCTCTACCGGACTGTCCCCCCCCGCTCCAGAGTCCCTCTCATTCATGCTGATTCCCCTCATTCCTCTCTCGGAATCGTTTTCTTTTCGAGGCCAATGTCTTCCTTCGCCTTTTCAGCCAATGGCTCCTCACCGATCTGTTTGAGGATATCCTGAGCTTCCTCTCCTCTGGTCCTGAAAATAGGTTTGCCCCATTCGCGGATCAGCCCGACCCTTGCAACCTTTTTTGTATCTTGAAGGACTCGAGACGCGAATTCACCCTAGCCAGCGCGTATTAAGAAAATTCGCCCCCCTTGACACCCGCGGCAACAATCAGCCTTCTCCCACAGGGATCCTAATATTCTGAGAGACTCAAATGAAATGTCAGTTTTTTTAAAGTGACTGTTTATATTTCCTACCTCCGGACGAACTCCGCCCCCTATTGCCTCTCCTGAAGCGATGCAGAAGAGCACCTTCTCCTACCCGAACTTTACTAAGTGTCAACGAGCGCTGGTTCGACTCGGCATTGTTGTTTTCCTACTCCTCTGTCACGTCTTTTTTTTTGGGATGGTTTCTTCGTCCCCCTGTCGATTTGATTGGCAGAAAATTTGGGTATTTCTCTTTTTTTCTTTCTTTGCGTGCGTCTCTGCACCTACAAAGCTGGGCCGACTCCTCGTCCCGGAGACTTCGCTTCCTTCTCCATTCGCCCGGACTCTTCCATTTAAAGCTTTGAAAACTCGAGTTACGCGATGGTTGAAGTCCACAGTGTTTGAGCCAGCTTTTCCCATCTCTCCCCCCCCTTCATCCCCCTTTCCTCCCATAGAATTTTCCTTCCCCCCAGGACTTTTCTCCCCCCCCTCTGGACTTTTCTTTAGTGGAGAAAGGTTTTATAACATTTCTACTTCTGCCCTGCATCGTGGTGACCAGGCTTCCATAAGGTATAGCGATCCTCGTCCTCTGCGCCGGCATTCTCCGTATGAGCAAACGATGAGCGTTTTTCCCTCCCGGTTGTCGCTTTGGAGGTCCCTTAGTCCCCCGTAGAGTAGCTTTATACAACCCTGCTTTCCCCAACTTCCACCTCCCCTGTAGAGTAGGAAATCTGATGAGATTTTTGGCCGCCCCCCCTTGTCTGCCGAACTCGTTTCTTTTGCGATGGCGATGGTGTCCCCCAGGACGGCTTTGGTCCTCTCCCTTTCCTAGGTTTTGAGAAGACAGCAGGAAAGACTGATTTTGCCCCTCTTCTCTGCACCCTTGCTGTTTCTTTTTTTCACCTTTTTGTGTTCCTTTCCCTCGTCCTGGCTGAGCTTCTCTCTTTGAGGAATCGAAACCCCGTGTCTCTCCTCCCTTGACAAGGGCCACGGTTCCAATGAGTCCCCGTGTCTCCCCCCCTTTTCTTTCCCCCCCTTGTAGTCCGCCTGATGCGGACCTGTTCTTGAACATGATGCCTTTCGTCATTTTCGCGATCTTTAGGCCTGTCGAGAGAGAGGGTCTGAGGAGTATTTTCTCTCCTCTCCTCCCTGGTTTCGATCGTCGCTTGCGATGGGTTCGGCTTTAGGAGTGACTACTTAGGATCACCTCCCCTAGCCTTTCCTTCCGGATTTCTATGTATTTTCCCCCTGTGTCTGTACGATCAAGGGGGATGCGTCCGCTTTCTTCCTGGCTTACTTTCTTCCCTGTCCGCCCAGACTAAAGTTTTGCAGCAGCCCTAACTTCCCTTCCGATCGCCTCTACGCGAGAATTATTGAATGGGGGGATAATGTTCCGGGCGACAGACTTTTATTTCCTTTTTTTTTCCTTCATTTCCTTGCCCCCCTTAACTTGCCCCTTTTCTAGCCTTCTTTATGGTCCTTCTTTCCCTATCTCTCTATTTCCTTCCGCGCACCTCTCTAAAAGATGAAACCATGCCTGTTAGAAGCGCATGTAGGGATCATCTCGGAAGATCTTTTCTCGCTTTCCTCCTGACTTTTTCTCCCCCTTGGTCCGCTACGGAGCCCGACATTGAGGGTTTAACTAATCTATTCTTTCTATAGTTGTTTTTCTCTCGATTCCCAGGGGCCGATGCTGCATCGGATATAGTAGCGAGGATCCCGATCCTCCCCCCCCATTTAGTCGAAATCTCTTTCCGTCCTACCCTTTCACAGTCTCCCCTTCCTTCGTTGTTGCAGACGTGCGACCCATCTCTCCCCCTCTTGCACTCAGTCCACCCCAAGCGGGCCATGGCTGCCCGGGTCTCACTTACTCTCAACATTAGGAAACCCCCTTCCCTCACACTTGCCTCCCATGAGGTCAATGGAGCATGAGGCCCAATTCAGTGTCTTGTCTGAGGATTCTTCATTGATGCTGCGCGATTGGAGGTTCCTATTGATATGCAGGTGGTTCCCGGCCAGAGAGTAATCCTGCTTCTCTCTCCTGCCTCCTCAAGTTCACCGACATCACCGTAGGCTCGTCCTTCCGCTTTTTTTAACTGGCGGCGGAGGATGTTTTTCTTGTTGTATAGGCATTTAAGCCTAGATGTTTGCCCTCTTCACCCAGTAGGCCTTATGCTCGTCCGCCCCACACCCTTTCGCCCGCTAAATTTACGGCGTCGCGATCACTACAAGTAGCTTTAAATAAACGACGATAGAGACAGATCTCGTTTCCGTGAGTCCCAGATAATAATTCCCCCCGTCCGGCGATCCTCTTTCTCACGAGTCATGCTCCTCCAAGTGTTATGACATAAAAGGAAAGTGCGGGTGTCCGCGGTCAAGGCGGCTTCACTCTTCTCAAGAGGAATAGAGGCAAGAAATGTTAAAAGACAAACACCGTGTGCTCCTTTTAACGGTTTCTGGAGCCTGTTCCCTCCCCGTTCCGACAATCATATGAAGCATTCCGAATGCCCCCAAGGGATATTTCTAACCAACGTTCGATTAACCACCAGACCAAGCCCTTCGTAAAAGATGTCCAGTTCTTCCCCAAGAAAAACCCTCCCTCTTGCTGCCTTAGCAACGAAATCAGTGGATGAACCAGAAGGTTATCGTCTTTTCTTCCTCACTTTCCCTCAAAGAACAATTCAGTTATAAAAGATAATGAGTCTTCGTAAAGCTGATACTTCTCAGGAAGTTCTTCATTAAAGGTCATCCACATTATCGGAGACGCATTAGCAAAATTTAGGCCTTACAGAGTTACAAAGAAGTTAGAACAAACTTCTTACATAAGAACAGCTTAACATGTTTAGGGTTTGTGTGTTTTTATTTTTTTGTGTGGGGTGTGGTGGTTTTTTTGTTTTTCTTTTTTTGTGTGGTGGGGGTTTTTGGGTTGTTTTTTTTGTTTTTGGTGTTTTTTTTGTTCCTCAGGCCGTACTGTATTCGTTTAACTTCTAGAGTTCGACATACCGTCGACTCGCCACGGTTTCTGACCCGTACTCTTTTTCCAGTCGAGGTCGCCATAGAGGTTCGATGTTCCAAGAAGTTTAACTCTTATCCTACCGCGACGCCTTTCCAATCCCCCCTCCCCAGATTTCTCCGGTTGCTTCTTGCTTTTCCCAATGAAGCCCAACATAGCCCCCCTCACCCCCAAAGGAAAACTCACTGTAATACAACAGATTACGAAACTCACAGTTACCCCCCCCCATTACCCTTTTCAAGACGGAGAAGCGCTTCTCCCCCCCTCCTTAACCTTGGCCTATCAAGGACCCTCATTTTCGAGGAATTTCTATACAGTTTCTGACATTGGTGACTTTCGGCACCTTATCGTACGGCTCCGTCACAGTTCGCGGAGGGCGACTCCTGCTCTTCCTCATTGATAAAGAGGTTCAATGGAACCGG
>Ga0179591_1385509_pt1 | contig 18070 bp, 15 predicted proteins | sample CZOMad2_1_08_16f_FD_182891 | JGI IMG/M metagenome (GOLD analysis project Ga0179591, IMG submission 182891) | Vadose zone soil fungal communities from Angelo Coast Range Reserve, California, USA - CZOMad2_1_08_16fungal (PacBio error correction) | ecosystem: Environmental > Terrestrial > Soil >... | reverse complement strand
ATTCTTCTAACGCTCGCGACCAGGGTCTTAGAACCGGAAAGATCCTTCTCCCTATGCGTTCCTACCAACAGATATGAACAGTCACAGTAGTGACCTCTTCCTCGGCCATGGATCCCCCTTCCAAATAGACGAATGATCCTGGTAAGATAGAGAACCTGGGTCCGGGATTTAGCCCTTGTAGCCACAGGCCGATGAAAGCGCGCCTGTTCAGATTCTCGATCAAATATCCTCCGAGCCGCCCGGTTTCTGATAGGGGGTCACATCGAGGCATTTTCTCGTTTTTTCTTGAGTTTTTGTTTATATCGACCAGATTTCCATCGATTCAGCGCGAACGCGCGTGACTGCTCGCATTTTCCGCTCCTCCGGTCAGATCAGCACTCTCGGTGAGGCCGATCAGGTCGTACGGATCGACCTTCTTGCGGTTGATTCTTTCCTGTCTTTTGACTGAATCGAATCGGCCCCTACAGAGCTTGCGTTCTTAGATGTCTTTTTTTCCCTTCGGTGTTCGGACGTCGAGCCTAGATCGCCCGATTTTGCGCGCCTAGAACTTCTTTTTTTGTCGCTTTAAACAGTGTTCCGTCCCGACTCGAGCCCCCCCCCCACCATCCGCGCGGGTTGATGTCGGGCTTCTCTCTCAGCGTTTGGCAAATCTGGCGGCGCCCCCGCGTTCGATCATCCCCTTCGACCGGCGAGTCTGCGCCGGTGATTGAATTTTTTAAATCATTCGATTCCTCCCGTTTTCTTCTCCTTCGGCAGATCTCGTCGGGGAGCCTTTTTGTGCTCAGCTCTCTGACCCTTCTCATGATCTTTCGCCTTTTTTTCGCGCCCCGAAGAAGCCGGTCCTGGCGGAGCAGGTCTGGATGCGCATCTCTTTATATATCTCCACTGAGGGCAAGCTGGGTCCCTGTCGTTTTTGTCTTCATAGACTAATAGACTCAGCATTGCTGACGATTAACTTCCAAGTACGTACGCCTTTTTTCGCGCGCCATGGCCTTGATTTTTTCCTCGGTTTTCCTGTTTTCGAGTCCCCTAACCGAAGGAGCCTCAGCTCCTGCAACTTGGATTGCATTTTCAGCGGACTGTCTTTTTACTCCCCTAGCCGGGTCTTGCTAAACCCGGCGGCTACCGTTAGCCGAGTCCTTCCGGATTTGAATTCTTTAGTTAGCTTTCGGTGCTTGGGCCAGGGGGAAGAACTGGGACGCACCGAGGGATAGAATCCCTCTGCGGCTTTTTCCCTTGCATGCCCCCCTCTGGTATCGAAGCGCGAGGCCGCCCTGCTTTTTTGTATAAATCTATCCCCTAAGGAGCCGCGGAACTGGCTCACAGACCCGCCCCCTTCCCCCCTCAACGTATGCCCCGCCGGCTCAGTATACCGAGCCCTACACGCTCCTCCACAACTGTCCCCCCCCCCCGTCTCGTCTCTCGTTCACGGAGCCTTCGTCGGAGACCAATCCAGGGCGCTACTTTGTATCGCTTCCGCCATTAGCCCATTGCACGCCGAGTCCGTTGTTGATCGGCCCCGAGCCTTTCGAGGCCCCTCCGTCAAAACGCCGGCGGGCATCTCGCGATCCACACAGGGCTTGTAGCGAGGCGCCTCGTCCAGACGCTTGATCCTGCAGCTTTCTGTTTCGTGCACGGTACCGGGCGCTTTGGAACGGCTCGTCTTCTTCAAATTCGGTTAGGAGTGGTGGTCCCGACCGCGTTTTTTTTAGAGCGCCGCGGCTTCCAGACCCTCCCTCTTTGACGTCATTCTTTTACTCAGTTTGTTCCACAGTTTTCCTCCGCCACCCAACGATTAGTAGGCTTCTTGGTCGTCGAGGCTCTTTATTTCCCTTGGTCCAAAAGACTTTATGCGCCCCCGAAGAAGGACTTTGACTGCGGAATCGTAAGGATTAGGGGAAGTCTCCAGGGAAGTTGCGCAGCGACCCTTCCTCCCGTCTTCCTTCTATCGACCCGTAGCAGAGCATTCTCGACTCGCCTCCTGGCTGGTCTCGACGAATTCTCCGTGGCCCTTCGGCTTTTCTTTGGCTTTCTCATGTGTTGCGGGGCTCTTAGGCGCTTAATTCCCTTCTCGCCGTTTTGTTCCCGGCTGGGTAGGGGGTGTGGTGTTTTTTTGTGCTATTAGTGCGCCTTTAGATGGAGCCATATAGATTCACTCGAGCGGCAGCTTCCCGAGACTTCTTCCTCGGCCCTTAGTGATAGAACGACCACTCTGAAGAGCTCCGATAGCAATAGGTCCTACTTAGAATTTGAGTAATGGACCACCCCCCCCCGCCGTTAGATCTCCACGTAACGTCCTCCCTGGACGTGGCCTTCCTACCGCCTCGAACTCTGATGCTCCTGCATATGCAGGACAAGGAGCATCAATGTCGAGACCGGGCCCTTTCATTTGACTTTTTTGGTCGATCGCCGATAGCGACCTTTTCGCCTAGTTGCCCGATCGGGCAGGCTAGGAGATTCTAACGGGTATTTTCGATTTTCCTTTAGTTCAGAACGCGGACCGGGAGTTTTTTTTTAACCTAGTTTATGGGCCTTATGGACTTTATACCGAACTCTTTGGTGACAACGCTTCCCGGTTTCTTCCCTTTTTTTCCTAAGGGCCTCTTTCAACTGTACCTGCTGAGAAAGGGCGACTTCCCCACCGCTTTATAAAAGTCCTTTTTTTAAGCGCGATGTCGCTTTGACCCCCTCCCCTTTAGACCCCGGCGCCTCCCCTCGATGAAAGACGAGTTCCCCCCCCCTCTTCCACCGGCCGGCACGGGAGGTCGACCTGATGATCGACTAGTTTTGACCGCCTTGGCGTCTGGGTCCTGACATCCTCCGAAATACAACCTTCGGTTTTTTAGAGCTCATGTCGCCGAGAAGTTTCTAGCCTACCTCTTTCCTTCGCCGTAGACGCTGATCGAGTCCGCCGTTCACTTAAGCCCCCGGCCCCGGCCTGGTCTCCTGATCCGCTCTCTTTTGCTCTTCTTCTTTAGAATCCTTCGATGGATCACGCGCGTCTCTCGGCGACCCTACCCAGCTGCGTAGTCCTTTCTTATGGTCTTCCTTCATCGTTGATCCTCGTCATGGCGTACCAGCTAGTTTTCCGGCGTTTACTCGGCTCTGTTCTAACGTCTGAATGAATTTAAACGAGCTCGTCGATGTCAGCTAATAACTACAGGCTTCTTTTCTTTTTCTCGATTTTTTCGAGCTCGGCTCGGCATTCATGGGAAGGGTTTCCAAATACAGAACGGTCCCGCTCTCGCGGCCCGCCGCTGACCCTTATCAGTTCGTTTTTGCAATTTTTTTCGCCGATTGCTGAACAGAAGGGCCCTATCGTTTAGAGCGTTGAGTCTGCCGGAGAGCGACCGACCGCACTCGCTGCTCTGTGATACCTCCCCCCGCCGGCGTGAGCGCAAAGTCTCCGATATCGCCTCGGCCGGTCGCCTAAGAGCTCCCCTCCCCTGAGGAGCGTGCTTCCAGCTCCCTCCCTCATATATATCTGCTTTGGATCTTGATTATATTTATCGTTCCTTGTTTTTATTGTTCAACACATGTTTAGGCGACGCCTTCTATGCGTATTTACTCTTAGGCTCCCTCTTTCTGATCGCGGAATTTTCTTTATATTTTTATTTGTTTTATCAATTTAAGTAAAGTCTTAATTCTCATCCCTTTCTGAACTTTCTGGTTTCCTCTATTGTTTATTTGTGTGTTTTTTTTTCTTACTTTTGTTTTTAGTGTAGTATCTTTACTTAGTGTGTGTGTGGTCGTGATAGGAGTGAGTGTTGGTGTGTGTTTTTTTCTAGTATTAATGTTTACTTGTTTGTTTGTATTTGGGGTAGGCTCGGTTTTAGTTGTTCTACCTAATCATACCATCTGTTTTCCCTCTAATACCCACCCCTACATATCCCGGGCCGGAGTGTCCTGCGTGGCAATGTTTGCCATCATTCAAGCCTTCTCAATGGCCCCTCGCCCCCCTCCATTTTGCCTCTTACCTGATGCTTTACTGACCTCCTCACGATGCTGTATGGAAGATGGCTTTCCTGTTCTCCCTGTTTTGAGTCATGCCTCGATCACTTTTGCCCCAGACCTGACTAGGCCGATGGCCTTTTTCTTGGATAGATACCTTTTTCACTACTCTCTTGTCGTTGTGCAAAAACCTATGGCTTCCTTTTCTTTCTGCCGACCTTAACTCATTCCTTAATCCAACTATAGTATCCCTTCTTTCTTGCCACGTGATTTTTTTTTTCCCAGGGTTTGCACAATTGAAACAATACATGTTTTCCCTTCACCCCGTCAACCCCGTGTGGAACTTTCCATGCAGCCTTTCCTAACCGGATCTTTTTGAACCGAAACCCCGGGCTCCCATTTAATTTTTGAAATGATGCTCTTTTTTCTTATTGAAAATATCCCGAAGATTGTAAAATCCCGCCACTCTGTGATCGCGGTAGTGGCCATTCCCCCCAAAGGTTACACATTCTCAGCACCCGCATTCTCTGTCTTCTTGCTCTTTCCCCCCTAAACGGCATGGATGAATGGATTTTTTACTGGTTGGATCCGGTCCTGCAGACAAGAAGATTTTGATTTCCATTTCGTCTACAATCCCATGGCGCGAAAGGTATTCAATTGTTCACCCCCCCGTATGTGTTTGAATTACAATTTGTGCTTCACAGTCTTTTCCCAACCAATTTCCAATTTTGATCTGAACTGGACGGTTTCACACACAGGTGGAAACACTCCCAGAGTATCAAAACCCCAACAATGTAGCAGCATGTCCCTTTTGACCGACTTAAGCTTATGTCTGCACGCAGCACTCCCATTGGTCTCCTTTCTTTTTCCCGATGTCCGCAGGATTTCCATCTTGATCGGAAAGCCCCTGCACGTTATTTGACTATTTTGGCCATTTTTTATTTCTTACGGGCCTACCATCCATTTATCCTTATCTTATGACCTTTGACAGTTTGGCGGGCCCTCCTTTTGGATTTTTTTGTAAATTTTGGGATACTTTCTACTAGACCCGTCCCCACCATTAAACAAACGGTTCCCCCCCATTGTTCCACGCTTCCGGCCCAGAAATGGGTGGAAGCCCTCAAAAAAGATTCCTCCACTTTCCATTAGGATGTCCCCCCCCTCTGTGCTCACCAGATGCCCTAAGATCAAAGCGTTTCCACCTTTTACACCAAATGCATTGACTCAGTGTTAGTGAATATCCGTGGCTTTCAATACACTTTTTTCCCCCGTGTCATATTCTGTTGGCTACCATCCCTCTCGTAATGGTCCATTTTCTTTCTCGACACCCCGAAAACCGTCACCGTATTAATACTATGATATCACTTTTTCCTAGTTTTCACGGATCTGATCCAGTTCGAGATCATTTGCCCCCTGAAGTTGTTATTCTTCTTACCATTTTCTTGGGTATTGATCCCCTCCCATCATTGAACGTCGAATTTTTTGCGTATACTCCTTCAGGGTCCTATCATGCCGCCCTTTTTCGGTGAATTACTTTCTTTACCTGCTTTCTGAAAACCAATAACCCTTTAACCTTTAACCAAGGTCCCCCCCCCCATCCCCCTGAACAGGCACTTGCCTGGAACCAGATTTCGATTCAGTTCTCTGGCTCATCCCCTTCCAAAGATCATTCCAGCGCATAACTCCCCTTTCCTTGCAATGGTTTAGTGTGAGAATGTGTGGCCATTTTTGGGGAGAAACAATTGCCCCACCACCTCCTTAACGCTTCGACCTGACCATTCCCCTCCGTATCTCTATACTGGTCGCTGATTTAATAAAGGTGAGGTATTCCAGTTGTCCAACGAACTCCCCCCCGTTAATTCCTTTTGCTCCAATGAGCATCGCCCCCCTTTGATTCTTGTATACCGTGATGGCCCTGTCTGCGCACTCATCCATAAATCTTTTCCCTTTTTCACTTTTCATTTTCCCCTGGTCCACTTTTTTAAAGGGTTGCTTTATGACAATTTTCAGCCGTTTCTCCTTTCCCTCCCCCCCCTTTAAATTCGGACCGATACATGATTTCAATAACCCACAACTTTCGCCGACTTTTTTTGATTGATAGTTTCCTACCCCCCATAAGACCTTACATCTGAATAACCCCACGACATTTGTACCCGTTTACAGCACCTTTTCTTACCAGCACATCCTCACCATAGGAAGTTCTTCCTGCCTTCTGTCCGGTTCGTTTTCGGTTTAGAGCACACACATACAGATGTATTGGTGTTGTAGGAGATGATGGCCCCATTACCCTTCCCCCAATATCCCTCTGTCTCTAATAACCCCTTAATGAATTCCCTAACACTTCCCTTTCAATGCTTTCCAGCAGGGTTTTTCCTTTGTCCGTTGAGCACTCTATACGCCTTTCTTGATCCCAAAACCCCTTTTTTGAATTTCTTCCAAATTCTGTTGTTGGAAGATTTCATTTCGTTCCCGTTTTTGGCCCGCTTATCCCAGTATCAGACAATCACATTTTACCAAACCCCCATCCCGTTCAACTGCCATGTTCCAGGTAATAAGCGCTTTTTTATGCTAAATTGGATACTCCGAAGGCTACCCCACTCCCCTTCCAAACCTTTGTTTCTCAAAATAAGTGCATTTTTCCCCCCCTACTCTGGGACCCTTTCTGCATTGGTTATCCCTACGAAAAGGATGTTTTTTGTTCCATACTTTTCATGCCTTCCATGCCCTGAAAAAGCAACCCTCCCCCAGGGCATTCCATTGGTTGTCATGTTTCGTGCGGTTTTTGACACCTTTTTGCCTCGACCGACCCCCCTACTTCTTTTTTAAAAAAGGCCCCCGGATTTTATATGATCAGGCCCTGGATTGTTAATTACGCCCACCCCTTCCTTCCATCTGTTCGCTTTAGTTCCACCGTTAACTCCCTACCCCTGTATTCTTCCCCAACTTTGTCTTTTTTACGTTCTCCACTGCATACAATTCATACAATTCCGTTCTGTCCGAGTGTCATTGCCATTGACCTATAACTCAGTTGCCAGTTCGTTTGTCTTTCATTCGCCCAATCCCGCGGAGCCACTTCTTTTTGTATTTTCACTTGCTTCGTATATTTGAGAAGAAGAAATAAAAGCCTCCTCATTGTGGTTTTATTTTCAAAATTTAACACTATGCCTGTGCCCCTCATGGAACCCTTCCCCACTTTTGATTGTCTTTTTATAACGGGTTCCGCTTATAACCATTGTCGGGACATCCCACCCCCCCATAGCCGTTTCAAAGAACTCCCTTTTCTTTTGACATAGTAATTCTCATATATTCATCTGTTGATTTCACCTCCCTAAAGGTCAGCCAAAATTCGCCGCCTACACAGTGGGGAACCTTCTTTCGCAACCCTTTTACCATGTCGCAAAAATTTCTCCCCGTCCTTCTGTCTGTCTGTGCAGGTCTCTTGAGCTTTCTCAGGCCTGATGAATTAAAGCGGTGTTGTGGACATCCCTAGATACAGCTCCTCAGACCTTAGTCTCCCTCATCTGTCCTCTTTCGTAGTAAAACCATTGGCGAGTGGTTAGCGTATATCGGCAATGAATTTGATTGCTCACCACGCGTTAACCCGAGGTTGTTCCCTGCGTGGAGGTTTTTTATTAGATCTCCCGAACAGCTGGTGATTTAATTATTATCTCGACTACCGCGAAGCGCTCCTTCCCCCCCTTGTGTCTTTTTGATAATGATGAATGGTATCTTAAGTCCTTTCCACTTATTGAGCGGCTGGCATAACCTGACCCGGTGTGACCCCTTGCCTACGGACATTCCTTCAAACAATTGTACCCAAAGACATCTTTCCCTGCTGATGACCTTCCCCAGTGACCTTCCAAACATCAACAGTCCCCGAGTTCTTTCGTGGAGCCTTACTTTTTCCCTCATGTGATTTCTTTCACGGCGCGCCTAAGTTTCCCCCGCCAGCGCCTATCCGAGCCGGATTCGATCCCTTCAGTGCTTGATCCTCGAACTTTCATTTCGGGTCATCGAAGGTGAATTTCACGGAATTTACGAGGACTGTCCCTAGTTGAGGAGCCCTTTCGTGCGCTCTATCGTTTTTTAGAGTTTCGAGTCGGAAGGGGTTTCTCATTTGATCGCAATCCCCCACGCCGACCAAGCTCCTTTTCGGGGGGTCCCCCCCCCCCACCCTGTCGTATCTCTTTGCGAAATAACCTTCTTCCTATTCCCTTTCCCCCCGACATCTGTGATGCGGATTTAGCTCGAGTCCCTCGACGCGGGCGTCTCTTCCCCTTCTTTTTTTTATCTTTCCCGATTCGAAGCGATCCGCCCTGTAGAAGAAGAGGTACTTCCTTGAGTAGGCGGTCCCTCGGATTTTCACGTTGTCTCAAGGTGGATAGATCACTCTGAACTAGCGGTAGCCGCTGCACGAGAGGGTCCTCTGAAGAGATAAGCTTACCCTCATCCGACTACGAAGGTACGACTGACCAGCAGCGATGGAGGCCGATCAGTTCCTGGACTTCTTTTTCGCTTTTTTTACGGCTGAGAAATAAGACGAGTTCGGGGCATTTGGTAGATCGTCTGGCCCAATTTTTTCCATGAAGCGAGAGGGTTCTCTTCCCAGAGATCAGCTCGAAGCAGCCTGAGATAAAGGATGACTTCGAGCTAGGTCCCCCCCCCCTCTCTTTATAACTCGAGTCTTGGGTTTTGTCCCTGGATGCCCAAGTATCATCCCAAGGCCATTCGACTTCCGCCCTCGGCCGCCCTTCGACCGGCTATCCTTCAGTTGTTTAGTCTGGTGGAACTCGTCTTAGCGTAGGAAGTCCCACTGCACCCCCACCCCCTGGTATTTTTCGCGCGAGGCTCGGTTTCTCATCATCCCCGTCAAGCGTCGCGCCAAAACCGGATTGAGGATTTTCAGCTTCCTTTTGAACCACGGGTCCCAGTTGACGATCCCGGAAGGAAAGGTCTCTGCGCCGTTATCTTCCCTTTTTTTTTTTCAACAGTCCGCGGTCTTGAGACACAGTCTTCCCTAACTTTCTCCTCGATCCTGCCGTGCCACACGATCACAAGTCTCCGTCCTTTCCGATTCATCTTGCAGTCCGATAGGTAGATCTCGAGCGACATTCCCGGCCTTTCCGGATTCTTTTAGACCTCCCCGTGCGGAATTCTTTACGCCCTTTGCGGATACTTTTTCGAAGCGGACTAGCCGTGCGGTGCGCTAGCTCGACGAGTGTTGATTTTTGGCGTTGACCGGGACGCGGCGATCGACTCCTTGCATTCTTTATGAGTTCGACAAGATCGCCGATTTCCAGCATTCTCCGACGTTTAGTTTTTTTTTTTTTTTTTACTAAATCTAGATCATTAAAGAGTCCTCGGAAACCTCTTGCCCTTCCCCTTTCTTTTTTACACAAGTTACCCGCCGGCTAACGCGTCGGAATAGAGCGCATTACTAATTTTTCCAATGCGCGTCTTGTTTCGCGTTACCTTCTCGATCGTAGGAGACCAACACTCAGAAGGCGCTACAGCGTATCGTTTTCTTCTCGATCTTCCGACGCCAGATCGTGCACAACGAGACCTCAGCGGCCCCGGCCCTTGACGAGGCCGACGTTTAGCGACCGCAGTTGGGCCCAACAGTTTTTTTGTGATAGACCTCTGCGAGCCCCATCTCCCTCCCTCCCAGAAAGGACCGATAATAGTTGGGTTCGGATGGCAGCGATTTTCCCTTTTCTTCAAAGTTCTTAGTCGTCCCGACTCCCCCCGGGAATATATATCAGTTTCCATCTTCCCTTTGTGGTTTTGAGATCAGATTTCGCGGCGGTGAATTAATAATCATTAAGTGCCTTCCCGCTTCCTTCCCTTGGGTACCCGTCCAGAACCCCACCTATTAGCGGATAATCCCCGTTAGAGGAGCTTTGCGCTTCTCCTTATCCCCCCTTCAAAAAAGACCCTTTGATAAGCCCATCGGCCCCGTGAAGGGGCTCGCCCCCTGATACGTCTTTCAATCGCGGGCGAGGCCTGCAAGTCTATGGGCGGTTGATACTGACCGCCGATCATACCTCCTGTACCCGGCGAATATTTTTCTGGGTCTCCCGGGTCGTCGATAAGTGAAACCTCGCGATCGCCCGGCCGTTCTTTTTTCTTGCATCTACAGTCTTTAGATTACTTTCGGTGTTCCGTTAAGGTTTCGGGGTGTTCTGTAGGATATTTTTATGGTTTCCCGCCCATCTCTCCTCCCAATCGAAGGCTGAGGCCGAGAGCGCCCCACTTGGAGACTCGGCGTTCTGATCGAGTCATACAGACGAAGAGTTCTTGCCCCAGCTTTCTTCCGTAGTCGTACGTCGGAAAAGCACGGACCTCCCCGCAACCCACGAGTCGATCCGTTCAACTTCCGGCCTTCCTTACTTCTCACACTCCGAGCTGCCAATGAGATCCTCCCGGCAAGCTGAGAGAACCCTTCCCTCCTCCGCACTTGTCGGATATTTCGGCCCCCGATCGGAAACCTTTCCCCATCTTGCTTCATCGGTAACACCCTGGACGAGAGCGAGAACGGCCTTCAGGGTTCAATTCTCTGCAGCCTCTTTTCTAGTAGTTATTTCGCGGTCTAAAGAACGATGTCTCAACCCAAACCGCTGATGGCCCCTATGGGATCTACATCCTTTCCTGACTTCCGGCCCTTCTTGCTGGACGCAAGGGATCTCCCCCTCAGTCGCGATCCTCAAAGTATGTTTTGCGAGACGAATGTCTCGAGATGATTCAACCTCCGAATACCTTGGACTCCGCGATGACGACTGAGGGGGTTACACCCCCCTGCCTCTGTCACGGAACCCGTCCACGTGCTCGCCGTTCTCTCCTTTTGAAGTGGGGTGCCTCCATCTTCTTGGCACTTCGGTCTCTTACGGGCATTGGACCAGACCGGCCGACATCCCTCGAGAGGGGTTCGAGCGCTGTATTTTCACTCGCCCCCTTCATCTTGAGAGAGTGCTTTCTTTCTCTTTCTCGCGTGATTCACTTCGATTCTTTTTACTCTCACCGTTTTCCTCGAAGATATAAATGAAGTCTTGCTTCCGTTTCTTACAGAGCCCGCCGGCGGCCTCTTTCCGCTCCCTAACCCGGTCTTCCCAAAGTAGGTCTCGTCTGCCGCGTCGTCGGTGCGATAAACTTCCTTTTCGCGCTTCCCAAATCGAGGAGATTTCTGTTCGCGATGCATAAAAGATCTTTCTCATATGAAAGATTGCTCGTCGATTTCCCTCAAGAATCCTTCGGATAGTATTCTAACCTTCTCTTTTTTGCAAGGCACCTTTTCGGCATTCTTTTCAGGTTTTAGAAATAAGCTTCCCCGCCGCTCTCCTCCGCCGAGAGAGTGACCGCCCTCCCGTTGCGTCACTCGACATGACTTTCCGCCGCGTGCTGAACGTAGGGCTCCCTTCTTTTGGTTTGTGTTCTTCCATCTCGAGAGCATTGCAGAAAGGGAGGTGGAGACGATTACCTTTTTCCCTTCCCTTCCCCTGCAGTCTGTTTAGCGCAACGTCGTCTCGCTCCCAATTTCAAATGGCCGTCGCCTTCCCTTTGACGAGTGCCACTTCCTGATTTCCCGATGGAGCTCGCAGCTTCTCGATTGGATATCCGGATCCCATAGAGAGGCTGGATTCTGGTAAAGCAGCGCGTGTCCATAACAGGCGTCGCAAAGATTCATCCCCTTCCTTGATTTTTTCTCATCCGAATTTATCCAGCTTTCCCCCCTGGAGGGGTTTATCAACTTTTTGAACTGAGTTTCATTTTTGCCCCAACATGGTTATCCCTGATCAAGATGGACGCTTTCAACGGGACTTCCTATTCCTTCTTATTTTCCCCGACATATCACTTTTTCATGATGAGCGGTGTCGTACCTAATTCCCACAGACGGTTCCTCACACCCCCCGCCACCAATATTTCCCCTGAGGATATACCACCCCTCTCTTTTAAATGTTTTCATTCTTCTCACTTGCCCCCCTGGACTCGCAAAACACAATGTCAATGGTTGTGACCTCGCTGACGATGCTTTACTGCAATCTTCCCTTTCTTTTTATGAGAATCCCGATGCTTCCCCCCGGGCAAACACTGGAAATTCTCTCTGGAATGCATGATACCTTTTCAACAGCGACTCAGCCTTCGGCCCCATTTTTTTTCATGGTAGTAAGTACCGTTTTTCTAAACCTCTGCTATTTTTTTCCACTTTTAAATTTTTTATTTTTGATTTCTTTTCCACCCCATACTCCTTCTTCCTAATATGTAAATTACTATTCGCTTTTCCGTTCTTTCTGCACCCGTGGCTGTTTTGCAAAACTTTCCCTCACAGACATAATGGGTCTCCTCTGGACCCTTTATACTCCCCCCCCACCCCCTTGGGCCTTTGTCTGCTAAAGATATGTTTCAAAGTTTTGAAATGAGAAACTGAATGTTTTTTTTTCCCCTGATGTTGCTTATTCTATCCTGACCCTCGCGATACATCCGCACCAATCTTTTCGCTGGATTTTGTGAGCAATGCATCCAACCCCCCATGCAGAAGCCCTCCCCCTCTCCTGGCTGAGTACATGTTTGGCAAGGCCCCCCCCTCTTCATCCCCCTCAAGCTCTTCCATTTCTTTTTCCTGGAAGTCCCGACCCCCAAATCAGAGTGCGGACATAAATCCCCCTCAGACCGATTCCCCCTTCCTTTGTGGCCAAAGCAAAGATCGTAAACTCGAGATAGAGCGAAGGAAAAGCCCGCTGGGATCAACCGCGCGAGCGGTGTCGCTTATTCCCTTGACAAGAAGTGACGATAAATCTTGTCTCCCTCTCTCCGTGACCCCCTAACTCCCCTTTCCCCCCCCCTCGGATTCCTCCTCTCCCCCCCCCCCCTTGCCAGTCACACCGTTTCCAACAGCCCCTACTTCGTCCCCTTCTCCGTTCCCCCTTTCCCCCGTTCCGCCCCTCCCCTCCCAGCCGCTTTCCGTCCTTCCCCCATCCCGCTTCCTTGTCTTTGCCTTCTCTCTTCTTTCCTTCTTTCTGCCCCTTCTCTCACTCTTCTTTCACCTTTCTACCCTTTGTCCTTCGAGAACCCTCCCCCTTCCCGGACTCACCATCATTACCCTTTTGATCTGAATCTGGGCATGGCCTTTGTTCCCATCGTACCCCATTTTGAATGTGCATGGTGTTCATGCGAAGGAAACTTCATTCTCCCTTTAATCTTCCCCTGAATTGATCCACGTCAATTTTATTCATTATCACTTAAAGAACCATCTTATTTGTAAGCACCCGCTGGTGGTTTTTCCTTTCCATCTTTTCCCTCTCCCATCAAAACCTACACCGGGGCAATTTAACCAGGTTCTCGTGTTACGCGGTGGATGGGGTGTAAATGTTTCTGCCCGTCTTGACCTTCACACCATTACAAAACCTCTCACAATTTCCAAACGCTTCCAGGCCCCAACAGCCTTATCCCCACCTGACTCAAGCAAGTCAAGAGAGAGTTTTTACAAACCCTATGTGCTCATCCCCCCTTAATACCCCCCTTTCATCTACAACAAGGGATGCATATGGCAGTGTTAGTGATGAATCCTGGCTTTTCCTACACCAAGGCTTTTGCCTATGGCGCTTATTCTGTGCCATTCATGCGATACCCCGCAAGATGCTTTTTGCCGAACCTCCACAGTTGTCCGATTCGATCCTTCTTCTATCCACCTACCATCCCCATTTGTGACTTACGTGTAAATAGAGACCCCTTAACTGGAAACCCGTGTTACTACAGATGTTCATTCTCTTCTTTGTATTGATCCCCTACCCACCCTCCCCTTGCTTTGGGCTCAGCATATCAGGTCCGATCCTCACTCGTTAACATGAGTTTGACTTCAAGACCTCCGTAATGATTTCTTGACAAACCCCAACTCCCTGGAACCAGACAAATGTGCTGTAAAACATAAAATACAGGCCATTGCAGTGGCCCTGATCGGTTCCGCCTTCGACTTTTCCGTTTTTAAGATCATCAAAACCAGCCTTAAAAGTGGCGATGCTCCCCCTTGAGCCACCCAACCTTTTTCCTTTGGATGCTTTTTTCAAAAAATGGAATACCCCCCCTTCCAGTAACCTCCGACCTGAACATGTATTATCTCTTTCCAGCTTTTTTCTTATTGGTCTCCAATTTTTACGTCTGTTTTTCTTCCAGTTTCCGAACGCCACCTTTTCTGGCACTCCCCCTGTCAGTTGGATCACCATGAGCCTCCCTCCCCCTCATGCCTTACCGGAGGAGACCGCTCCCCTCATAAATCCGGTGGACACTGCAATTATTCCCTTTTATGGCAAACTAGTTTGGTTCCAATTCTTTTCCAAGGGGTGAGTGGTTTTCAGTCTTCTTGATCCTTCGTATTCATCCTCCCATAGTGTAAACGGCCCCGGACCCTGATATCATGTTCAATACGCCACAACTTTCGCCGCGCCCCCCTTTTTTTTCACCCCTAAGCATTTGGACCTCTCTGTCCAACTGCATTTTTCCCGGAACTTCTACCTTCCTTCCATTTTGCCTCTTCCTACCGGCAGGCCATGACCCTTGATATAGCTTCGAATCGGTTTCTGACAACTCGGTTCGAGTCACCAACCCTTTTTTTCGAGTTGTAGGTTCTGGAAACACTTAACCCCCCCCTGTCTGGTTATACATTAAAAACCTTTCATGATTTATCAATAACACCATATCACTTTTTCCCTGAGTTTTCCTCTTTGCTCTCTTTGTGCGCAAAGGGTTTCCATCTACTTTCTTGTTTACTTTTAAATATTTTTTGAATTCTTTTCCCCAATTTCTGTTTCATGTCCTCTTTTTGTCCTGGTTGTATGGTTTGTCACGGCCTTTTCCAAAGTTATCCGTCACCATTCCCCACACAACCATAACCCCGTCTCCCTTTCAATCCGCCAGTATAAATTGGCATAGGTTCTCACCACGGGGTCTAACCCAAACAAATCTTCCTTGGTAAAAACCCACCAGCCGTTTCCCAACCCTGCATTTTACAATAGTTCTTTCTCCATTGCGTGGATCAATTCCTTACCTAGGCTAGGATTGGGGTGAAACATCTTTTGTTCATCCATTCCCTTCTCATGCCATCCATCATGCGGAGGTTGTCTAGACGCTGCTGGTCCCTGTGCTGCCCCATCGGCTTTCAGATCAAAATTGTCATATTTGGTTCTTCAAAAAATTACTTTCTCCCCATGCACCTCAGGTTGTAATTCACGAACCCACTCGTTGACCCATTACATACTCGCGCCCACCCTTGTCCCTACCCTTCCCACAATCTTCACCACTCTTTGTATCGCATCCCGTTATCAACATGAATACCCCCAATGACGTTGATGTCTTGTCCCTTTCCTGCACATTAGAATAGCCAGTAGCCTCTTTTGCTTCTGACTCAATGTTTCCTGCATTTCCAATAACGCCTCCTTGTGTGATGACAGCATTTCAGGAAGATCCCTGATGAGTTTCAAATAAAAGCTCAGCTTCCCCCTCATGGTTTCGGCCGTACCCACTCCCCCTTTTAGACCTTTTTGCCCTGGAACTATTCCACCACGGGGTTTTATCCCGGGTCCTCTTAAACCTGTTGCGTGGATTTGCAAACCACGGTCCACCTAAAGCCACATTTTGCAAGACTTCCCTTTTTCGAATAGTTCTATATCTAATGAGTATTTCTTTTATTGAAAAAGACCAGTTTTCCCCACATATTCGCCCAAGGGTTTCCCCCTCGAAGTTTCTAAACCCCAACTTTAATTTCCTTATTACAAAATGCCTCTTCCTGATTCTGTCTGTTGCACTGTGTTCTGCATGTATTCTGTCAACTCATTCGTGGGCAGGGGTACTCCTGGGTTTCACTCACATCGACACTAAAATACGCCTTCTTTCCCCCAGATTCTCCATGAATCACAGTTAACACCCCTTGGCGAGTCTTCTGGACCATTCTTTCAGGCGGAAATTTTCTGTGAAGCACATGACCCCCTCTTCTCAATCGGGTCTATCCCTGTTCGGTCTGGGCCCCCCCGGTTGCGTTTTTTATGCGAGTTCCCGATGGTGACATCCGTTCCCCTGAGAACGCACAAAGCACGTGATATGTATTTTCTGCCTCCTACTATGACAGTCATCCACTTTTCCTTGAGCGGCAAATCTACTTCCTTCCTTCCCCTCAGGTTTTCCTTGCCTTCTCAAAAAGTTCCTTCCACATTGATTACAAAACGACCTTCCCTGCTTGAGAAAGTGCGATCCCTCTGAGATTCCTAAACCTTCGTTAGCTGAGAAAGAGTTGGCCCTTCATGTTTGAGTTAAGAATTGAGAATTAAGTGTTCTCCCCGTTTTAGCTTGATGTCGATCCTAGTCTCTCTTTTACACCGGTAGAGACTCCTCTCCCCCCTCGATCCGGAACTGACAGTTAATAGTTACTTCAGCCAGTTTTCTTATTCTAGTAGATTTTGAGATCTAGCGTCGTTGTGCCCTCTTCCGAAGGTCCCTAGTATCCTGGGCATCGCGCCTTATAGATCTGACCCCTAAAAGCTACTAGGATATCTTTCGCCTCAGAATCATTTCTAGAGCAAACTCGCCGAGATTTGGAGGAGTTGATAGAGCCTAGATTTCGTGGTCCCAAATTCCCCTCGCATCCCTAGTCATATCCGCGATCCACGCGTGATACCTTTTATTCCCCTGACTATCCCGTCCCTCCCTTCGGCCTTCATCGTTGCAAGCCCATACTGTAGGATCGTGTCCACAGGAGTCCCTTTTCGAGTGCAGAAGAGCCCGCTTCCCTCCTCCGAGATATTCAGCTCCGAGTCTTCAGACGAAGACAGGGAAGTCATCAGTCCTTCTGACGATCATTGACTATCGAGAAGATGAGTCTTATCTCCAGCAGGGCCGGGGCGCTCCTCCCGGCACTCGCTGATTCCTTTTTTTTTCACTTACCCAGTGAGTGTCCTCTGGGAGTTAGGCGGTGATTTACGCGATATCCTGAATCTCACTCCTTCGGTCTTTTTTTCGAACTTCGGCTCCCTCAATAGATTCACATATCTGGTTGGGTAGGATTAGTAATGCCCGTTCTTCCCCTCGTTTTCCCCTCTGGCTCACAGATACGACCGTAACTGTTCTTTCTGGATAGAGTGCATCTCATATTGGTCTCTGTACCTTCCCCAGTGATCGCCGAGAGCTCTTCGCGGCGGGTGCTAAGCTCTTAGCTCTTTTCCCGCGTTTTCCCCCCCCCAGTAGTTCTCGAGTACTCTTTATTTGCCCTTTTCACATTCGCGTGTTCCCCCTTGTCCTTTTTCCCTCCGGTGGGATTTGGAGAGGTATGACGCCAGGAACCCAGTTTCCCTCTTCCACACTTGTTTAGGTGGTCAAGCAATTCGACAATCCCCTATCCTAACTCCCGACGTGCTGCCGATAAATTAACAGTCTCATCCCCCTCCCGACCTCCCCCTCAGAACCCTCTCGGTCCACTCTTTAAGAGTCTTCTATGATTCCGCAGGCGTAAATTAAAGTTAATTTACTCTGGGTTAGAGTAACCTCCGTGAGCATCCATCGCAGTCGTCACTCTAGGAGTTTTGTAAATTCTCTTCCTTCAACCTCGGGCGTGAGAGTCTCCGTCTTCTCGGTAGTTTTGGAGGGGCCTTATCCCTGGCCTTTTCGGGGGCTTAGCGCGCTCTTGAGTTCCTTCGACGATCGCCGAGGTCTCTTCTGAGCCGCTCTACGGCCTTTCAGGTTATACTAGCTCCCTAATCGGACTGACCTTCACTCTTCTAGAGAGACACAAACCCATACCCTCCTACCCCCTCTGCGATGACATACCTCCGATCCTTTAATACTCAGCAAAATGACCAACGCCGAACCCATGCCCTCAGAGTCTCTTTCCAGGTCTTCTGGCCCATCAAGAGCTGCCCTCTACCTTCGTACCAGCGGCGAAGGTAGTTCTCCTACGCATCTTCCCTCTTCCTCGACTCTCTTGAACTTCCGGTGGAAGAGGCCTCCGTGTACCCCTCCCTGGTCGATGGCCGATAAAAAGGCTTTTTTGATCTCCCCGCTTCCTCCCTCCAGCAGCTACCAAGTTAATAAGCCTTTTTTTGGTAGGGGCACTTGCTAAAAGTCTATTGGCTCTGATTCCCTT
>Ga0179591_1270778_pt1 | contig 18073 bp, 25 predicted proteins | sample CZOMad2_1_08_16f_FD_182891 | JGI IMG/M metagenome (GOLD analysis project Ga0179591, IMG submission 182891) | Vadose zone soil fungal communities from Angelo Coast Range Reserve, California, USA - CZOMad2_1_08_16fungal (PacBio error correction) | ecosystem: Environmental > Terrestrial > Soil >... | reverse complement strand
TCGCTTTTTTGCACCAGCCTGGGACTTTTTTCTTGCGATTTAGTCGCGGCCGTGTGCGCGTGGACTGGGGGTTTCTTACACACTGAACCTCCTGGGTGGGTGCCTTCTTCCCCCCCCCGACTTTCCACCTTCGTGCTTCTTCCGACCAACGTTTTGTGTGGGCTCCTTTGGGTTCTGTGCCCCCCACATTGCCAGAAGGTTTCGTCGCTTTTTAGTTTTGTTTTTGATCGTGTGTTTCTGTGCCGCGTCTCCTCGCTTTTTTCCCGCCAGGGTTGTTTGCCGGGCAAGGTGGTGTACATTGCTTGTCCCCTGAGTCCGGCACAGTTGCCTTGCCGGTTGGGAACGGAGAGTCTTTGAATTCGGGTTTTTTTTTTCAGCGGTTTCCGCAGGTCTTTGTTTTGGGGACCTGTTCAGGCGAGTTTTTTGTCGTAGGAGGGAGGTGAGGTTGAGGCCGACCTGGTTGCTTTTTTGTTTGGGGGTTTTTTTTCGGGGGAGTCCGTTGACCTAGGGAACGAGGTTGTTCTTCTTGTCGATGCCTTGGTTTTTGACTCCCGTGTATTGGTTTTTTAAACTCAAAGTCACAAGCTCCAATCGCAGTCGGGGTCTCCCCAACTTGTTGATTGGATTCTTTTTTTTTTGAACCCTTTTTTTTTCCAAATTTTCACAACCAAGGATCACGCAAAAGGTTTCCGGGACAGACCACCCCCCACGTTTGGCCCCTGGAACCCCCAAGGGAGGTGTCCGAGAACCAGGGAGGGTTTTTTCCTTTGGTCTTTTGGTTGGGGTTGTAGAGAACTTAGATGAAAAGCCCCAAAACCGGTGTAGTAGGGGCTGTTGGGGAAAATTTGTGGTTAATTTTAGTTTGGATTTCCATAAATGGGGAACACTCCACCACAACGTGGGTTGCCTGCCCCATGGGCCAGGCCAGTTTTTTGACCTTCGGATCTTTTTGGACCGAGATTTTTGTGTTTGGGATCGCCCCCCCCGCCCCACGTTTTTTTCTGTGTTTTTGGTTGTTTCCATTTGTTGACCCCCGTGCCGGGACTTTTTTATGGGCCTGTTTCCCAAGGAGAAAGGACGCCGCCGGGTCCCTTTTTTTTTGGGGCGGTAATTCGTTTTTTGCACCCCAACCACGGTGGTAGGTTTTTTTTTCTGTCGCATTCCTCGGGAACGTCGGCGGGGGAGGTTGGTTACTGGTTCTCATGACCTGGTTTGTTGTTTTTTCCCTCTTTACCACTTTTGGGGGCGTTCGGTGTCTTTGAGGCGGTTAGTGCGGGACCTTTTGGACTCCCGGGGTGTGAAATGCTTTTTTTTTTTGTGGTGTTTTTTGCTTTGTTTTGTGCGCTGAGTGACTCTTGGTCTATTTGGTCATACGGCCTTTTTCCCTTTTTTTTTCCCCCTGACTTGAGAGTTTCTAACCCTTTTCCTTTTTGGGTTTATATGAACCCGTGATGCCATTGGTTATTAGGTTCTTTTTTTCCGGTATTTTGCCCCATCACTTTTTTGTGCTGTTTTCGAGTTTTTTTTTGTTGCTAGTGGGGTGGGGGGGCTTTTTGGCTTTTCTCTGGGTTTTGGTTGATTCCCTGCCCCGGTTTAAGGTGTTTTTCGGCAACCTAAGGTTATGCAGGGGGCTCTTTTTACCGTTCCCCACCCCAGTTAAGGACATACCGGAAATTCTCATTTTCTTTCTACGTTTATGAGGCACATTATTTTTTGCACTCCCAGTTTGTTATGGGTCTTCATCGGTGTTACCGGGCTGTGTGAGGTTTTTGCCCCCTTCCCCCCCCCCCCGTGCTCGTTCATGACCTTTTTTTTTACTGCTTTTTTCCCTCCGAAACACTGGGGTGGGTTCCCACGGACTTCTCTTATTTTTGAACCACTTTTCCCCCTAGTCTTGGTTTCGTCTTGTCGTTGCCCCTCCTTTACGGGGTTCTGTTCGGCGCCGGTTTCGGAGGAATCTCCATGCATTTCGATTTCTTATCAATTCCCTTTTTCGCCCGTTGTACCCCCGCCATCGTTCTCGCCTTCTGAGGCTCCCCGATTCTCTTCCCTCGTTTTTTTTTTGATGAGCCCCTTCTGCTGCCCACCAACTATCCTTTTCAGAGGTCTCCGGCCCTTTTTTTAAACAAACCAAAGCAATGCACAGGCCGTCCGACATGAGTCCTCCCCGTGGCCTTTTTCCCCGTTTCGTCTCCTCACGTCTTCTCTCAGGCCGTGTAAAAGTTGGCCATTGAAAATTCGTGGGGTCATCCGAACGTATTTTGGAGGTGGTTAGCAAAACCCAACCCCCCACTGTTACTTTCGTTTTTTTCCTGCCGCCTTTCCAACAACTAAGCTTTATTTTTAGCCGTCTCCGGTTTGGCCGACTGACCCCCCACCCCGGGAAACCAAAAGATGAATCCAGCACTGGACAGTGCCCAGTGATATGTGACGCTCGTCAGCCAAGCCCCATGCGACTGGCCCGTCAATTGGACCCCTCCAGTGTTTAGTTTAGAGGAGGACTAGTTTTCAGGTGTGTGGCGGTCCCCTTTTTTTTTTTCGTGTCGTTCCCCACCCCCGCCCCTTTTCCGGGCACAGGTCTTACACCATTCGGTTGCTTTTCACCCCACCCCGAGCCCCCTTTTTTTTCCGCCAAAAAACAACCATCGTGTTAGTGTGAACCACAACCCTTCCTACCCCCTCCCCCCTCAAAACCCCAATCCCCAGGTTTCCCCTCCCCCCCGACCCTTAGATCCCAACACCAGGCCACCGCATCAAGCCGGTTTTTTTCCTATTTCCCCACTTTTCACCAAAGTGACGCTGCCTTTGTGACCCCTTCTTCTTGACCCTCCTATTCCCATTCTCCCCGACGTTCCCCTGTCATCGACTCCACCTTCCTCAAACGTGGTATCAGGTTCGGGTTCCCGACCCCCCCCCTGTCCATTCTCCCCCCACCTTACCCGCCGCAATCTGACCCCGGGCTTTTGTTTTTATGACCTGCATTTTTTCCCCCCTTGTTTTTTTTCTTTCCATACCTCCCAACCCACCACGGGAGGAATACCTGCCTCGGCTCCCCCTCCAGTTCCCTCCGTGCGGATTTCTCCTCCCCCCTCCCAAAACCCCCACCCCCACTCCACCAACTGTTTTTGTGGCGGTTTGAATCCACACCTCACTTTATCCAGCCTTTGAGAGTGGCCCTTTTTCCACTTTTTTTCCCCGGTTTGCCCTTCCCCACTCTGCCCGTTACCCCCAACCAACTTTAACAGAAAAGGCTTTGGGTCTTAACCCACCCCCCCTTTTTGCGCCTCACCCAAACCCCCCAAACCCGCAAGGTAGTTTCATAAACACCGGCCTTTTCTAAATCCCTTAACCCGTTCCCCTACTTTCCTTGTGAGGCAACCCTCTTGAGATTTTTTAATGTTCTTTGGCTTAAACCTTGATTCTCCATCTCGCGCGTTTATTAATCCACCCACCATCGCTTGTCCCCCCCTTTCCACCCCCCCATGTCCCCCCCCCAGCTTCCTCCCCATTCCCCACCCTCTCGTTCCTCCTCTGCCCCCCCCGGTCAGCCCACCGGCTTAAATCGCACGTTTTTTTTTTTTGTTCCGCCCCCTTCCAGTCCCCCCCTTTATTTTTTCCGGCTCCTTTCCCCATCTCTTTCGCCATTTCGTACATGGGCCCGACAATTTGATCCCGCTGTCTTACCTCCCATCCCCCTTCCGCATTCAACCCTAAGCTCTACCTTACACCTGTTTTTCCCCCGAGGCAATGTTCGCCAACTACATCTTTTCGTCCCAAGCCACTCAAGTGATTTTTTCCCTTTGGCCGCCTGTACAGTGCTTTTCCGTCCCCTTTTCCCCTTTCGCCGTGAGTCACAGGGCGGACTTCTCCGGGATTTTTCCGTCCTTTTTTCCAACAAAACCAGGTGAATTTGCTTTCTCCTTACGATTGTGTTTTTGCCGATTATTACTGTGAATTTTTTTTTTTTTTCCCCCACCTGCCGTTGGGTCCGGCCCAGAGTATAGCACCTCTTCTGGTCAGAGTCCCCCCCCTGGTGTGTTCTTTCCCACTGTCAAATCCGTTTGCGTCCTGCCCAGCAGCCAAGCTTCCCCTTCGGCTGGAAGATTTCGTTGATATTGGCTCCTCCCTATTCGTTGTGAGATTACGTTTTTTTTTTTTTAGATGCGTCTGCGTGTTGAGATTTTATTATCACTCGCGGTCTGTCCAGTTTTTGCGGGCCAGTTGTAAATGCCCCTTTTCTTTCCGACCCTGCGCCGATAGGGTCTGGTGCACGTTTCCCCCCCCTGTTGTAAAGCTTCCAGTTTCCACACAGTCTTTGGTCCTTTCCTGGGTTTCTGCGAGGTTGAGTTACCCTAGAGGTGAGTTGCTCTAGGTTTTTTTTCGGGGCCGGGTTTTTGGGGCCGTGGGGTTACTGGGTTCCCCTTTGGTATCAAGGAACCGGGTGTGTGACGTTGTGGCTGGTTTCTGTACCGTCTTCCCGGGGGGTTGGTTGAAAACTCTTCCCCAAGAGCATCGTTTTAGGGGCCCCAATCGGTTTATGGGGATGGGAGTTTGGTATCCCACGACCCCCCCCTGTTTTTTTTTAGTTAGCTAAAGCTCAACCCTGTGTGCTGGTCTCCACCCCTGATTTGGGCGTGGGTTTGGGGAGGGTGCTGGGCGCCTTGTCCTTTTTTGTCCCCCCACATCCCGGTGGGTTTCCGGGGAACGTTGTTTTTGAACTGTCCCTGGTGTGTACCATTTTCAACCCGTGCTTTAACTGTCCCCCTTTTCCAAGCCCCAAAGCCAAATCGGATCGTTTTTGGAGAGGAAGTTGGCGTGGGCCCCCAAACCTTTCCTGTTTTATTTGTGTGTTTGGTTCCGGGGTTAAGCGACGTATTTGTGTTTTTGAGAAGGACCACCCTGTCCCCGAGCCGGGATCTCCTTTGGGCTTTTTCGTAAAACGTTGGACCCCCCCCGATTTTTTTTCCCTGTTTCTAAACTCTTTCGAGTTTTTTTTGGGTATTTTCCGGGTGTTCCCCTTTTTTTAGTACCCCTGTTTTGTGGTGGATTTTTCCGTACCACATTTTTGATGTTTGGGATTTTTTTCCTTTTGCGGGAGTGCGGGTGGGAAGCTGTTGGCACGTACGTTTTGATAGGGTCAGGGTTTTAGATTTGCTTTTTGTGGGTGTTTTGGCCTTTTTTTTCTGGTGCTCTCTCTTTGGATTGTTGCCCTGGTGTGGGAACGAGCTTTCGTTTTTGTGATATGTTCTTGATGACTTTTTTTTTGGGTTCTTTTCATTCGGATTTCCCCGCTTTTTTTTCTTCGCGCCTTTTTTGTTTTGGGGCCGTGCTCTTGGGGCCCGGGGCCTGGCCGGGACAACCGTGTTGCTTTTTTTTTCCTGGTTGACCTGATCCCTCAGCACGGGTTTGCTCTTCCTTGGAACTCTTCTGCCCTTTGCCATTCGATTAAGGATTATCATGGGTTTTGCCGGCGGCGTGTTTTTTTCCCGAGTTCCTCCTTCAGGAGTGCGTTTCTTTCAAATGTTGTATTGGGTTTTTTTTTGTCGCATCTACCCCGGTCTTTAGATTCAGCCCCCTTCGGTTTACGGCTTTGCAAGCGACGAAGTTTTTTTGGTTTTTGGTTTCTCGCTTTCATTCTTTTTCAGAACGATTTCTTTGCGTTAACCGGGCCCCTCATACCCATCGCAATGATGATGTTTTTGATTCCTTCTGTACTCTAAGGCCCTTTCTCCCCCCCCCACCATAATCTGGCTTATGAACTCCATGTTTAAACCGTTTTTACCCCCGATTTTGTTCCCGTATGTTTTTTTTGCGCGGATTAGATATTTCCTTCATTTTTTGTTTTGATCGGTCCCTGGATTTTTTTCGCCGTTTTCCGGTGTTCTATCATGCTGTTCCTGAACAATAAAAATCCCCTTTTCCCATTGCACCCTGGGATAGTCCCTTTGCTGGAGATCCACCCCTTTGCCTCACACCCTCTCCCTTAAGTGTTGTGAGCAGGCTGGTGTTTTTCCCAACGGGCAGCCGAACCTCGGTGGTTTATTCCCGATTGTACTGGTTCACCTTTCCCCCCCCAGCGCCTCGGGTCGGCCGCCCCGCTGTCCCCCACGTTAACTTGCTTTCAAAACTACAACCCCTCTTTTTTTCGTTTCGCCACCCCCCCGGGAAAACCCGGGACCCTGGCACTCTTGACAGTTATGCTTTGGGCCCTTGCGTGCCACCGAAATGAGCTACTTGTATCTGCTTTCCCATTTTCGTCGTTTTAACTAGGAAGCTTTTTCTCCTGCCCCTGAATGGCTTCGTCTCAAACCCGCCACGTTCGCTTTTTATTAGCCCCTCCCTTTTTTTTCCCCCCCCCACCCCAACTCGCCAATCCCCCCACCTGTTGTGTTTTTACAAAAATCTTAGCCTCCCGTCCAAGCTTCCCCCCCCCCCCTCCTCACTTTTTTCCATCTCCTGATTCATGCGTTAGAACTCCCCACACAGGCCAATCCCCCCCGCTTCTCCGTGTCCACCCCCCGCCCCCCCTGCCCCAATTGCCCACCTCCTGCACACAGAAGTCCCACCCACATTTCGGCCCCCACTTTTACGGCCCACCTTTCACTCCCGCCTCCGCCTCCAGCAACTCCTCCCAAACACGGGAGCTTTTTTCAAGCGTAAACACTCCCCTTCTTTCTTTTTTTTCCCCCCTTTCCACACCCCCCTCCTCACGTTCCTGATACCCCCCTGGTTCTATGTTTGCGCAATGTCCTCCTTTTTTTTTTTGCGCCACTGAACCCGGCTCGGTCCTTTTCAGTTTTCCCCTCGTTTTTTTTCCCGTCCCCACCACACACCCCGTTCCAAAACTTGCGGCGGCCCCTCTCACTTTTTCCCCCCCTCGAATTTGTTTTGTTTGGTCACTGCCCTTTTTGGTTCTTGAATTTCCCAATCGACCCTGTTTTTTCCCGCAAAACCCCCTTTCCCCGCCACCGTGGGGGTTTGAGTGGAAAACCCCCATCATTTTTTTTTGAACTGTGCGTGTTAAGAAAACCAAAACACAAACCAAACCCAAAGTTTCCCCCACCATCCGAATTTGTTTTTGCAAGGCAGTTTTCGTTTTCAAGCCTTGGCCCCGAATTTTAGTTGAGCTTTGACCCGTCTTTGGACAACTTTGACAAAGTTGCAGCCTGTTCCCTCCCCCCCCCAACGGGCATTGATGCATTGTAAATCCAAAAAAATGGCTCCCATCTCGCCCCATCCCCCACTCAAGCACAACACAAAGCCCTCTGACCTCCTACCACGAACCCAACCCATCCAAGAAACTCGCCCATGCACCCAAAACTGTAACGCCCAACGCACCCCAACAAACTCCACAAGTCACCCCGCCACCACACTACCCCTCCCCCAAATCCCCACATGGGGCCCCCGGGTAAATCCACCCACGCTCGAAGAATATTCTTTGAAAGGTCCCCTTTTGCCCCCTCCTGGTTTGCGCTTTTTCCTTGCGGTCACTGGGTCGTCCCCACCCCCCGAGGTTCCCAGCCGGCTGCGGACCATGTTCTGTTTCCACCTTGGACAGTTCCACCCCCTTTTTGACACTTTTTATTTTTAGTCCCCCTCCCCTCTCCTCCCACCCCCCACCCGCCCCTCCCGGGTATCCCATGGGTGTCAGCCAGAGCTGGTAGCCAAATACTCTCTAGTCGACCAAGCCACAGGTGGCTTTGGTTTCAGAGTTTCAACCCCAATTTAAGTGTCAACTCACCCCACCCTGTGGTCTCCGGTTTTCAAGGGGGGACGCCGACCTTTTCTCCAATCATTGCCCAACGGCAGCTTAATCTAGTATTTTTCCCTTTCTTCTTAGACCTCTGTTGTTTTTTTTTTTTTCCTGACCCCAGGTTTGGTTTTTTGATCTTATCCCGCCTTTTTGCAAGGGAGGACTATTCGCCTGATTTCCCCGTCGCAGCGGGTTTGCGTCCTCAATTTTTGTGTTTGAAACGACTTTCCTTTCCCAACCCCGCCGATCCCCCTTTCCTTTTTATTGGCTCACGTCCGTCTTTTTCCCATGTTTGGCGCCTTCCCCACAATTGACTTTTACGTTGTCGGAGTTTTTTGATGCTTGTCGGTATAGTCTCCCCCCCTCAGTTTTTTTCTTGCCCAGTTTGCGGGTTAAGGTGGACCCTTTCACCATGGCCCAAATGAGGTCCGCAACGGCGTGTTTTTTAATTTTTTTCCTGTACCTACCCCCCTTAGACGTCACAGAGGCTTCAGCCCCCACGGAGGTTGAGGGGACTGGGCTCTGGTTGTGCGAGCCCTGGCTTTTTGTTCCTCTGTTTATCCATGGTGTGGGGGCATGGTGGGTGGATTTTTTGGTCCCCGAGTCTTTTCCCCCAGCAGTCTGTGGTGTTCGTGCCTGCGGGAGGGATTTCGCTACGTGCCCGGTGACTTGCCAAAAAGCCCCGCTATCCAAATTGATTGTTTGTCGATCGGGGAGTCTGAATCTGCGTTTCCCACCCCCTTTTAGGATTTTGTTTTGATCAAGTGCCCCTCCCACTGTTGGGGGGGTTCTGGAGCACCATGGTTTTGGGGTTTTGGGGTTTTTATTGCGCCCTTCGTTTCTTTTGCAAGAACTTTTGGCGTCCTTGTGTTCCCTTTTGGGTTTTGAAGTGTTCCTTTCTTTCCCCCTTCAGCCCCCCGGTGGGGACCCATGCAAAGGCAAATAAGATCCAAGGTGCTTGACCTTTTGTTGAGGAGTTGGTGGTCCTTTCACCACCTTTTTGGTTTTTCGTGTTGTTTTTTGTGCGGGGGGGTCAGGTTTTTTCCACGATCCCCTGCTGTTTGATGCCTGCCCGACCGCGAGCCGGGAATCCGGTTTGACTTTCCCCCACCCAACCCCTTTTTTGCAGGGCTTTTTGCGCATTCCCCTGGGGTGCACCGGACGGGTGAACCTGTTCGGGTTTTTCCATGGTTTGTCTCCCCAGTCCTTCCAACTTTTTCTTTAGCGGGGCCGTGTGGTTGCGTGTTTGGGAGTGGGGGGGGCCACGTACGATTTTAAGAATTGTGGTGTTAATGATGGGTCCTGTGTTTTGGTTTCTGGACTTTTGGTGCACCTTTTTTTTTTCTTTTTTTTTCTTTCTCCTGCTGTGACGGTTTGCAGCGTCTGTTTGTGGAGTAGCTACGCCGTGGTTTGATTTTTCCTGTGATGCTTTTTATTTGTTCGTTGATTTTGGGGTCTACCCCGATGGGTGATTTATTGGTTTTAATGATGTTTGTTTTGGTTTGGCTGGGATTCGGGGGCCTTGGGCAATAAGCCGCCCCATTTGTTTTAATACCTTTTTTGGCGCATGACGGTTTCCTTCTTTCCCCCCCCCCTATTTCCCACTAGCAAGCACCCCCCTGAGTTGACAGGGCACTTACTCATACCATCCTTTCTGCCCTTTCGGATCCCCTTGCCCATCCTAAGAGTTTCGGACTGTGTTTCCCTTTTTGGTGTTGATCGTAAAAAAGGATTTAGATAAGACTTTTATCCAGGTGCTGGGGTGAAAGGACGTCCAAACCTTTTATTTGGTTTTTTTTTCTCTCCGTTTTCCCCATATGGCATAAGATTGAGTCCACTCTTTGAGAAGGAAATAATAGGGAGAAAGATGGTTTTCCCCCTTACGTGCCCTACTCAGGACATTTCCCTTACCCCACTTTTATGCGCATGTCAAAGTGGAATCGATAACCAGCTGATGAGATGAGACCCCCCCCCCCCCCCCCCCCCCCCCCCATCTCTATACTTTTTTTTCCTTTTTTTTCCTTCCCCTTTTTTTTAGAGGGAATCCCCTGTTCACCCCCTTCACCCCCCCACCCAGGGGAACTATTTTTTTCTTCTATCTTTACCATTTGTCCCAATAAAGTTGAATTTTTTCAAGGGCATCTCCTCCTGTGGTTCGATCCTACTGGTACACTCGGCCCTCCTTCATGGCCGAAGCCGGGGCGGGTGCACCGCCCCAGCTCCACAATGCTCCGGAATATTCTTATTCGGAGACCCCCCCACCCAGGCTTCGTCGGCCTGCCCCCGCCGGTTCACACCGAGGGTCTGCTTTTCACCATCCTCCCGTTTTTTTTTATGCGCCCGCTACCCACCCTTTTTGAACACCTTGAGATCCCGCCACTCTGAAGGAGTGTTCTGGCTCACCCTCTTGTCTCCACCTCACCCTTCCTTTCATTCTTTGCCTTCCCCTTTTCTTTTGCGTTCACGGAGAGGTCCTAGGGTCAAAGAAGGCCCTACTTTCGTTCTTCTTTCCTCCTTCCCCCTTTCCCCGGGTTTCAGGGTTGCACCTTCAGCCGCCCACCCCACCAGCCTCATCACCCCCCACATCGGGCCTTCAAACTCAACCTCCTCTCCCCCCATTGAACATCCCCCAACACCTCATTTTTCTGTCATCCCGCTTTCCTTCTTAGAACTCTCCAACACAGCGTGCCAAGGGTCCGTGGCGAAAAGCGCCACCTTGCACGATTCCCGGCAAGCCCGTACCCCCCAATGACCCAATTCTTTCCATACATTCTCCTTTACGGCCCCCGCTGCACCCGCACACGCCCACCCATTCCCCCCACCTCCCCCACAACCTTTCCCCTGCGGGACCCCCCCCCATTCCCTCTCCAAATTACTTTTCAAGAATAGTCCTTATCATTTTGCTGCTTCCTCAACCCCCCTGTTCCCTTCTCACCGTTCCCCCGTTTTTTGCCCCCCCCCCCCCGCGCCCTGTGCTCGGCTAATTCCTGGTCCCCTCCTGTGCTTTTTTTTTCCCTTTTCCCAGCACACCCCCCCCACCCAAGCCACACGGTCTTTTGTTTGCTTTTTTTGACTCCCCCTTCCTCCTCCCCCACCGTCGAATTTGCCTTTGTGGGCCATTTCCTTCCCCCCCCTTTTGCTTTTTATTTTTTTTTTAAAATCGACAGGGACTGCCAACCAAATCCTGCTCCCACATGGGGGTGGTTTCAAAATTGCAAAGGTCCTTCCCCCCACCACCCCCCCACCAATCCCCCCCCCAAGTAGCCTTCGGCTTTTTGAATTAACTTTTTTTCGCGTACTTCCCCTTTCTTTTTTGTTTAACCTATTCCCCCATTTTCCGATTTGTTGCTTTTTTTTTTCCCCCCTTGCCAATTTTTCGTTCCTCCCTCTTCGAAGTGGCGCAAAACATAAAGGTCCACTTGTAATCACACACTTTTGAAAAATGTTCACCCCAAACCCATCCGGATTTCTTTTTCCCTCTACTCCCCCCCATTCCCCGGTCAATGATGGGTTTACGCCCTTCCAGTCCCTTTTCTTGACCCGTAAACCACATGAGGCCCTCCCATTGGATTTACCCTCGAGTCGGAATGTGTCGAACTAACCCGAAAAATTAAGCGGTTCTGAGGTCACTGACTCTCCCACCCCCTTCCTTCCCCAACCCCTACCCTGGATTTTCCCTGTTATCATCAATAATTTGGTCGGAAGGAGAGGGGTCCTCCCCTTACCCCCATCCTTCTTCTTCCATCCCCGTCAGGTGGTGCTTTTCTTTTAGACCTTTACCCATTTTTACCCCCAGTGTAAGAAAACCCCTTTCCCTCCTGCCGGTCAAAGGTATTTCTCCTTCGACCTCCTTCCTTCCATTTTTTCCCCTTCCCCCCCCCGGCCTAAGCTACTTTTATTCCTGTTGTTGTTTTGGAGTTTGAGAGTGGAGCTTCAGCGGGCCTTTTTGCAACTGAGAGTAAGTCCTCCCCCCATTGTCTCCTCCCCAGGTTTTTTTGTTTCCTTTTTTTCCCCTAGCCCTCCTTATGCCTTGGCGACTTATGGTGGTTCAGATGTGTTGCTCCATTGGCTCTGGGCGCTCCAAAGTGTGACTCCTTGTTATTCCGTTTTTCTTCGGACTGCGTCTGTGATTGGTTTCCTTTCCTCCTTTTTTCTTGCTTTTATTGGCCTTTGTTCCAGGTGTAGAAAATGGGAAGACCTCGAGTGTCCGCCCTCTCGTTTTTTTGTGGTTACGGGGCTAGTGGCCTGGCGTCACTTCCTAATTGTCTAAGCCCCCCCATTTCCCTTTTTTCGGACCTGGGCTGGGAGGGTGGAGCGAGTCGAATGATGTGTTAGCGGGCACCATGGGGGGTTGAGTTTCCCGCTGGTGTCTTGTTTTCCTCCTTGAAGATTTATTTTACGAAGGGGCATTTTAACAAGGCTAAAAGCTCAAAGTTCCAACTCTTCAGAGTTTCCTTCCCCCCCCGATTTTTCTTCCTTCATGAATTTCCCGCGAAACCCTTTTTGAAGGCTGCTTGACACTTAGGTCGTCCTACCAGGTGCTTTTGTTTGTGTGTTTGGTGGTTGTTGTGACCTTTGCGTCCTTGCCTTTTCATGTTTGCCCCCCCACCCCCACCTTTTTGGTATGGTTTGAACGGGGTCTTTGCCCTGTCCGGTCCTTCGTTTCCCCTCCGACCACCACTGGGAACCTGGCATGGGCAAAATCAACCTTTTTTTTCCCATCGTTCTTGGTTCGAGGAATTTTTTCCGCCCCCACCCGCAAGGTCTTTGTGTTTTTTAAGGCTTTTTAGCGACGTGGGAGGGGGCCTGAATGACCAAGACGCCAGTCTGGGCCCCCCCCCCCCCCCCCCCCCCCCCCCCCCCCCCCCCCACACCCCCCCCCCCCCCCACCTGGTTTGGTTGGGAGGTGAGCCCAAACTGGTTTGTTTTCACTTGCCCTGCCTTTGTCTTCTTCTCCCCACTTTGCCTTTAGCGGCGTGGAGGGCGGGGTGTGTGACGTGTTTAGCTTACATGGTTTTTTTTTTTTTTTTCTTTCCCATCCTCCCCCCCACTTTTTTGGGCTTTTGAGGTGAGTGGTGGAGTGCAGGGCGGTTGACCTTGGATTTAATGTGTGAGGGTGTCCCCCCTAATTTGTCTCATCTTTGTTTCTTTGGCTTTTTGGGCTTGTTGGTGTGGCTTTTTCCCGTTGATTGGGAGGGGGCCTTTGTCCTGGTGGTGGTTCTTTCTTCAAATCAATTTTTGTTCCTGGCACACTTATGGTTTTTTAGGGGCTGTTTTAGTTTATTTGACCCCATTCCCCCCTCTTTGGTATTTTAGCGTCGGTTTTTGTTGGGGTGGTGGGCTCTGTGGTGTTCAGTTTGGTCCCTTTTCCCCCCTCTATTTTTCATTATTTGTATGCACTTTCCACTTTCACTGTTTTTAATAGGAACTCTTCCGCCCACCCTTGGTGTCCCAAGTTCTTTTTCCTTATTTTTCCTTTTCATGTTCTTGCGTTATTCTTGACCGCCTGCAGAGTGTTTTTTCTTTATACAGGTTGTTTCCCTTGTTTTGGGTGTTCGACTTCTCAAACACTCTTAGTTTTCCCTCACTCCCCCTTCCGGTTTGGCTCCTTGGAAAGGATTTTTTTTTGCCCTCGCTGGTGTTGGGTTTCTCCGGGCCGTCTTCATTAGTTGGGTCTACCCCCCTCTTTTTTTTTTCTGATTTTCGTTCCCCTTCTCCCTGGCATTTTTTTTCAATATGGAAGTTTGCCCGATTTTTGCGCGTATGATCCTCCTTCGAATGGGACATTAATTCCGTCTCCTTACAAGTTTGCCTCTTCTATTCGCACAATAACGTTCATTTTGATTCTTTTTTTAGATCTACTCTTTTTTTTCCTAATAATTCCCGTTTTTTTTTAGTCGCATGTATTGCCTTTTCATGATCCCCCTATAGTAGATCTCGTTGCTCTGCGGCAACACGTTCCATCCCCCAGTTCCATGTTGCTCTTTGCCATGGTTTTTTTTTTTGAGCTCACAGTCCGCCACACACGCGGTTCTTTCCCTGTTATGGCTCGCACCAGGCCGGGTTTCAGACCCCACGCACATTAAGAAAATCGGTTGTATTCCCCCACTCTTATTGACTTTTCTCGAGGTACCCGCCCCCCAAACCAGGGTACGGTCGAATGTCCCAGAAGTCACCCCACCCTCCGGTTTGTCGTTCCCACGCTCCTTGGTAGATTGGCAGGTTTTTTGTGACAACCCCCTTTGTCCCCCCCCCCCCCCTCTTTTTCCTTTTCCCTGACAGGAGTTCTCTTTTTTTCCCAGTCTCGCGGTTTACGAAATTGAGCATCTGTCCTCTTGGACCCACTCAGTGGCGTTCTGGCCTTTTCAAGTTTCCCATGAGGGACCCTTTGGGGCCCTTTTTTTTTAATTTCTTTTTTTCTTTTCATACACCATCCCATCGTTTTCTCCGTCCCCTTGTTCAACGCCCCCCGCCACCCCCCCCCCCCCGCCCAAGCGCTCAATCACCCCATTTTCTTTCTTTGCAAATCCCTGAACCCCAAGCCCCCGAAACAAAACCACACTTTTTTTGCCTCCCCGCTACTTTAGTGTTCTACTCTTCCCCCCCACACAGTTTCCCCCCCCCCACGTATTTCGAGTTTAGGCCCACCAGCCCCCAAAACGTTGCCCCTGTACAGGCCCCCCTCCCCCCAAGACACCCCACACCCACACAAAGGAGCCAAAATCGTCAATATAACTCCCATTTAGCCTTTCCCCCGCTTGCCACCCCCCCCTTTCCCCCCGCCCTTCCCTCACCTTCCCCCCCCCCCCATTTGGTAGAATTGGAACCATTGCGCCCCACACACAACCTTTTTTCCCTCTACCTTTCAACCTCCCTTCATCGACAGGTCCCGAGTAATGGGGCTTCTTGTTTTCACATGGCCTTTTTAGCACGTTCCCACCCCTAGTTTTTTTGCTGAACCTAACCCTGCGTCCTAACGTATCGGTGTCATTCTTCCAAATACCGTTCTTCGTCCCTTCCACCCCTCCAAACCCCCCCCCCCACCCACCGCACAAAATATTTGGAGGTTTTTGAGAACACATCTTCTCCAACACCTGACTGAATTTAACCTTTTTTGCTCTTTCCATTTTTGTTCCATTCCCCCTTTTTTGGGTGGGTCTTTGCCCAATTACTACATCGTTCCCGCTTTCCAAAAAACCACCCGTTCCCACTCCAAGGGTTGTCCCAAAATCTCACCAGGCTCTCTTTCCCCCCCCCCCCCCCACCCCCACCAATTCAAGTGACCTCCTTTTTTATCCTTTTTCCCCTCCCACTTTTCCGGCGATTCTCCCTCCCCATTTATTTGAGCCCTCTGCCTTTTGATATTAAGGATTTGAGCTTTTCTCCCCCCTGCCTTCTCGTTCCACTCCCTCCCCTCGCCGTCCTTCGACCCACAACTAGGTTATACCTACTTTTTTTTTTCCCCCCCGACCAAAAAGGGCCCCCCCCATGTTCACCCCAAACCCCCCTACCATGCTCGGTCCTCCTCTATTCGCCCATTTTCCCGCCCCCCGACCGGTGGTATGAGACATAGGACCGTCCTTGACCCCCATGGTAAGGTTCATAGCGTCCCCCCTACCTTATGGGCGGGCTGACTGTGTTTTGAACCTCATCGTTTTTTTTTTTTTCCACCCTGCCTTTTGTCCAAACCAATTTCCGAAGGCGGGTCTGCGCCTACTATTCCCCGCCCCTCTCGACAATCACCCTTCCCCCAACATTTACCACGGCTTCAAATGGTTCCCCCTTGTTTTCCTTCCCCCCCCACCTCTGGTGCATGTCCCCCGACCTTCGTCCTGACCCCCCCAAGCGAAGGTGGCTTTCTTCCTTGGTTTTTCTCCTTTGCAACCCACGTGAATTTCACTCCCTCCCACACCCCCCTTGTTGTTCGCCAGAGGAGGTCCCTTAATAGCTGACCTATAAGGGTCCCGTTTCCAACCAAACTGGACGGACAATTTGAGCTCATTTCTCTCTCTCCTCCTTTCCTCTTTTTTTGAGGCGTCTCTCCCTTTTGCAGGACTTTTTTTTTTGTCCACAAAAAAGGGTCGGATTGACTTCCCGGTTTGAGATAGTTACGCGCCCCCTTGCGTTTCCGCTCCCAGGCGTGGTTTTGCTTGAAACTGCACTTTCCCTTGTTGTGCCCTTCTTTCTTATACACAGTTCCATCAACTAAACTTGCGTGCTTTTAGATCCCCAGCCGATCTGTTTGTTTTTTGGCCCAGTCCTCTTTTCTGAATTCAAACAGCGTTTCGAGCTTTTAGTTTTTGACTTCCTTTATATGGTTCGTGGTTTACTTAGACTGTTTTAGTTCTATCCGCCGTGGTCGCCATTTTTTTGGTTCCTGTGGGGTTCCCCCTTGTTGCACTCCAAATGGACTATTTCCAGATTTCTCCCCCCATCCCTTTATCTGGTGGGGGAACTTTCTATTCCCTTGAAAGTAGACCGGTCAGAGGCTTCCTCTGGCAGGGGGATTTTTTTTTCTCCCCCTGGGCAGTCTGGAGAGTGGGAGTTTTTTTGATGTTTTCTTTTTTATTTCCGAACTTTTTTCAATTGGTTTTTGTGATTTACCCCGATTCTCGGAAGACCTTTTTATTACTCCCCTGCTGCCCGAGGTATTTTCTTTTTTACCCCTGAAGTTTCCCTGGTTGGGTAACCAAATTTCCCCCGGTAAAACCCAATTTTCCCCCACAATCCAAATTTTCTCACACCTTCTCATGAGTTGTGGTTCACATTCCTCTGGAGTTTGCATTGCTGGTCAGAGTCTTCTCTCTCACCCCAAAATTTTGGGAGGAGCGGCAACCACCCCCTTTTACTGACCAAATTGCTGGTGCTTTTCTACTTTGTGATTTTTGTTTGTTCTTGTTTTTGGTGGGTGCCTGTTTTTGTTACTTTCGATTTTTCAAATCCCCCGGTGGGAGGGCTTTCCTTTCTTTTTTTTGAAAGTTAAGGTGTATTTTACATTTTTGTGCAATCCAACCCAATGGTTTTTAACGGCACTTTTTCAAAATTTCCCCCACCTCTCCCCCGTTCGCAAATTGTCCCACACTTCGGGATCGTTTTCTGAGTTCTTTTTTTTTCTTTCCTCCCCCCACCCTCCCCTTTTTTTTTCAGTTTTTTGTGTTTTTTTTTTCGTTTTCCGGGTCCGGGACTGGCACTGTGATTTTTTTTTTCAATTGGTTTTTGCCTTCAGTAACAGTTTGACAGCCGAGCGGTTTGTTCTCCTGGTTGTTGACTGTTTGTCTAAAAAAAACCATTCTTGTGTAACCTTTTTCTGGTGGGCATGTTAACCCCATTCTCCCCAGCTCGGGTACTACGTCTAGGTGATTTGAGGCTTTTGTGCCAAGTGTAGATGGGACATGTTGTGTTTGTTGATCTTTTCCCCCCACTCTACCACTTTGTTGTTAGGATTGTTCTTAGGCAGTTATGGGTGAGGGTAACGGGTTGCGGGATTTATCCTGTTTCACGCGATCCTTGATTTGAGGGAGGGTGCCGAATGTTTTTGGGTTCCCCTTTTGTGTGGGGCGGGGGGTCTGAGTGGTGCACTGGTGCTTTTTGTTTTATTCACCTTCTTTTTGATTGGGGCAGCGTAACCTGTTGGGTGTTTTCCTTTCTAACGCACTGATAGGGGTTATATTCCCCCCCGTGATTTCTTTCTTTTTTTATAGGTTATTTTTTCGTTCGTTGTCTTTTTTTGCCATCCCACCCTCTTTTGGTGATTGATCCCGTTTTCTGATTGGTTGGTGTTGGCCTGTGTTGTTTTTTTTTGACTTTGATCCCCGCTGTGGCAACCCTTTGGCCCTTTTTATGACCCGAAAGACTAGATTGCACCCCGGTTCTTACTTACTATGCCCTCTTCTTTCCCCGCCACTGATTGGAAGGCAAGATTACCCCTGGTTTTCATTGGGTGACCGCTTAGTTTAGACCCCGAAGCACTCCTAGAGTGCTTGACATAATCTTTTTTTTTTTTTTTTGCTTGCGTTGCACGGACCCACTTTGTCTCTGTTTTTTTCGATTTTCAGGACATTTTTTCCTTTTTGTAAGTTCGGGGAAGGTTACGGCTTGCTGGTTGGAGTTATCATTTCTCCTCTCATTTAGGTGACTTCCCCCCCTCTTCTGGCTTACTTTTTCCCCCGGATGCCCGTTGAAATAATTATTAGGGGAGTTTCCCTCGTGTGCTTCAGGGAGTTCTTCTCCCCTTTCCCCTTTTCGACTTTGCATTTTCTTAGTTGCCCCTGGTCCTGTGTAAATTTGATCCTCGATGTCGTCGGTCTGATGCGTCCCCAG